>OBJF01000151.1_pt1 | contig 85022 bp, 68 predicted proteins | sample 1519091 | NCBI WGS metagenome assembly OBJF01 (sample SAMEA2452124, study PRJEB22498) | human gut metagenome | biome: human feces; feature: human gut; material: feces | place: Australia | collected 2012
CAAGATATGGCAGCGGGGGCTGCTGTAAAACCGATAGCGGCAACGGCGGCGGCAGAGATGCCGGCGGGGACGGAAGCAAATACTGCCGTACCGCACAACGGCTATACCCTGATTATCGCTTTTGACGTTTTCTGCTATATGGGGAATCTGGAGGACGTTTTGAGCGCGGCGGCGGATTTGATGCGGCGGGCTGACGGCAAACAGGCGGAAAGCAGAAAAACGAAGGCGGCGCCTTCTTCGGACAACGGGACACCGGAACTTTGGTTTACGACAGAATCCGCCGACGAAGAACGGGGCAACGATTTTTATCTGACCGCTGCGGGGCGTTACAAACACCGTCGGCAGTATGTGGAAAAAGCGCTGCAAAAGGCCGGGTTTACGGAAATTGACGCCTATCCTCTGACCTTGCGGCAGGAAAACGGTGCCGATGTTCCGGGCGTCCTGTTCAGGGCGGCAAATCCGGGCAAAGGCGGCAATTAAGCGTTGCGGCAGCGGTGCAGTACTGTTGCGGAGATTTTGTCGGGGCTGGAACAGCGAAACGGGCTTTCGCGCAGCGCCCCCGGCGGGCGGATGAAAATCAGACGTGAAAAAAATAATCCTGTGAACAACCGTAAAAATGTATTGTATGAGGCTTTTATTTATTCTACTTTGCAAGTGGTTTGTTAAGTCTATTATATATATATGTAGTTATTGAAAGTTGTTTATTTATTTCGCGGATATTTATGCTTTGTTTCTTTCTGTTAGCATAAATAAGGTGAGAGCATTTTAAAATGCGAAAGGCGGACGTCCGGCCAGATGTTTCGCCCGCTGAAAATGACAATCACGGATTGCCCGATGGTTTTATTGCTATTATTGGAAACCCTTCTGATCAGAAATGTGCACACAAAATACGGAGCGCCTTTGAGACGACAGTATTCCCTGCTACGGTTTTGAGGGCGCTTTTATGATTTTCCCGAGCGGGAAGATGCTTTTCCCGATTGAACGGGAACCCGATTTATGAGTTTGCCGAAAAGGTTTTGAGGAATGTTTTATGCCTTTTCAGCCTATTATTATTTTAAGTTTATGTTTCGGATTACTTTTTCAACTTATATAACTGCATTACTTTTTCATTTTCAAACAGCGCCAAAAAGGGCGCGTTTTTTTTTGCTTTGAAAAGCTCGCATCAGACGCGCGGGGTATCCGGGAAATAAGAATCCTACGGCAGATACGTGGATACCTGAGGATTAAACCTTCTCATATCAGATATACGGGGCGCTTTGGGTTTTGTGTCTGTTGGGATTTGCGTCTGTAATGTTTACGTTGTATCAGTAATGCGGCGGCGGAGTTTCTTCTTCCAGCGGTTTGACAGTGCTTTGCGCATTGCGCAGGGCTTCGGTCAGGAATCGGTTCTGCTTTTGCAGGAAAGCGATGTCCCTGCCCTGTCTGATGATGACATCATTTAAATCTTCCACAGTGCGTTCCAAATCGGACAAAGCCATTTCAATATCAATGAAACGCTGCTCCGTATCGGGACCAGCATCCGGCCTGAGTGACAGCGCGGCATCCGGAGCGGCAGCCGGAGGTGTATTCGGCTTGGCCGTTGATACGGGATTTGATGCTGAGCGAAATACTGTCTGTGGTGCAGATTTTTTTTCCATATTTGTCTCCTTGTGGTGATTTATGCGGTATATAGAACGTTTTTGCGGATTTGGCAAGGCTTTTACGCAATTTTAACCTCTCGCCGGTTAGATTAAGGCAGGATTTAATGTTGACAGACAAGACGGCAGGAGGTTGTGATGACGGTCGGACTGATTATTGCGGGCATAGCGCTGGCGCTTTTTTACGGAATTTACGTTTCGCTGGTCAAAAAGAAAAACAACTTAAAAGAAGCGGCGGCGGGAATTGACGTACAGCTTAAGAAACGCTACGACCTGATTCCGAATCTGCTGAAAGCGGCAGCAAAATATATGGAACACGAGAAAGACGTATTTATGAAAGTGACGGAGCTGCGCGAAAAGGCGATGAATGCGGCGGGATATGAGGAACGTTTCAAGGCCGAACAACAGCTTTCGGAAGCAATGCACGGATTTCGGCTGACGGCGGAAAACTATCCCGAACTGAAGTCCGACGCGGCGATGAGCAGCGCCATGCAGGCGATGGGCGAAACCGAAGAACATATTGCGGCGGCACGGCGTTTTTACAATTCGGCTGTCAAAGACTATAAGAACGGGCTGGAGATATTTCCGTCCTCTATGGTTGCGGCGATGATGGGGCTGAAGGACGAATATCCGTTCTTTGAGGCAGAGGAAGCGGCAAAAGCGGCGATTGACGCCGGAGATTACTTTAAATAGCCGGAAATAGCCGGATGCTGCCCGCCGGGTATTGCCGCCAGTTCGGCCCAATAGTCCGGCAAAAGGCAGCAAGGAGCTGCCGGCGCGGAACGCATGACAGCGGCAATTCGGAAACGGGAGCGGAGCAATGTCCAGAGCGGAAGATATTTTTGAAAAACTGATTTATTTCGGCGAAGATGCCATTGACGAGTTTATTATGAGCCGGCAGACGGAAGAGCTGTTTCTGGACTTTAAACAGGCTGTTTCGGACGGAAAGTCGATGCGTTCGCTGCATCCGAACGACCGGCGCAATCTGGGCAAGGCAATTTCCGCGTTCGGCAATTCTGAGGGCGGCGTGCTGGTCTGGGGAGTCGAATGTTCACGGGATTTGGAGCTTGGCGACGTTGCCAAGGCCAAGGTTAAAGTTCAGAACGTGCACCGCTTTTTGAGCTGGCTGGAAAATGCCATTTCAGGCTGTACCATTCCCTCGCATAACAAAGTCCGCAACCACATCATCAGCTGCGACGACAACGGCGACGGTTTTGTGGCGACATATATCCCGAAATCGGATATTGCGCCGCTGATGACGACGACGGGAAGCCAGATTTACATCCGTTCGGGCTCCAACAACGTTCCGGCTCCGTATGCGGTGATTGCGGGAATGTTCGGCAAAAGGCCGCAGCCGAATATCGAACTGGTAATTTCCAACAAGACGCTGGAGGTCGGCAAAGACGGCGACGACGACTTTTTCGCGCCGGCAAAACGGGGAAAGAAAAAGGAAAGTTACGTCAAAATCAGGTTCTCGCTGCTGGCGCAAAACAGTTCGAACGCCGTGGCGAAAGAGGTTTACCTCTCTTGCAATACGCTTCTGGTCGGCGGGGATAAGACAAAAGTCAGCTTTTATTATGACAGCCAGCTGGAGAATCTGGCGGCGGAGAACAATTCAATCAACCTGATTACGCCGATGGAAATGCGCGTGCCGCCGCGGGCGCTGTTTTCATGCGCAAAGGCGGAAATCCGCTTTGCCGACGACATCAGCGAGGATTTTCTGATGGACGGGGTTATCGGAGCGGACGGCGCGACACCGCGGAGTTTCCGGATTTTTATTTCCAAGAACGATTTACGGTCGTTTGTGGCGCAGGCGTTAAGGAAAAACGCTGATTTGGCGGTGTTGACCAACGAGTTTTTCTCGTGCTATCTGAAAACGGAATAAAAATTTGAAGACAGGGCGGGCATAAAACTGAGAATTGCGGCAGACGGGCGAAATGGTGTTTCAGGGAAGAATCGGGAGAACGGAGACTGGCGGAGAGCCGGTACCGGGCGGTACGAGTGGATATGAAAGTGGAAGGCAAAACGGTGCGACGCGTTTTGAAATGCGGCGCAGAGAGAACAAAACAAAAAGGAAAAACGAAAAATGAAACGAGTGGAAATATTTACGGACGGAGCGTGTTCCGGGAATCCGGGAGCCGGCGGCTGGGGCGCCATATTGCGTTATAACGGCGCGGAAAAGGAACTTTCCGGCGGCGAAGCTGAAACGACCAACAACCGCATGGAGCTGACGGCGGTCATTTCGGCGCTGGCGGCGCTCAAGGAGCCGTGCAACATTACGCTTTATACCGACAGCCGCTATGTTATGGACGGGATTGAAAAATGGATTTATGCCTGGAAAAAGAGCAGCTGGAAAACCGCGAACAAGAAATCTCCGGTAAAGAATGTTGAGCTGTGGCAGCGGCTGGACGAGCTGCGCAACCAGCACGAAATCCGCTGGGTCTGGGTTAAAGGGCATGCCGGACATCCGGAAAACGAACGCTGCGACGCGCTGGCTCGGGCGGAAACGGCAAAATTCAAATCCTGATTATTTTAAGAGAGAAACTTAAAAAGGCGCAGTCCGGAACTGTGTTTTTAAAGGCGGGGTCGGAAGCCGTGCTTTGGAACGGGTACATCGGGAAGCGCAGAGTAATCCAGCACACCCGAAAAGCATGAACTGATGAAGCGTGCCGCCGGTCGGCGGCTGGGACGGTGTACCGGGCATGACGGCTTTTGAATAATAGACAAAAACATCTTGACTTCGGAAATGACAGCCGCTTATAATAAGGCTGTTAAATTTTACGCATATGGACAGAATTATTTTAGGGAATGTAAGCGGCGAGGAATTTGACGCTTATTTTAAGAATTTGAACTGGCCGGGACGTATGGCATTTGTCCGTTCCCGCCGCAGTGAAATTGCAGAACTGGCGAATCCGAAAATTTTGGATACGCTGTGCGATTACGGGTACTTTAATGCGCTGCTGCCGTTGGTTTCTGCCGATAAAGAGGCGGCTGATGCACAGATTATCAGCTATTATACGCCCGGACGCGAGCGGATACGCATTGCTCCCAGTCCTGACGACGAACGGGAAATTCTCAAATATGCGGCAGGACGGCTTGATGTTATCCGTTTTTTGCGCGAGAAGACCATGCGTTTTCTTGAGCTTTCGCATCCGAGGGTTCCTTTCCGCCTGACCATTTATGAAAATGCAACGCAGGATGTGGCCGATTATCTGTTTGAATGGATGTGCCGCAACCACATTCCTCTCGGTACGGCGGGAACGCACTGCCTGTTTGTTAAGGCGTCGCCCGGAGTTATCCGCGACTATCTGGTAAAAGTCGGCTGTCTGTCGGCCAACCGGGGATTTGTTTCCGGCAAGGACTTGAGGCTGTTGGCTCAGCGCGCTGATATTGATGCGGAAGACAGGCATGAGCTTCTGCTGCTAACTGTCAACCGGCTGAAAGTTTCGCCGCAGACGATAATCAATCTGCGCCGGGACGGACTGTTGGATTTCTGAGCCAAGACAAAAAATTAAGAGCGAAACTTTCGGGTTCGCTCTTTTTTTACGGGGTGCAGGCAGCGGCGCCTTTATTTTTACGGAGTTCAGACAGCTGCGCCTTTATGGAAACGGAACAGAAACCCGAACGCCGGGGTGCCGGCGGGCAGACCGTTTTCAGGCGGCTTTCATCCGTTTATAAAGGTCGCGGTATTCCTTTTTGATATCGCTCTCTTTGCGCAGATAAACATTGAAATAATATCCGGCGAAAACGACTATCGAACCGCCTACCCAGGCCAAAGGCGAGGCATAGTAAATTCCCTGATAGCCGATTTTGGAGGCGAGCCAGACGGCGGCGAACGAACGGATACCGAGTTCGATAAAGCCCGACAATACCGGATACAGCGGTTTACCCATGCTTTGCAGCGTGTTTTTGAAGATAAAAATCATGCCGAGGAAGAAATAGAACATAATGCTGATGCCAAGATAAGATGCGCCGATTTGAACGACGAACGGATCCGGATTGTCCAAAAAGCTGCCGATGATATGGGTGCCGAAAAAGAACATCACGGTGCTCATCAACAGGCTGATGACAAACGATGTCAGGCAGGCTTTCTTAACGGCTTCGCGAATGCGCGACAATTTGCCGGCACCGTAATTCTGGGCGGCAAACGTTGCCATAGCCAGCCCGATGGCCATCAGCGGCTGGGTAGCCAGCTGTTCGATGCGCAAAGCAATGGTGAAACCGACGATTATCTTCTCGCCGAAAGAATTGCAGACCGCCTGAATGACCATAATGCTCAGCGCCAAAATCGAAAACTGTATCGACATCGGAATGGCAATGTTCAGGTGTTCGCGCATAAATGCGGGGTTGTATGCCCAGTCTTCTTTCTTCAGCCGGAGAATCGGATAGTTGCGTTTGATGTATATAATGCAGCAGGCAACGGAAATGCTGATGGCAATCACCGTGCCGACGGCCGAACCGATAACGCCGAGGCGGCAGAATTTTATCAGAACCAGATTGAAAATGATGTTTAAAACCGAGGAAAAAATAAGGAAATACAGCGGCGTTTTGCTGTCGCCGAGCGCACGGATAAAACCCGAAAGCAGGTTGAAAGCGACAATCAACACCATTGCCAGCCCGAGAATCATGATGAAATTGTACGAATCGTCATAGATTGCCGGCGGAACGTTTAGAATATGCATCAGGCGGCGCAGGCTCACAATCAAAACAAGCGTCAGGAATATGCTCAGCACCAAGCTGGCGCGAAACGAATGGGTTACCGAGCGGCGCACGCCGTCATAATCCCCTGCCCCGAACCGCTGCGCCGTAACGGCTGTCAGCCCGCCGGTAAAACTGAATGCGATAATCAGAAACGTAAAATATATCGGAGCCGACGCGCCGACGGCTGCCAGCGCGTTTTCGCCCAGAAGGCGGCCGACGATAAAAATGTCGGCAAGCTGGTAGAGCTGCTGGAAGACGTTGCCTATCAGGATGGGCAGCGAAAAAAGCAAAATAAGTTTGAGGGCATTGCCCTTGGTCATATCCTGTATCATCAGTTTTCCTTTGTTATTTTCGGAGCGTTTTCATGGCTGTTTCTGAGCGTTCCGGCTATTATTTTCGGAACATCTTCGGGCAATGTAACGATTTAGATTTAAATTTCCATTAAAATTTATATGGTTTTGGTATGGATAATGGATTTATCCTGCACACGGAAGTTTTTTCGCCGCGTTGTGTGTGCTTTGCGATATACGGTTTGCAAAAAAAAACTGCTGACATTAAACGTTCGTTTTAATTCATATACTTTCGTTTTATCTAAATAGCTATTTCGGCGGCAAAATTATCCCCTGCTTTTTGTTGAATTAAAACGAACCATTTTTTTCATCAGGAGGTTACAGATGAACACAGCAGAACATATTGCCGGAGAGCCGGCAATTTCGGTTATCGTCCCGATATACAACGTTGAACCGTATCTCAGCGAATGTCTTGACAGCCTGTGCGGACAGACCCTGCGTAATATTGAAATCATCGGCGTAGATGACGGCAGCACGGACGGCAGCGGCGCCCTGTTGGACGAATACGCGGCAAAAGATAAGAGAATTATCGCCGTGCATCAGAAAAATGCCGGTGTTTCGGCGGCGCGCAATGCGGGAATGCGCCTGGTCAGAGGGGAATACCTCGCTTTTGTGGACGGCGACGACTGGATGGAAAGAACGGCGTATGAGGATATACTGCAGAAGCTGCAAGGCCGGCGGCCGGATATTGTCATTTTTCAGAATCTGAGCGTTGAAGGCGGGCTGGCGCGCAAGAATTTTTGCAATGAAACGCTGGCACAGGAAAATCCGCCGTTTGAAGAACTGGTTATGCGGTATGGCGCGCAGGTGACGACAAAATTGTTTAAAAGGCTGTTTATCCGAGAGGCGGGCGTATCGTTTACACAAGGCATCGTCCTTGGAGAAGATACGATTTTCTGTACCGAAAGTTTTGCCAGAGCAGAATCCGTAACGCTGTTTGGCAAATGTTACTATTATTACCGTATGTTCCGCCCCTCGTCTACTATGGCCAGTTATTTCAGCTTACGGGAGCTTTTGAAAATGAAAACGGCTCTGGAGCAACGCCCTTTTTATCAGAAACTTGACGGAGAGCAACGGCTGTGTATTGATTTAAGTTACAGCAGCGCGCTGTTGTATAGGTTCTATATGCAGGATAAAGAGAACAAGACCGGAGAGTTTTCCGTATTGGAGGAATATCTTTCCTATTTGGAGCAAACGTACGGCAGGAAAAGGCTTGCCGACAGCAAAAACTACGTAAAACTGCGGCGCGCGGTAAAAGAAAAAGATTTTTCTTGCGACAGAATTTCTTTCGGGCAGAAAATCTTTTCCATCAAAAATTCAAGGGACAAACGACATAAAATCGTGCGCGTTTTAGGACTGGAGCTGAAATTTGAGCGAAAAAAATGCCGAGCTGAGGCAGATGCCTGTCAGGCATAAAAAAGCGGCTTTTATCTGCGGCGGGGCGGCAGGCTGCGCAGCCATACGGCGACTTTGTTATCGACGGCGGCGTCGTATTTTTCGGGCAGATTGTTAAACTCTATGGTTGAAACTATATCGGCATTGCGGGCGGCGTTTTTAAAATCAGCAAAAAAGGTGCCGGGGTTGCTGCCCTGAGTCGTAAAGACCGCCACGGGACGCCCGGAAAAATCTGCCTGTTGCAGGAAACTCTGCATCGGAGTGGCTACGGTATACATCCAAACCGGAGCACCGACAATTACCAAATCATAGCCGGAGAAATCAGGCAGCGGCTCGGCTACCGGCGGCAGCGTTTTGCCGCGGAGCTGTTTCCATACGGTGTAATACAGGCCAAGCCCCGGCGACAAAGGCGTTTGCAGCTTTATTTCATGCACGTCGGCGGCAGCCTGTTTTTGAATGCGGGCGGCAATGTCCCGGGTATTGCCGGAAAGCGAATAATAAACGACAAGAACCTTGCCCAAATCCGGCAGAGGTTCGCGCGGAGATTCGGCATAACGCGACATTTCGGCCTTATTTCGTTTGGCAACGCGCCAAAGATGTACACCGCCGGCGACGACCCCGGCAACAATCAAAAGCAGAACGGCATATAAAACGTATTTCAGCATATTTTTCCCTTTCGTGCAGCTCATAATTTCGGCAAGTGCTGCTTATTAACATAAAACATTGATTTTAAAAATCAACCTCCAAAGAAAGAGTGCGGAAACAGGGGGAGACGCAAGACGGTGTTGATTATGGAACTGATTAACAACATTGCCAAAGGGCATGGCGGTGCAGGTGCCGGTAAGGCGGAGAAAGCAACGGCCGGGCGCGGAAACGGGGCAAAATGTAAGATACAGGTGTGAAAAGCAATGAACGAGACATATATGACGGCTGCGGAGAAAGGAATGCAAAAACAGCTAAAAAATTGCAAAAATAATAACTTGGGAGCAGTGAAAAAACTACAACAAAAAAGGGCAACGATATTTTTTTCACATTTTTTTATTTTTCTTATTGACATTCGGAAAAATTGTCTGTAAATACTCTCTCGTACCTGATGGCGGGGTAGCTCAGTTGGTTAGAGCAGAGGAATCATAATCCTTGTGTCGAGAGTTCGAATCTCCCCCTCGCTACCAACAATGAAAAGGATGGATAAAAATCCATCCTTTTTTGTTTCTATGCTTTCTTTATATCCCCTGTTCTGCTATTTATTGAGATTCTAAATTATATGGTTGGGGTTAGTTGTCAAATTCATGAGCGTCATCATACTCATCGCGTATTTCTTTGATATACTCTTTGACAAGATTTTTTACCATAAAATGCGTGCGTCCGGCAGCTTCCAAAACATAAACTTCTGCTAGACGAATACTTCTTCCCATATCACTTCTTTGGTTGATATCAAAACTTATATCCGTCGCAGCACTCACATAATTATCAAAATTTTTCTTAACGCTTGCATTATAATGCGTATAGTATTTATCAAATATATGGTGGGCTACTTTTTGCATACAGTCAATGGAGCGGTCATAAGCTTTCAACATTTCTGATGTTTGCCATTCGTCTTTTCCATAATCAACTACGGCACAATCGTTCAACTCTTGCTCCAGATTATCAATAGCTAAACTTTCATCAGCAGGACAACGTCCTTCTTGGGCATTCGCATTAAATGACAATAAAAAACAAACTAAAACCAACCACTTCATTTGTCTTCCTTTCTACCGCTTGTTATAGTAATGAGGATTATAATAGTCAACTTTATCTTTATAAAGTTTTTCAAAAACTTTTGGTTGACTATGATAGCTTTGTGCTCTGTTATACTATCCTCGTAAATTATTAATATTCAAGATAGTTTTTTTTTATCTACGCTTTCAAAATACCGTTCCATACGTCTCAATGTCAATAAATCATTAACCTTTATACTTTCTTCTGACGATAAATTGTTTATTGCTACTGCCAATTTATCACTTATCACTTTGTTTAAGGGAAAATTGGTTCCTTTTACCTTATTAACCAATTCTGCAATATCTTTTCCTGCATTTGTTCCTTGATTCATTTCTTCATCAAAAACATTTCTAGTAATTATGGGATTTTTAATCTTATCAATACCATATCTCTGAAAATACATTTCATCTAATATTTGCTTTGCCTGTATAGGTTTCAATTGTCTTACATCTTTGGGGAAATTTTTACCTTTTTTAAGATAACTATTCCATAAGTTATTATATTCATCTAAAGAAAATTGGGTTATACCATAATTTGTTTTTTTCCTAAATCATTTTCTCTATCAGAATATCCTCCTTCATGCTGTTCTGTACCAAGATAAATAACGCGTCCATCTTCATCTAATTTAGAATGATAAACATCATTAAAACCTTCACTTGGTATGTATCTAGAAATGTTTTCTAACTCATCTTCTTTTCTAATTTTATTATATTCACTAGACTTTTCTTCTTGTTTTTCTAGTCTTGATACTTGCCTCAAACTTCTTTCTTCTAAAACTTCGTTAATCAAATTGTCAGTGTCAGCAAACATATAATCATATCCATCTACTCCAATAGCATTTTTCTCAATATTCTCAATGCTACCATATCTATCCAATAATTCATTAAGTTTTTTCTTTTTCTCGTTTTTCTTTAAAATTGTTTCTGTATCATCAAAAAAATAATCTGTCATTTTTTACTCCCAAAAAAGAGTCACGATAACAGTTCTGCTTTTATTGCTGGTTTAAATTCTGGTTTAGCCGCTCTGGCTCTACCATAACAAAGAAGCATCCGAGAGGGTGCTTTTTTTGTGTGTGGAATTTCTGTATTAAAAAAACAATCCTGATTTATAAAGAAATTCAAAACAGCAACCTGCCGATCCGGCCGGCAGCGTTTGCGGTAAAAAAATAAAGCCCTCTCCGGAGAGGGGGCTTGTGCACATAACGTTGCTTCAAGAGCAAGGGCTGAGGATTTGGATTCCGCAGCCTTGAGCGGGCGGCGTTTGCGCTTAAAAGCAGTTGTGGCCGGTCTGCCTTTCCTGCTGACGCTGATATTCCAGAGCGCGCCGGCCGATTTCCGACTTGGCAAATTCTTCGGTGCGGCTGAAAATCTTTTTGTCTTTGAACATGACCGGCGCATAAATACTCATTGCTCCGAGCAGATTACGAAAGCCGACCGGGGACAATTCTTCAATCGGAATATCCACCAGAGCGCGGAACTGCTCTTGTGAAAGCTCAATCCCGTTGAAACGCACCCTGCGCGGCTTAATCACGATTTTATTTCCGGCGGCGGTTTCGCGGATAACGTTTTGCTCATCGCTGCGGGATTTATGGGCAGATACGCTCATATCGATAAATTCGCCCATTGACACCTGACGGCTGCCTTTTCCAAACAGCTGTTCATTTACTTCCTGTGAAAAATTTTTCAGTTCCATAATGATATGTTTTTTATAATTTGACAAAAAATATTATATTGCATCAGGTTTGTTTTGTCAATAATTATTTTATAAAAAAACGAAGTCAGGACGGCAGCATTTATTTTCTGCCTTTTATATTTTTAATAAAGTTAAAAGGGTCGTTCTGTGCTGTTTTCAGCACGCTGTCGGCAATCATGTATATCCTGACGGCAAACAGGCCGCAAACGCCGGAAATGCCGTATTTAACCGGCGTCGGGATATCCATATACTCCGCCAGCAGCCCGCACAGCATACTGACCAGGAACGTTATCAGCATATCGCGCAGGGTCTGGCGGATTGAAATAAACGGCTTTATCATGATTGTCGCCAGGCCGAGGAAAAATCCCCACAGGCTGTAATTGGCTATAATCTCCTTTACCTTTTCCATTTCCCCTCCCCTTTTATTGCAGTATCAGTGCCGGAACGGTTATGGTTTCGGCAGAGGGAATTTCTTTCATAAAAATACTGACGGCGCCCTCTTTGGCCTCTGCCAGCGGGGCGAAATTACCGCTGACGGCATCTTCAAGCCCGAATACGACCAGCGGCAGATGTTCCGGTTTGGCGCCGGGAACGGCGATATCGGCCCGATACGGGTATGTGCCGTATGTACTGTCCGAAACGATGCTGCCGCAGGATACGGACAGATTGCTGAACTTATGGCTGCCGTTTTCGTCAATGTACCGCCAGACACCGTCGGAAGTTACGACACGGTCGTCGTTTTCGGTTACGCTGCCGGTTACGGAATCCAGCATCTTTTCATAAATTTCCCGGACTTTTTCCGCCAGCTGCGGCACTTCCTTTATAAGTTCAAAGTTCTTGCCGATGCTGACCAGCAGTTCGTAGGCCTCTTCCACGGTCATTCCCGTTCCCGGCGCCACGACCAGAGCGCGGTTCAGATATTCTTTCATCTGCTGGAGCGCCATAATCATCTTGTCGAGCGAATATTCATAATCGGCGGCGGGAAAGTCTTCGCCCTCAATAAACTTGACCAGCTGGGTCAGTTCGACGTTGCGCAAGATGGTGATTTTGGTTCCGGCAGCCGGCGCGGAAGAAAAAACAATTTCGCCGCCGGACGCCGTTTCCGACGCAGACGCGGCATAGTCATCGACGGCCAAGGGTTCGGCGCTGTCGTCAAAATACACGTTCAGCTGACGCTCAAAAAAGCGGAACGGAACTACGAAAGACGACGTTTTGCCGTCTGCAATGTAAACCGCCCTGCTGGTATCGTTTTGTATAGTCATGTGTTTTACTCCTCAATAAATAACCTAAAAAAATGCATACGAAAAGGGAACCGGATTTGTATCCGGCTCCCGGTATCCTGCCCGCTGCAGGGAAGAGTGTTCTGCCTTTGCGGCATTGTTTCAGCCTTTAAGGCATTATTCCGCCTTTGCGGCATCTTCTGAGCCGCGGACATAAAAAAACGCCCCGAAAAGGGCGGCTGGGGAACGGCAAATTACACGACTGCCGGAAAAAGACTGTTCCGGCGGGCATTTTCTGCCATTCTTGCGTTTTTTGTAGCAGATACTGACACAGATGTCAATAGTTTCAGCACCGGTTTTGAAAATTTATTTTGGCAGAATTTTGGCGGCAGAAGATACAAAAACAGAAAACAGGAAACCGGATACGGAGAATATCCGGCTGTGGTTTGATACGGATGCCCTCTGGGAAGGCAGAATATAGAAAATATGGGGGATACGGAGAGATATCCGGTTACCGCCCGTCGCTGCCTTTTTTCCGGTTCAGGGCGGGAGGCAGACCGCCATAGCTTTCGGCAAAGGCCTTGCGCGTGCTGTAGGTTAACTCCCGTCCGGCATGAAACACCCTGATGCCGCCGGAAGAAAGGCTGATGCCGGTTCCGTCGGAAAAGCGCACGGCGGGCTGCCGGGCATCCGTCTTGTAGAACAGCCTGACGACGGCACCGCCGGTTCCCGAAAATTCCTCGCAATTTAAAAAGCCGCGATTGTCAAGCGAAATGCCGTGTCCGTTCGGAAACTTCATCGTTTCATTTTTGGCGATGCTGACCGAGCGGCCGTTGACAATGTAGTTCAAAACCTGAAAACGTCGGTCGGTAATCAGTTTGACGCCGCCTTTGAGGGTCAGGAAACAACGTTCGCTGCCGTTCAGATAAAGCTTTGAACCGTCGGGTGCATCCACCCTCCCCTTTTGCAGATGCAGCAGCACACCATTCGCCAGCCGACAGGACACGACATCGGTTCCGGCGACGGCAATGCTGATACCGTTGGGATATTCTTCAATATACGGCCGCCGGGATGACGAAGGAGTTTTGGAAGCAGACGGGCAGGAGCGGTTTGGCATACGGCGTTCAGAGAGCTTTTTTGTCTCTGCCGTGTTCTTGATATCGGTCGGTCGGCTGTCGTCCGGCACGCGGTTTTCAGACGGGTGGGAGGACGCAGCAGCAGACGGACGGAGATGAGCGGCGTTATCGGAGGCCGGCGCGGGGGAACGGTTTGCGGCTGAAGTATCCGTTACACGGGAAACGCTCAAAATCCGGCGTTCGGCATAGTCTATATCGACAATTCTTCCGTCTTTATGAACTGCACGATAGACATTGTCCTGCTGTAAGCTGACGACCGGGCTGGCAGCGTCTATGCGGTCTTCAAGAATTATCGCAGCCTGCATAAAGCCGGCACAGAGCTTTTCCAGACGGGCAGACAGCGCGGCGTCCAGATATTTATGGCTCAAATCGTTGCGGAGCTGCTTAAATTCCGCCCAGCGTTCCGCTTCCTCGGGGCTCAACATCTTTTTGCCGCGAAAATAAGCCCATGCTGCCGACGGCTGGACGTTTTTGCCGTTGAACAGACAGAACTGGCTCATTTTGTATTCAATCTGCTGAAAAACCTCAAGGTAATTTTTGCGATACAGATAGCCGGCGACGCGTTCGAGAAAACCGTCAATATCCATACCGGAGCGGTCAATAACGGCGGCGGCAGGAAACAGCTTGGCAACATTTTTTATCAGCGCTTCCTTTTTGTCCGACCCATAAGGATAATTTGTTTCCACAAGCAAGGCGGCTTCCGGGTTGGTACGGGCGTGCTCCTTGATGCGGGAGACAAATTTGGAATTGCTTTCATTTTCACCGCGAATCAGCAAATCCGGATTCAATGCCGAAACGAGCGGCGCAAAACTTTTTGCCGTGCCGACATACGCGTCGAGGCGTTCAAGCAGCGGCCTGTCGCAGAGGCGACAGTAAGAATCGAGATAACGGCGGCGGACGGAAACGTTTTTGACCGTTTCGCGCTCGTTGAATTTGCCGATGCCGTCCAGCGTATCCCACTGGTGATGCATCAGATGGCGGATGTTCAGGCAATCCTGAAACGCCGCGGCGGAAGGCAGTATCCCTTCGCTTTCTGCCTGCGCCATGTAGTTTTGTCCGGCGCGGTGCCCGAACAGTTCGCGCATTATGCCGTTGCTTTCTTCCGACAAGGCGGCAAGCGAACTCAGGAGAACGTTTTCAAACGGAGCAATCAGAGCCGAAGAAAGTGCCTCGGTTTGTGCCGTTTCCACATCTTTTTCACTATAACGGCTCTTTTCCGGCGGCAGCAGCGCAAGTACGTCCAACATACTTTGAAAGCGCTTTTCTATCTGTTCGTCGGCAAAAGCGGCGGCAAGGCTCCTGCCTTTTGCGTCATGGTTATATTTCATCAGCCAGCGGCCGGAAATGACAAATCTGGCGTCTTCAAGGGTTTCGCCCTTTTCATAAGCGGCGACATAGCGTTCAATGCGCGCCGGAAGGGAATTGCCGGCACTGTGCACGGCAAAGTTTTCAGGCGTGGAAAAAATCCCCGGTTCTTCGCTCCGAAGCTGCGCCGAGGTATAATTGACGCTGACAAAACAGTAATGCGCGCCGTGTTCGGCCGGCTTGTTGGCGATGAAATCCGTATAGGCACGGCGAGCCTCAGGCGTGATTTCCTCTACTTCCCACGGGTTGTCGACAACTTCTCCTTCATACAGGCGGGTTATCTGATAATTGGCGAGGTTCAGCGGCTTGTAGCGGCGGACGACCTGTTCCAGATTGCGCACGAGCGATATATAGTCCCGGTACACGGCCAGCAAGTCCTGCTTGCGGCGCGGCGGAAGCGAAGCGGCATACAGAGCCGACATGTTTAGTTTTTCCGGCATTGCGATTTCATTAATTCTTTGTTGTTGCAAAATCTCTTTATTAGCATAAAGCGGAAAATATTGTTGCCGAAAATTTTGGTTTTGTCAATACAAAATCAGGCGGCAAAGCAAAAAATATGCCGGTGTGTGCTGAGGCAGCTCCGATAAATCCGAAAGTGATTTGATAAATCCGAAGCTGGTTCGATAAATCCGAGCCTGAACCGATAAATCCTGCGGATAACCGTTGAATTAAAATCAGATTTTGCTTTACGGAACAAAAAAACTTTTATAAATTCTGGTGTGTCCGCACATATATTAAAGAAAAAGTAACGGCTGTTAAAGAAAAAATAACGACTATTGAAAAAAATAACGGCAAAACGCAATTACAAAATTACAGAGAAAAAAAGAGAGGGAAAGAGATGAAAACCAGATTATCGGCAAAATATTTCCGGACAGCCGCCGCAATACTGTTTTTGGCGGCGGGTTTCTGCCAGGCGGCGCAAGCGGAAGACACGATTTATGACGTTATCAACCGCGAAGATACAAAGGCCTTTTCCGACATGGTCATGCTCGGTTACGATATTGATGAACAGGATATTGACGGATATACGCCGCTGATGATTGCTGCGGCGGCGGGAAAGACCGGCTTTGTCGGATATCTGATTGACAACGGTGCGAAAGTCGATAAACGCTATTATCAGGGCGGAACGGCCATGCACCGTGCCGCGCTGGGCGGCTATACCGACGTTATCAGTTCCCTGATTGACGCGGGCGCCAACGTCAATATGCCGGATTTGGACGGCATGACGCCGCTGATGATTGCCGCCAAGAACGGACATCGCTTTACGGTCGAGCTGCTGGTGCGGCGCGGTGCCGATGTCAATTTCCGCAACGTCAAAGGGGAAACAGCCTTGGACATTGCCAACAAATACCGCTATAAAGAAATTGCCAGATTTCTCCAGAACGAAGGCGGGCGCTCCAAATCCCCTGACAGCGGCAAAGAGGCTTCCGACGGTGGAAACCAGGGGCTCGGGCTGGATATTGACGACTGGAACGATACCGAATTCGACTGGGGGCTGTAAACTGCGGCACTGTTAACAGCGCACAATATATTTTCCGGGGCCGGAGCGTGTTTCTCCGGCTCTTTTGCGTTTTTTTCGTTTTGGGGTTGCGGGAGACGGACTGACGCCCTATATAAAAGATAAAATGTTAAGACAATGAGTCAATTTTGACAGGGAGTGTTTTGATTATGGCTGAAAAAATCGAATTTAAAACCGAAGTGAACAAACTTCTGGATATTGTCATCAACTCGCTTTATTCCGAAAAATATATTTTTTTGCGCGAGCTGATTTCCAACGCGTCCGATGCGCTTGACAAGCTGAAATACTGGACGCTGACCAACCCGGATTTACAAAAGCCCGGCGAAGCGTACAAAATTACGATTACGCCGGACAAAGACCACAATACGCTGACGATTTCCGACAACGGCATCGGTATGAACCGCGATGACCTGATTAATCATATCGGCACGATTGCCAAATCCGGTACGGCGGAATTTTTGCAAAACACCAAGGACAATGCTTCAGCCGTTGACCTTATCGGCAAGTTCGGCGTCGGCTTTTATTCGGCGTTTATGGTGGCGGCAAAGGTGGAAATCACGACCAGGCGCGTGGACAGCGACAAAGCCTACAAATGGGTTTCCAACGGCGTGGACGGTTTTGAAATATCCGAAGCGGAAAAAGCCGGAAACGGTACGGACATCAAACTGTTTCTCAAGGACGATGCCAAAGACTACACCGATACGATTTACCTCAGGAACATCATCCATACCTACTCCGAGCATATCGACTACCCGATTGTGCTGAACCTCGGCGACGCGGGCGAAGAAACGGTCAATACGGCGTCGGCGCTGTGGACGCGCAACAAGGCGGAAATTACCGAGAAACAGTATAAGGACTTTTATCAGCACGTTACAAAAAATTTTGACGAGCCGTGGATGACACTGCATTTCAAGGCCGAAGGCAGCATTGAGTACACCGGGCTGCTGTTCGTCCCTTCCAAGGCGCCGTACGATTTGTTCCAGCCCGACCGGCTCGGCGGCATCAAGCTGTATGTCAACAAAGTATTCATTTCCGACAAAGTCGAGGGGCTGATGCCGATGTACCTCAGGTTTGTACGCGGGGTTATCGACAGTGCCGACCTGCCGCTCAACATTTCACGCGAAATGCTGCAACAGAGCGCTTTGATTGCAAAAATCCGCCAGGGAACGGTTTCCCGCCTGTTCAAAGAGCTGAAAAAACGCGCGGAGAACGAGGAGGATTATGCAAAGTTCTGGAACGCATTCGGTATTGCGTTTAAGGAAGGAATTTATGAGGACTTTACAAACCGCGAAGAAGTGGCCGAACTGTCGCGTTTTTATTCGACCAAGAGCGAAAACAAACTGACATCGCTTGATGCCTATATCGAACGTATGGGCAAAGACCAGAAGGCAATTTACTACATCACCGGAGACGATGCGAAGACGCTGGCGTGCAACCCGCTGCTGGAAGCATTCCGCGAAAAAGATATCGAAGTTTTGCTGCTGACAGACCCGATTGACGAATTTTGGACGCAGACACTGCTTTCTTACAAAGGCAAGGATTTGAAACATATTTCGCAGGCGGACATGAAACTTGACATCAAACGCGAAAGCGCCAAAGCGGACGAAAAAGGGCTTAAGGAGCTGACCGAAAAGATGGCGGAATGGTTCAAAGGCGAAGTCGGCAAGGTCGAAACAACCGAAAAACTTACAAAAAGCCCGGCATCATTGACGGTTGAGGATGGCCAGATGAGCATTCATCTGGAACGGCTGATGCGCAACCACCAGCAGAAAACAGCCTTTGACAGCACGAGGATTCTGCTTGTCAACCCCTATCATCCGCTGATAATCAAACTGGCGGAACTTGTCGGCGACAAAGACAAGGAAGCCGAAGTCCGCGATGCGGCACAGCTGGTATTGGAACAGGCAAAAATCGCCGAAGGGGAAGCTGTTTCCAACCCGAGTTTGTTTAACGAAAAGCTTAGCGAGTTCATCTTACGGGCGATTTAAACGGACAGAATGCCAAACGTTCTTTCTTTGGCGCAATTTAAGCCGCCAGAGCCAGAACGCTGAACATTTTATTCTTCGGGCGATTTAAATGAACAGAAAGCGCCGGCACGGACAGAAAAGACATTGACGGCCGGCGTTTTTTATGTTATTTTATCCATATACAGATGTCCGGACAAGGGGTTCCGGACGGTTTGGAGCGTCTGAACGGTGAATTTTGACAATTTGAAATACGGCTTTCTGATTTCGATGACGACGATGTTCGGCGGCAGCACGCTGGAGCTGTATGCTCAGGACGAAAACGGCGGCAAAGCGAAAATCGAAAACAGCGAGACCTACCGGCAGCAGTTTTTGGAAAGCATTGCCCCCGACAAGCGGGACATCAGCGTCGAGTTCGTGGTTGATTCCGTGGCCCAAAAAACTTCTAACGGAGACCTGGTCGCTGATGTCAACGTTATTCAGCTGCTGGCCTATCTTGATCAGGACAGCGACGAATATCAGAGCTATATGGCAAGCCGCCACATTGTCGCGCACGAAATGTGGCACCGCATCTGCATGATGAACGACGTATTGGAAAAGCCGATGTCGGCGACGCATTACCGTACCGGACGCGATAATTTTGAGATTACGGCAAGTCTGGTACAGCTGCTGACTTTTCGCGACGACTATATCCATGCCACACCGGAACAGCGCCTTGAGCTGCGCAAACTTGAAGACCCGAAAATCCGCATGTATATCATGGCGGTTGAGCACGGCCTGATTAATCCCCTTTCCGCCGACAAAAAAGACTTTGACTTTGAGATGGAATTTATTGCCAGGGCGGTATCCGGCTACTGGAACAACAATATGGCACAGACATACGCCCCGCTGCACAACGCAATGACGGAAAAATCTGGACGAAAGGAATTCAAATCGCCGACGTATGAAAAGAACTTTATGCGCGACATCAAACTGATGAACACTATCGGCGGCATTGACTTTTCCAAGCTTTACAACGTCAAAGACGTCCGTAACCGCGCGGCGTTTCCCGAAGGAACGGCGGAGGACACGACGGTCATCAGACAATCCCTGACGGCACCGAACTATGAAACGTGGGTTAACAAGAGAAGCCAGCTGAAACGTTTTTCGCGACAGAAAATAGATATTCCGAACTTTGCGGGTAACCGGCTGGCGGAAGAACGCCGGCAAAGGCCGCATGACGAGCGCAAACAGCCTTATCAGATAGCCGAAATGGCCGGCGGCTACAAGGCGTACCCGTTTATGAAAGTTCCGTTTTATGCGGCGGTGCAGCTGAACGGCGCGGGGCGGACAATCAAGCTTTATCCGCACGGGGCAATGGACGTTATCGGCGCGAGCGACGCAGCGGGGAAAGCTAACATCAAGACCCTGAATTATGACGGCAGCTATGAAACGGGACAGCTGAAAAACGGCCGCAAAGACGGCGTGTTTGTCTTTTATAACCGCCATAAAAAGGAAATCGGGCGCTGTACTTATGTCCAAGGCCGGGCGGCAGACGGCGAAACGGTGCTGGCAGCCGGCGGCGAATATATACGCTACATTTACAAAGCGGGAAAACTTGCCGGCATGGACTGCATCCGGGAAGACGGCACCAGAAAGCCGATATGCACACTGGAAGGCGGCAAACCGGTGAGCGGACTGATTCCGACAACAGACGCCAGGACCTCTTCCGTCGGGCGTTCCTACCTTTTATACAGCGACAAACAGCTGCTGGCAGGGCTGCTTTTTGACCGGCAGCACAGACTTTCGGAAAAGCAGGACATCATAACCGGGCAGTACGGGCAAAATGTTTCGGCACAGGCAGAAAACGCGAAGCATAAGGCTTTGGCCGGAAGCACGGTCAGAATCGAACGTTTTTATGCTGACGGAAAGGTGAAATATGAGGCGGAAAGATGCAACATCACCCTCAGACAGCCATACGGAGAGGCGAAAAAAAGCAACACAGTCCCCGGGCAACCATACGGCACGGCGGAAAAAATGCGTAGCGACACGGCTAAAAAAGGAAAAGGACTGACAGAGCGCGGCAGCGAAACGAAAAAAACACCCGCCGGTCCGACGGCGCGGTACGGTATGGCCGGCGGGCACCCTGCGGCACAGTCCGTACAGGTATGCCGCGAAGCCCTCTTTGCCCCTGACGGGCATCCGGTGATGGCGGCAGAATACAACGGCGGCCGGAGAAGTCTGAAAATAAAGATGCGGGAATTTTTATCCTTCCTGAAAGGGATTTCCATGCCCGGTACGGACAAGAACACGCTGGTTTCGAGCCTGCTTGCGTTTCGCAGCCGGACGACAACAGGAAATTCAATCCAAATTGCGGCGGCCAATGCCTCTCGGTCTGCGGAAGGCGCGAACCATGCGGCAGAAGCAGGAATCTCCCGGGTTGCCGCGGCTAATACCGCTCAGACGGCAGAGATAAACTCCTATCAGATTACCGCGGAAACGGCCGCTCAGGCTGTTGAGGGAGATTCGGACAGAACGGCAAAGGCAAGTGCCGACCGAACCGGGACGGGCTCTCCCCTGCCTGCGACGAGCGGCAGAAAAACGCCGGCGACGACCTTTGAAAACAAAACAGACATCACCGGCAAAAGCTCTAAAAATCAGTCAGTTGCTGATAAAAACCAGGATAATCCGTCAGCCCGCAAAATATCGGCCTTTAAAAACAAGGCCAGGTTTATGATGATGCGGCAGAGGGAGAATGTCTGAGGCCGGAGAAATATATCTGAGGCCGGAGAAATCGCCCTTGACGCGCGGCAGCCGGAAAAGCCGGGCCGAAACGGTTCCTTTTTGTAAATTTTTCCTTGCAATTTTAGACAAAACATTTTAATCTGCAAAAAGTTTTATTGTATTACTTAAATATATTTATTGTTATGGAAAATTTTATTGTCCAAATCAACGGCAGCTATATTGACCTGCCGTATGTTGCAAATGCCGCAGCCGGCAAAAGCCAGCCGCGGCGTTCTTATCTGACTTCAGGGACAGAAGTTGCATCCGGCTGCGGTTACAGCTACTGTTATAAGACGCTGAAACTCGTTTTGAAAGGAAAAGAACACTTTCTGCCCGAAAATCTGTATCGCGAAGGCGTATCCTACCGTTTTCTGGATTACCATACGGAATGGCCGTTCCTGTTGCGCGAAAGAGGCGGAAAAATCGTCAAAAAGCAGATTCCTCTGCTGGCTTTGTACGGGATTGCACCGGAAGAAGTCCTTGACAGAAGCGCTTTTTGCAAGCTGACTTTGCCCGAATTTCAGCACAAAGGGAAGCTAACGACGGTTTTTTATGTCGGAGCATACCGTTTCGGGGTGGCCTTTGAGAGCGACTTGATGCAGCTGTACCACAGGAAAGCCGAGTTTGCAGAAGACAAGGCTGCTCTGTTTATGGCGGACGAATACCGGTTTTGGATTGACGGCGGCAGCAATCCGACGGCTTATTTTGCCGACGGGTTAAGATGCGAAAAAACGGCACCGTTCATTGACGTTACCGATTGCCAGGATCCGCTTCCGGTCGGCAAAGAAACACTAGAACGTTTCTGGGACGAGCTTGACCTGTACCGAATCCCCGAAAAAGCACAGGAACTCGGAATTGGGAAAATCCTCGGCAAAGCGGCAGATGTCGTCCCGCTCCGGGATTATTGCGTTGAAGCAGAACTTCTGCCGCCGTTTGCCACAAAAAACGGCTATCGTTTCGGCAGCAGAAGCCATACCTTTCAGGAAGACTGCGTTCTTTCCGCCCTGCCCGGGCATATCAGAAGCATTATGAAAGAAGAGGCTCCGCAAAAATTCGAGCACTTGTTTCTGACAGGCTCCTAAGACGGACGGAAGCTTTTTAAGGAAAAGGTCCGGCGGCAACAAAAAAAGCACCCTGTACAGGGTGCTTTTTATTTACAGAGTTGCTTCCCGAACGGTTAAAAATGTTCAGAACTGACAAATTTGACGGCCGGCGTTTCCTTTTTTTCATCACGCGTCAAGATGCACAACAGCTTGGCAAAATCAAGATTTGCCTTTATAACGCTTTTGTTGGAACGGGCACGTTTCCACGCATAAATCTGCAAGCTGCCCGGCACTTCCAGCGTTTCCGGATTAATGAGAATGCCGTTGTGGCTTTCCCAATCTGCCCCGCAGAACGCATTCAGCGAAACCTGCTGCCGGGGAAGCAGCGGCATATTGCGCAATATCTGTTCGGCGGTAAACGACGGGATTTCCCGCAGCTGCCCGGCGACAACAATAAAAAAGCGCGGGTGCTTTTTGTCGCACAGTGCCAATATGCGTCCGTCAATTACGACAAAACGCCCGACATAGTTGGAATCGGCTATTGTTGTTCCCATATAAATGCGGGTACCGTCCTGCGTATTGTAGCAGGCTCCACCGGGGAAAAACAAATGATTTTCCATGCCCGAAAGGCTTGGAACCGACAACAGATAGTCGTTCATTTCTATATAACGCATTTTTTTGCACGTTATTTCCTCTACGGCAAAATGCCGGTCATGAAACGAAATGACGTTTACGACTTCTCCGTGCAGACGGTAATTTTTAAAAACTTTGAAGTTTTTTCCACGGATAATCGTTTCACTGCGGTGGGCGTTGGCCTTGACAAACCGGCGCAACTCTTCTTCTGAGATATTCACCATAATACTTAATTAATTTATAAATTTGACATAAAATTATTTAGACGAAACCGAATGTAGATGATAAACACATTTTTGTCAAGTCCCAAAGGCGAAAAATTCGGGCCGCAGACGGGCGTTGAAAAGCACGAAAGGCCAAAACATCCTCTAGCCGGGCCGCTGGCACAGGTAAAAAAAGTTTGAAACTGTGGGGAATATTGCAAAAAAAATCCCCGGAAGACCGGGGTTTCAGATGGTGGCCAGAGAGGGGATCGAACCCCCGACACGAGGATTTTCAGTCCTCTGCTCTACCAACTGAGCTATCTGGCCGGCCACGGATATGGTTTATATATAACTTTTTTGCAGATGGCAAGCATTTTTTTTACTTTTTTGCACAATTTCGCAATATTTTTAATATCTATTTGTTTTGCCATACATAATTTACGATACAGCAGCAACAGGAACATAATAACGGCCGTTCATAATCACGGTTGCGGCGTTTTTCCTGCATAATGCGCCGGGAGCCGGCCTCTGCCCGTTCTTTCCAAATTTGCGCCGTTTGCCGCTACGTGCACCGTTGCGCAAAAATATCCGCAAAATGCCTTTATGTGCATAGTCTGGGAGTTTTTTTAAGAAAATGCTTGTAATTTTTCTCAAGTGCGGTAAAGATGGGGCAGATTTAATTTTTAATTGAGAGGATAACTATGTCTAATCCCTTGGATACAAAAATAATAAGCAGACTGGCTGAAATCTTGGATAAAACGAACCTGACCGAACTTGAATACGAAGACGAAGGGTGCCGAATCTCCCTGGTCAGAAATCCGGCCGGCGTTGCCGTTGCCGGCGCGTATGCCCCGGTTCAGGCTCCGATTGCCGCCCCTGCTGCCGCTCCGGCGCCGGTTCAGGCTGCTGCGGCGGACTCCGCCGATGCGGGCGATACCGATTACACTAACAGCCCGAATGCCGTCAAATCGCCAATGGTCGGCGTGGTTTATCTGTCGGCCGACCCGAAATCTCCAAACTATGTCAAGCCCGGCGATACGGTTGCCGAGGGCGATACGGTCTGCCTGGTCGAAGCGATGAAAACCTTTAACCCGGTTAAGGCGCACAAAGGCGGCAAAGTTGTCAAAATTCTGGTTGAAACCGGTGATCCGGTCGAATACGGCGAACCTCTGGTTGTCATTGAGTAAGATTTCGGAACAACAATAATAGGAAACAATCTGATGTTTGAAAAAGTTTTAATTGCCAACCGCGGCGAAATCGCTTTGAGAATCCACAGAGCCTGCAGGGAAATGGGCATCAGGACAGTTGCCGTGCATTCCGAAGCCGACGCCAACGCGATGCATGTCCGTCTGGCTGACGAAGCCGTCTGCATCGGCCCGGCACGTTCGTCCGACTCGTATCTAAACAAACCGGCGATTATTTCCGCGGCGCTGATTACCGGCGCGGACGCCATCCACCCAGGATACGGGTTCTTGTCCGAAAACGCCGACTTCGCCGAAATGGTCGAAAAACACGGCATAACCTTTATCGGGCCGACTGCCGAACAGATGCGCCTTTTGGGCGACAAAATCACCGCGCGCAAAGCGGCCATTGAGGCCGGGCTGCCGGTTACGCCGGGGTCTCCTGCGCTGGAAAGCATTGAACATGCCAAGGAATGGGCGAATAAAATCGGCTATCCGGTCATCATCAAAGCCAAAGACGGCGGCGGCGGCAAAGGCATGAAAACGGCCTTTAACGACGACGAAATCGCCGAAGCCTATACGATGGCACGCGCCGAAGCCAAAGCGGCGTTCCCGTCCGACGTAGTTTATATGGAAAAATACCTGCAGCATCCGCGGCATATCGAGATGCAGGTACTGGCGGACAAGTACGGCAACGTAGTGCATTTGGGCGAGCGCGACTGTTCGATTCAGCGCAACCACCAGAAAGTTATCGAAGAATGCCCGTCGCCGGCACTGAACCAGTCGCAACGCAAGGAAATCGGCGATATCGTCTGCAACGCGATTAAGAAAATCGGCTACCAAAATGCAGGCACGCTTGAATTTATGTTTGAAGACGGAAAATTCTATTTTCTGGAAATGAATACCCGCCTGCAGGTTGAACACCCGATTACCGAAGCCGTTTCCGGCATCGACATCGTCAAAGAGCAGATTCGCATCGCTTCGGGCGCGGCACTCGGCTATACGCAGGACGATATTCAATTTCGCGGGCATGCGATTGAATGCCGTATCAATGCGGAAGATCCGGAAACGTTTGCGCCCTGCCCCGGCAAAATTACCGAATGGCACGCGCCGGGCGGTCTGGGAATCCGCGTCGATTCGGAAATTTATTCCGGGTATTCGATTCCGCCGTACTATGACAGTATGATTGCTAAACTCATCGTCCACGCCAAAACGCGCAATGCGGCTCTGATGCGCCTGCGCCGCGCGCTGGAAGAGTTTATCATCATGGGCGTCAAAACAACTATTCCGCTGCATCAGGAGATAATTTCGCAAAACGAATTTATCGACGGGCAGTATAATATCCACTGGCTGACGGAATATATGAACAAACGCAGCAAATAAAAGGAAGCGGACCAGCTCCGTCATAAAGGCGGAGCTGGCAGTCAAACTGAAGCAGAGCCGCTCCCGAAATAAAAGCGAGCCTGCGGCAGAATAAAGGCAGAGTCCGCAGCCGAAATAAAGGCGGTGTACGCCGCCCAAATCAAGGCAAAGCCCGCCACTGAAATAAAAATGCGGTGTTTCATATTATTACAGGAGTTTTGGGATATAACGCTTTAAAAAACATAAAGAGCAGGTTGAAAATGCAGGAAAAACTGTCAATTAAAAAAGTTTACAGAAATGCGTACCGTTATGTTGCGAGCCATTTGTTCGCCTTTGCCTTTTTGACGATTTTTTACTTTTTGGGCAGCCTGCTGCCGATGATATTCGGCTCTTCGTCTTTCTGGGGCGTTTCGCTGGCGTATAACTACCTGTTCTTTTATTTCGCTGCGGGGTGCTACTATAAACAGCGGATTTTATGGGACAGGGAAGTCTTTACGGCGGCAGGGCTGCGCTTTTTGCTGGCGATTGTCCTGTTTGTGCTGTCGATTTTTGTTTCGTCGTTGGCGATTAACGTCGGCATCCACATCATCGGCCGGCTGTTTCCCGTTCACGGACCGGCAGCGGTTTCGGCAGTTTTGGAGAGCCTGCCCTGGCTGCTGGCGAAAAGAATTTTTATATTTTTCCTGTTTATCGCCTTTTTTATCGTTCCGTCGTTTGCTTTCGTTTCAGAGATAACGGGCAAAAAGCGCTCGCTTGTTGCGGCTTACAGCAAAACGAAAGGCGATTTGCCGCGGATTGCGGCCGTGGTGGCGGGAACGTTCCTGCTATTGTGGCTTTCCATGCTGGCGCTGAGCTTTGTCAATGTCTTTCTGGCATCGCTGGTGCGAGCGGCGATTTTGGTTTTCATCAGCATCTTGTATTTTAAGATGTACGATTTCTTTTACTGCTTTCCGCAGACACGGCGGGACAGTCGAACGGCAAAGGACGAAACGGAAAAAGCCTTGCCGCGCCGAGACGCTTCCGGCAGATTTGCGGCGGCCGATACCAACGGCATGAAAGAAAAAAAAGCGGATACGACTGATGATAAAGCCGAAACGGACAATTTAAGCGAGGGAGAAGACAATGCTGGTTAAAGACAAAGACATTCTGGTGGAAGATCCCGAAAAAAAAGACGGAGACAACGCGGAAAAATCCCCTGCCCCGCAAAAGCCGCAGCGGCCGAAAATAAAAAAAGAAAATATGCGGGCAGCATGGGGCGACGCATTTGACTATTATATCCGCGGCATTACCGAAAAATACCTGCTGTTTCGCGGAAGGGCATCGCGCCTGGAGTTTTGGGGATACGCCGCAGCGGCAGGAATTATGTGGATACCGCTTTATTTTGTCGGCGAATATGCGGAGATGCCGCTTCTGCCGTATTACTTTGCCTTGGCGACGCTGCTGCCGACAGTGGCGGTTACGGCAAGGCGCCTGCATGACATTAACAAAAATGCGGCCTTGTATCTCATTCCCGGAACCGTGCTTGCCGCCAGCGGATTTTTTATCGGCCTTGCCGGCGCGGCGGTACTGGTATTGTGCTGGGCAGTTTTGCTTATCCGTCTGTTGTCGCGGGAAACCGACCTCAACGACGGTTTTTACGGCGCGCCGAATGACAATGACGAAATTTATGGCGAAGACAATCTGCCGATTGTCAGGAAATTCCGTTTTCTGGCACTGACGCTGCTGGCCGTATGGCTGGCAATTACCGGCGCCAAGCTTGAAGACTGGTCTCAGCAGGCACAACAGAAGGCGGCGATTGATTTGATTATGGACAAGGTTCTTATTGAAGGGCAAGACGCCAAATTAACGCCCGAACAGATAAAAGCGGCACAGGGGCAGATGCTCGGCGTTTTAAAAACGCTCAGCGGGCAGAGAGTTTCCGAAAAAGAGATTATGGAACAGGTTGACAAAGCCGTCAAAGCGGTTTCCGATGCGGCAAAAGTATCCTCCGGCGCGGCGGCAGCCGGAAAATAACCTCTGGCATGAAGGGCTGCGGGAAGAAGATGAAACGAGCGGCACGCAAGGTTTTATTGGCTGCGGGAGGTTTGGCCGTTCTGACGGGAGCGGCATTGTTTTCCGGGAGATTGTTGCTGATTGCCGGAAAAACCGCGCCAAAGGTTGAAAAAGCGTATTTTCAAACAGCAGAAAATATTCCGCCTTTTTTAAAGCCTTATGCAGACATATTGGCGGAAGCGGCCAATGATACGGCAAACGGACGAACAAATGAAGCCGCGCATACAGCGGCCGGGGCGGCGGCGAGTTGCAAAAATATCCGCATATATGCCGGAAACTGGTTTTCGGACAGCGATGCCCCGGATATCAGCGACGATGCCAAGCGTTGCGCCATTCTATGGCTTGGATCAAGACAGGGCATAATGACCGGCGGGCTGGAAAAATATTATGCCGTTTGGGCATCAACGCCCCTGTTGCGGACGTATCTGCAAAATGCGGGAATTCAGGCGGCATATATGCCGCTATTTTACCTGCCTGATGAAAAGGCGGTCGTTTCCGGATATAGCAAGGCTGATGCCGAATATAACGGAGCCGCTTCTGAGATGCTGCAGAAAAGCCATATTGCAGAAAAACACCATAGAGGCGGAATGTTTTTTGCCATCGTTGGCAATCCGCCTTTTATTGAAGATATTTTGCGAGAAAAAGCCCTGCCCTATCGCCGCTATGAGCTTGACAAACCGGAACAGGCGGCGCAGATGATGCGGGAAATGCCGCAGCAAAAGGCGATTTTTGCGGAAAAGACTGCTCTCGGTACGCAGACACTCGACATACATCCGCTGTTTTTAGCCGCAGCTGCGAGGGAAATTCCGTTAATTATGCCATGGATATGGCCCAAAGAGGATACCGTCAACCTGTTTAACGACAGGGTAAGCTTCTACCCTGACAAGTCAGGCGCGGAAAAGCTGGTCGCAGAAGTTGAACAGGCAGAGAAAAAACAAGACATCAGGCTGCCGGTTCAAAAACGCGCGGCAAAAGCAGCGCTGCTGGCGCGGCGGGAATATTCGGCAGAAAGCGCCGGAAAGCGCGTCCGGCAGGCTCTGGCGATGCAGCCTGACCAGTATAAACGCCCCGGCAGCATTTTTCTGCCATCGGAGAAAAGCAGTATCAATATAGACATTCCGACAGCAATCGGGCATTATACCGCCGGAGACTATGCGCTGGCTTCCGATTTGGCGGAGGGGCTGACGCGGGGCGGCGCAAAGGTTGACCTGACGTTCTATAATTCCCTATACAAATATCCGGCGGAAACGAACATTCTCCTGCGCGGGTTTCTGCCGCCGTTTGCGGACGATCTCAGCGCCAAAACAAACATCATCTATCTTGCCTATGCCCAGTTTGGCGAAGACGGGCGGCGGGAGCTGCTTCCCACGGATGAGGCATATCTGGAGGCTGTTGCCGAGAGTGCCCGCCAGGCAGACGCTTTGGCAACGGCGTCGCAGAAACTGGCAGAGCAGCTGCGGGCAAAAGGCATTCCGGCGCATTATATTCCGCAATTTACCGATACGGCACGGTTTTATCCTGATTTTGAAGAAAGCCTGAAAAGTGATGTTTTATTTGTCGGGGCAAACACGTTTTACCGCACGGCGGTGCCTTTTCTGCAACAGCGCGGCATCGCGGTCGACGTTTACGGTCCGAAATGGCCGATTGGAACGGCAAAAGCAAACTATGCCGACAACCGGATTTTACGCAAATATTACAGCTCAGCCAAAATCGTCCTCAACGATACGCGCGAGGGAATGAAAAGATTCGGTTTTATCAGCAACCGGATTTTTGATGCGACAGCCTGCGGAACGCTGGTCATCTCCGACTATATGCCCGAGATTGAAGCGATATACGGCGACAGCGTGCCAATGTACAAAAACGGCGATGAGCTGGCGCGGCTGGTACGCTATTACCTTGACCCGGCTCACGAGCCGGAACGGCGGGAAAAGGCGGCACGGGCAAGAGAAATCACGCTGAGGCATTTTACGGCAGAACAGGCTGCGGAGAAATTCCAAGAAATTATACATAACATTAAAAAGTAGTCTTTAACAAAAAAAATCATGAGTGGGATAAAACGAACCGCGGATAAAAGGCTAAGGCTATAGAAACATATTGACAAAAAAATATTGTATGGTATGAACTCGAGAGATATTATAGAATTATGTTCATTTTTTGTGTTATTAAAATTTTTATGCTATGGATTTTCTTACATTAATCAAAGATGGCAAGCATACAGCCATTGTAAGCTACGTTAAAGGTTGCAAATGTCTGAGTATTGACGAAGAACTAGCTCTTATCAGCCGTGGCAACCATGAAGAAATTATGAGCTATATTGCCCATCACTGGTTGGAAATTGAACCTTTTGAAGCTTTTCTGAAGCGGGGAAATTTGAATGAAGTCCGGTTTTATATTGCAAGACATGGTTTATATGCCGACAGTGCGCTTTGTGAAGCTGTTTTTCAGTTTGGCCGCAGCATTACGGCGGAGGTTGTCAGTTATATGCTGAGGGAACGTTATGCAGAGAAAACCGGGAATTATCGCGCGCCGATTAAATGGGCGGAAGTTGAATGTATGCTTATTAAAACGGAAGACCACTGCGCCCTGCGCCAGTATATCAGCCAGGTACAGCTGGAAAAGAAATCGCATGACCTGCTAAAATTGAAGGGTTCGGCCGAAGACCTGTTGGTTTACGACCTTGTGTGGAACGGACAGCCCTAAACCGCAGCACACCAACAGGCAAAAGCAATCATGACAGAAAAAGAGGCTTTGTTCCACAACGGAGCAGAGCCTTTTTCTATGCCGGATTGCGGCATTTTACAGCGGAGCTGAGAGCGGAGAAATTCCGGAAAATCATAAACGAGGTCGGGCACTAATCAGCTGCGGTTCCAGAGTTGTTTGGCTCTGAGCTGCCCGGTTCCAAAGCGGTTCGGTTCCAGAGCCGGCCGGTTTCGGGGCGGTAATAACAGACGCCGGTCGTCAGGTTGACAAAGCCGCCGTCGCGCAGCGGTATTTCCCGCCCGTCCAGCTTTACCTGTCCCAAAGAAAACTCTACCCGCCCTTTATAGATGCAGCTTTGTTTATTGCAGACAACCGGATCGCCGGCGGGAACGGCGTATTTGCCTTTGGTTTTGGTGCCAGTCCACATTTTTTCCAGAAATTTGTTTTTATGATAACGGGAGGCGACCAGTTTTCCGGCAGGGTTTCTGTAGGCATACGTCGTGCCTTTGGCGTCGAAGACAAAATCCGGGCGCGGGCTGAAACAGATGCTGACAACGCCGGCGACTATCCCGGCAATCCCCCAGAAACGCCATTTTGCCTGCCAGATACAGAGCCAGAGCAAGCCGAACGTCAGCAACAATATGCCCCAGTCCGGCAGGGTTCCGACGCCCTCGCCCGCCTTGGCGCCGGGCAGCGCCGCTACCCATGCGGTGATTTGGTTGATTACATCGATGCCAGCGGCAAACGGCCTGACAGCATAAGCGCCAAGCCCGAACGGCAGGCTTATCAGAAACAACAACAGCGCAGGCATAACCCAGAAACCGATGACCGGCCCCGCCAGCAGGTTGCCAAGGCTGGTATAGACCGAAATCTGGCTGAAATAATAGACGCCGTACGGCAGCGTCATCAGGCTGGCAACCAAATCCGATACCAAAAGCCCGGCCATATAGGCAACGAACTTTCCGAACAGGCTGCGGCTGTCCAGCCAGCGGTGCAGCCGGGCGGCGTTCTTTTCATAAAAAGCAACCAGGCCGAGCACGGCGGCAAAAGACATCAGAAACCCGGGCGACACAACCGCTTCGGGCGTTATGGCGACGACGACCAGCACCGCAAACGCCCACAGGCGCAGCGAGACGGCACGGCGGTTAAACAAAACGGCAACCAAAACCAGCGTCGTCATCACGAACGCGCGGATGCAGGAAACACTCTGCCCGGAAATAAGAAAATACGCAAACGTAAAGAAAACGGATACGACGGCGGCGGGTTTGCGCAAATCGTACCGCCCTTCGCCCAACGGGAACAGGGTTGCACGTATCAGGAAAAAGACCAAGAGCGCAATAATGCTCATGTGCATTCCGGAAATAGAAAGGAAATGCGCCAGACCCGAGGTGCGGTAATCGTTATTCAGTTGTTCGGAAATCGTGCTGCGGTCGCCGATGGTCAGCGCTTTGGCGATGGCGCCGGCGTCTTTGGGAGTGTTGGCGTCAATCAGCTCCTTGATGTACGTCCGAATACGGGTTATCGTATCCGCTGCCGGGTTTGCCGCCACGGCGGGGCATTCTACCTGAAATACGGGGCCGACAGTATAGCCGACAGCGCTCAAGCCTTTATAGAAGTTAGCGCGGTCAAACTTATAGTTGCTCAGCGGGTTGGGCGTAAATCCCTGCGGCAGTTTGGCGACAAGTTCAACGCAGACGCCGGGTTTCAGCCATGGTTCGGAAAAATTCAGGCTGATGCGGAAATCGCCTTTCAAGTCCCGCTCGAAATTATTGACATCGGACAACAACAGCCGCGGGCGATTGTTGGAATTGTAATCCATATCCTTAACCCGGCCGCGCAAATAGCTGATTTCAGGCAAATCATGCTCCAGATTGCGGGCACGGTACATCGCATCGGCCTTGGCCATGCTCAGCCCGAGCAAAAATACCGCGGCATACGTCAGGAGCTTGAACTGCCCGTCCCGGCGGCGCGTCAGCCACAACAACAGCAGCACGGCTTCAAGATAGCCGACAATCACCCAGGCCGACAGTTCCAGCGGCAATGCAAAGTAAAACGCCGCGCCGGATGCAAAAGCTACAGCATACCAGATTATCAGGCTTTCCGCCTCGTTTTGATAATTTTCGGCCGCATACAGCTTCAACCGCAGCCATTGTTTGCGGAGCCACCACCTCACCGGATTATGCCTCCGGTGTCCGAGGTGCCGGAGCGGACAGCCTTTCGGGAGCAACGCGGGCGGCGGGTTCAGGGATTTTATGCGGTGCCGCGGAGGTGTCCGAACCGGCGGAAATTGGCGTGGTGGAAGCGTCCGAACCGGCGGAAATTGGCGTGGTGGAAGCGTCCGAACCGGCGGAAATTGGCGTGGTGGAAGCGTCCGAACCGGCGAAAATTGGCGTGATGGAAGCGTCTAGGGCAGCAGATGAGGCGTTGGCGCCATTTATCTCCCGCAGCACGATTTCCGCAGCACGGCGGCTCGGGTTTATTTTGCCCGCGCCCATCAGGCGGCGCAGCTCTTCCATTTTATTTTGAAATTGGGTACGCGGGGCTGCATTTTCCGTATCCAGAAATTTCGCCACCTCGCCCGCCACGTTTTCAGGCGTGCATGCTTCCTGCAGAAGCTCAGGCACAGTACTATCATTCATCAGGATATTGGGCAGATTGACGGAACGGATTTTCAGCAGGTGGCGCGCCAGCCACGCCGTCAGCGGCGCAACCTTATAAGCGATGATATGCGGGATTTTCATTATCGCCAGTTCCAGCGACACGGTTCCAGACGCCGCCATTGCCGCTGAGGCGGCTGCCCTCGCCCCGTTGCGTTCCTGCCGGCCTGCGACAATCATCACATCATCGGCGCCGTTTTCCGCCACCATACGGCGCACCTGCTGCTCTACGGTCTTGACTGTGGGCAGGACAAACTGCAAGTCGGCGTATTTTTGCCGCAGCAGCGCGGCGGCTTCCAGGAACACCGGCAACAGACGGCTGACCTCGTTATGGCGCGAACCGGGCAAAATCAGGACAATCCGCTTATCAGGTGAAATACCCGACTTGCGGCAAAATTCTTCCGCCGCCGTTTCCGGCACCGTATTTTCGATTACCGGATGCCCGACAAAATCCGACGGCAGATGATGGGGGATAAAATATGCCGGTTCGTTCGGAAACAGTGTCAGCAGGCGGTCTACATACTTATACATCGTTTTGGCCCGTCCCTTTTTCCACGCCCAGACCTGCGGCGCGACATAATGCATCTGCGGCACTTTAATCTTTTGGCGGCGCAGGGCTTTATGCACGCGGGAGGAAAAGCTCCAGCTGTCTATGGTAACGACAATGTCCGGCTTTTGGGCGGCGATGTCAGCGACGGTTTCGCGAATGCGGCGCAGAACTTTCGGAATGCTCGGAATAACCTCCGCCAGCCCCATAACCGCCAGGTCGCTGATGTCAAACAGGGATTTAAGCCCCTCCTCTTTCATATTTTCACCGCCGACGCCGGCAAATTCCGCCTCCGGCGCAAGTTCTTTCAACGCGTGCATTAAACGGGCGCCGAGCATATCTCCCGACGGTTCCCCGGCTATCAGATATATTTTCATGCTTCATACTCCGACGGAATTATGCCTTTGATGAACAGGCCATACTCGTTTGCCAGCCTTATCACTTCCGGCTCATTGACTATCAGGGTGTTACCGGCGTGGACGGCTATCCCTTTCAGGCCGCTTTTATGCGCGTTTTCCACCGTGCGCGTACCGATGGTCGGCAGGTCGATGCGCATATCCTGCTGAGGTTTGCGCAGTTTTACAAGTATCGGGGCCTTTCCTTTGCGCACATAATCGGCGCATCTTTTAATCAGCCTGTCGGTTCCCTCTATTCCCTCAGCGCCTAAAACCAGCCCCTGCTGGACAATAACCGACTGGCCGACATCAAGCTTGCCCAAAGCGGAAGCTACTTCTACGCCGCGGCGAATATCTTCTTCATCGGCTTTATCAGGCTTCTTTTTGGTCAGCACGCCTTCGTGCGCCAGCAAATCCGGAACAACTTCCTGAATGCCGACGACTTTCATCCCGTCGGCCTCGATTTCTTTTACCAAGGCACGGAGAATACCGTCATCGCCCAAAGCTTTGGCGCCAAGTTTGGCAAAAAACGCCGCGGTGCGCAAATCCGGCACCAGTTCGGAAAATGTCGGCCGTTTAATGGTGCCTATCAGAACGATTTCCTTAACGCCCTCTTCCTTAAAGCGTTTAAATCCGGTGCCGGCCTGCCCTATCCGTATCCATTCGTGCGCCACGTCTTTAGTAAAAATCTTTTCATCGGCATTGGCATGAATAGCCAGAGCATAATATGGGCGATTGTGCGCACGGCACCAGTCTATCAGCCGCTTGGGCAACTCGCCGCCGCCGGCAACGATGCCCAGTTTGCGGTCGGGATTGCGGGTAATGTCCTTTTCTTCCGCGGATACGGTTTCCTGCATAGTCATTTTCCTTATCAAGGTTTGGCAAATTTATGCTTTCGTTATACCATCGGGCAAAAAAATTGCAAAATATTAAAAATTATTATTGACAACTATTTTTTTTAGGGTTATATGTCTGTTTGTTGTTCAGGCAGCGTTCATATATCGCGGGGTAGAGCAGCCCGGTAGCTCGTCAGGCTCATAACCTGAAGGTCGTTGGTTCAAATCCTTCCCCCGCAACCAATAGCGAAAACGGAAGCGTAAGCTTCCGTTTTTTTTGTATCTGCGGTATTTTGCAAAATTAAAGAAGCTACGGGGGGATTTTTTATTTTGACAGTGCGCTGGAACTACAAATCCGGTTAGTTAATTATATCCGGAATTTCAGTTAATTATATTTTACGGTATGGCATCAGGCTACTTTTGCTTTTTCGTCCGCAGCAGGAAGATACCCTTTGCCCTCAGCGGCAATACGCGCTGCATCCGGATATTCCAAAGTTTCCATCCGCCTCAAAAAGGCGGACAGCCAGGCTGAGTCCAAAGTCGTGTCATAAGGCCGGGAAAGGCGAAAATACGTTGCAGTATAAAAACGCCACCAGCGGACGGCAAACTCCATACTGTCCCGCAGAAGACCGACAGCTGGCGAATTTGCTTCCGCACCGGATTCCGAAAGCGCAGACGCAATGGGACGGAAAATCCCGTTACAAACCTTGTCAAAATAATGATGCGGAACGAGCGTCAGCTGCCAACAGTCAGCGGCCCGGCTTTCCCTGTCATATACCTCTGGCGGCAGGGGCTGCTTATAAAGGGGAGAGGCAAAACCTTCCGGCGTTTTTTCCACGGGGTAAAGCGAGGCGCCGTTCCGGCGGTAAGCTTCCATATCCGGCGGACAGGCAAGCGACCGTACGACTTCCTGCATGGTTTCCAGTTCCTGCAGCAGATGTTTCCGGTCGGGATGCAAAATATCCAAAAGAGGATTCAGACAATCGCGTTTCAAATGATACAGCTTTTCGGAAAACGATTGCAGGAGAAAATACTTGTTCAGCTGATAATTAAAAGAGATGCCGAAATACGGAATAACACAACATCCGCGGCAGGTTTCCAATGTGCCGGACGAAAGGGCACTGCGGCGAAAAGCGGCATTGTCCAAAGCTGCGTTCAAATCTTTGTTCCAGGCGACGTTTTCGCTTACGGCGTGATAGCACGGCAGCACCAGGCTGCCGTCGGGCGCAAAAGTCAGCGTATGGCGGTTGGCCGAACAAGGCGGCAGCTGCGACGGAGAAGAAGTTCGGAAAAATTCCATAAAATGCAGCAAGACAACCGTGTACGCATCAAAAATCCGGTTGACTATATCGGAAATATATGCCGAAATACGGTAAGTTCCGCCCTTGTCCATATAGGGAAACATCGGGCTCAGGTAAATCAGGGCATGATGCCGCTGCGCATAAGATATCATATTGTCAAGCTCATTTATATTGCCGTCGGTAACGACAGTCATTATTTTCGGTGCCCGCACGGAAGCAATTTCGGCAACCGTCTTTTTGACATTTTCACAGGCATCTATACCGCGTATCTGCCTGTATGCAGCACTATTGAGCGTATCCAGCGACGTATTGAACTTATCGGCGGCGAATGCCACTTCAAGCATTTTGCGTTTAGAGGCAGAGGCAATGCAGTTTGAGGTTACCTCGGTTTTTATGCCCAGCTTTTTGGCATATTCAATGACTTCTGCCAAATGCGGATACAGCGTTGGCTCGCCGCCGGTAAAATCTATGTAGCGGACGCCGTGTTCCCGGCATTGTTTCACCAAGAGGCAGGCATCTTCCGCGGACAGCTCGGGCACGTTTTTGAAGGCGGGATTCTGCCAGACGTTGCAATAGCTGCAGCGCGAATTGCAGCGATAAGTAACATAAAAACGCGCACAATAGAAATTCTGACCGTTCATCTTTTATCCTTTCTTTGTAACCTGTTCAATACTCCGGCGCAAAATCGCCATCCCCTCTTCCAAATCAGCGGCGGCAACGTTCAACGGCGGAGCCAGACGAAGAATGTGCCCGCTCAAAATAGCCTCCAGCCCGTTCTGCCGCGCCCGGAAAAAGACTTCCCGCGCCAAAGCAGCGTCCGGTTCCTTTCCGCTACGGCTTTTGACAAATTCCACGGCGCCCATCAGACCTGCCGAACGAACATCGCCGACGGACGGAAACATTGCAGCAAGGCGTTCCAATTCTTCCCGAAACATGACGCCGCTGCGGCGGACACGAACGAAAATTTCCCCTTTCTTCAATTCCTTCAGAACGGCAGATGCAACCGCAAGATTTACGGGATGGGCGGCAAAAGTCGAAGACCTCTCGCCGGGGCGGACGGCATAAGGGTTTTCGGTGATGTATTCCCGTTCACACAAAACCGAAAGCGGACGCCCGTTTGCCAATCCTTTAGTCAGCGATACAATGTCAGGGCATATTCCCCACAGCCCGTAACTGGCGAGAAAATACCCGGTGCGCCCGCCGCCGGTCAAAACTTCGTCGGCAAACATAATTATTCCGTTTTCCCGGCAAAAATCAGCAAATCCCGTCATAAATTCCCGGGGCGGAACAACAACGGCGGCTCCCTGCACGGGTTCAAAAATCACGGCTTTGGCGCGGCGTTCTTTCAGTTTTGCAATAACTTCGCCCAGACAATGCAGACCGCAGGTTTGGCGTTCTTTATGCCACGGACAGCGGTAACAATGCGGATAGTCCACCTGAAAATTGTCAAACAGCGCCGCATGCGCGGTTTCGTTTATTGTCAGCTTGGTTCCCATCGTCTTGCCGTGAAAACCGCCTCGAAACGCCGCTATCGGAATCCGCTGCTTGTCGAAATAATTAATAATGTCGCTCAAGCCGCGGTCTACTGCATAACCTCCGTCATTATACGGGATAAGCTTATAATCCGGCAACGGCAGCAACGGTGCCAGTTCTTCATAAAAATGGCATTCTGCCTCCGTCCGCCGGCCGTGAACGTTATCCATCAGCCCGGCAGCCCTGATTTCGGCGGCTACAAACGGCGGATAACAATGGCCGAAGCTGTTGGTAAATATTCCCGACGTAAAATCCAGATATGTTTTGCCGTCCGCATCGGTAAAGCGGCTTCCCGATGCCGATGCAACGACGATGTCTTCATCCGTACAATATCCCTGCGGCGTACGGGCACGAATGCGGGCGATGATGCCCCTATTTCCAATTCCATCCATATTCTTTCCCCTGTTCATGCGAAAACGGTATACGGGCATAGGCGAATGCAAGCTTTTTCAGCCACTGCCGGATTTCTTCCGAAATATCGTCCAGCGAAGACAACCGCCAGCGCCACGATTTGGCATAATCCCGGCCATGGGCGATGCGCCCGCGGTTATCCAAGCCGAGAATGTCCGGCAGCGGAATAATCACTTTTTCGGCGGCGGAGCGATACAATTCTTCAATACAGCGTTTTTGGAGGTCGTCCTGCGGCGACGCCTGCAGGTAATAGCGCAGATACGGCAGATATTTCGCTTCCAGCCCCTGCAAATAGGAAGCAAAGGCAGGATTATCATGCGTTCCGGTATAAGCGACGGACTTGTGCGGATAATAAAACGGCAAATGGATGGTTTCGGTACCGTAGCCGTTTGCAAAACCGAACTGAAGAACCCTGGTGCCCGCCCAGCGGTATTTGGTAAACAAACGATATGCACGTTCGGGAACGCTGCCCAAATCCTCGGCAATCAGTTCCACGCCGCAGGATTTCGCCAGCCGGGTCAGTTTTGGAATAAATACGTCGTTTTCGGCATCAGGGCCGTCATACCAGCGTTCGCCGACGCGCCCCAGACCGTAATAGCGTACAAAACCAATCGCATGGTCGATGCGGATAGCATCATACAAACCGGCATAAAAGCGAAAACGCTCCAGGTGCCAGCGGAATTTGTCCGCAGCGGCGGCCGGCCAATCGTAGCACGGCATATCCCAGCTGCGGGTATGGGAGGCGAAACAGTCTCCCGGCACGCCGGCCGACAAGGTTACGGACGCATCTTCCGGATTGACGGCAAAAATATTTCGGCGGCTCCAGACGTCAGCACTGTCGTAAGCAACGTAAAAAGGCAAATCGCCGATTATTTTTATGCCGTTTCGTCCTGCATACTCTTTCAACTGATGCCACTGGCAAAAAAATTCGTACTGAACAAACTGCCAGAACAAAACGGAAACTGCCAGGCGGCGGCGATAACCGCGCAGTACTTCCGGCCGACGGAAAGCCGCCCCTTCTTCCCATTCGTTCCAGGGTTTCCAGCCGAAGTGTTCCTTTAACGCCATAAACAGGGCGTAATCGGAAAGCCAGACGGCATTTTTGCGGCGGAAAGCCAAAAATCCGGAATCACTTTTGCCGCCGCGGGCACAAAACCTGTCGAACGCCAAACGCAAAAGCTTAAACCTTGCCGCAAACAGCCTGCCATAATCAATATCAGCCGAATTTGCACCAAAGTCATACTGTTCCGCTTCCCCCGGCAAGAGCAAACCGTCTTTTTCCAGCATATCCGGCGCAATAAAATACGGGTTTCCGGCAAAAGCGCTGAGTGTTTTATACGGGCTGTTGCAGTAGCCGGTCTGCCCGTGAGGCAAAACCTCCCACAGCGTTTGCCCGGCTTCCCGCAGCATATCGACAAACCGATACGCCCCCTCTCCCATATCGCCGATGCCATACGGCGACGGCAGGCTGAAGACCGGCAGCAAAATCCCGGCGGAACGGTTGTAGCTGTCTCCGTTGATATATTTTTCCGCATGTTTCATTTTATTCTCCTCGTTTTCCTGAATATACTTTTCGGCGACCCGGCGGTTTTCCGCCGCCTGCCCTACCGTCCGTAACGGTCTATCCGTGCCTTGCGGTATATTTCCTTCCAGCCGCTGCTTTTAATCCGCGCGTCGTCCATATGACCCCGCCCCGACAAAACGGCAATGCCGCGCAGACGGTTCTGCATGACCTCGCTGATACTGGATATTTTATCCAGACGCCAACGCCAGGATTTTTCAAAATCGTGTTCATAGCATATCCGGCTTTCGTTGCCCAATGACATAACGTCCTGAACCGGAATGATGACTTTTGCCGCCGAAGAATTATACAGGGCGTCAATGGCGTTCCAGACCAAATCCTCGCGTTTGGAAGCCTTCAGATACGTCATCATGTACTCCAGATCGTCATCACTTTTGTGCGCCAGAAGGCCGGCCAATGTTTCATTATCGTGCGTTCCGGTGTATGCCGCGACATTCTGCGGATACATCTGCGGCAGGTGAATATTGCGCGTCCCGTAATGCATATCGCCGACGGTATGTTGAAAAATGCGCATACCGAGCCAGTTCAGCTGGTCATACAAATCATGCGTTCGCTGATTGTTATTGCCAAGGTTTTCGACAATAATATCCATATTGCGTTCCCGGGCAACACAGTCGATAATGCCGGTGGCTGATGCCCTGTCGCTGTCCGGCCCCGGATACCATACGCCGCGCGCACCGTCGTCTTTGATGCCGTAATAATGGACAAACGCCACGGCATGGTCGATGCGCATAATGTCATACATCCCGGCGCCGATGCGGATACGTTCCGCCAGCCAATCGTAATTTTTCGCTTTCATTCTATCCCAGTCATAGCAGGGATTTCCCCAGCGGATGTCCCTGTCACCTGACGGAATGCCTGAAAACAGCTTGATGCTGCCGTCGGGGTTTAAGTCAAACAACTCGCGGCGGCTCCAGACGTCGGCACTGTCGTGGTTTACATAAAACGGCATATCTCCTATCAGCTTGACGCCTTTTTGATGAGCATACTCTTTTAACTGTTCCCACTGCCGGAAAAACTGAAACTGCGTAAATCTCCAGAAAGTGATGTCTTCGTTAAGGTTGCGGCGAAGATTGCACATCGTATTTTTTTCGCGGAACTTTAATCCGTCGGGCCATTTGTACCAAGGGGCATTTTCCAGCCTGCCTTTGACGGACATAAATATGGCGTAGTCGTCAAGCCAGCCGTGGTTTTTAAAACGAAAGGCCAAAAAATCGTCCGACTGGTGTCCGCCCTGCATCATCCAGCGCCCGAAAGCACGGCGAAGCATTTTTTCCCGCGAGGCAAACAGTTTTCCGTAATCTATATCTACCGGGTCGGAACCGAAGTCCAATCCGGACAAATCCTGCGGACGCAGCAGCCCCTCCTCCATCAATTTGTCGGGAGAAATATAATAATGGTTGCCGGCACAGGAACTCAGACTCTGATACGGGCTGTTGCCGTAGCCGACCGGGCCGTTGGGCAGCATGGCCCAGAGCTGCTGTCCCGAATTTTGCAGCACGTCGATAAACCAGCGCGCCTCGTTACCCAAATCCCCTATGCCGTATTTTCCGGGAAGGCTCATTACAGGCAGCAGAATGCCAGCCTCCCGCTCATATAATTTTCTGCCGTTCAGTTCGGTCAAATCAAAACTCATATTAAAAACGCTCCTCCGTCAAAATTAAAGCATTGTCCCGATGTAAAAGCATAATGATTGGTTATAATATTATATACCAGCGCAGCCACTTCCGCCGGCTGTCCCAAACGCCGCGACGGCAGCCTCCGTTTCTGCGCCTCTTTATCGTCAGCGGCTGTCATCCGGGTTTCAATATAACCGGGCGCTATGGAAAAAAACGAAACGCGCCCGGCAAATTCCGGATTGGCGGCTGCTTCGGCAGTCAATGCCAAAACGCCTGCTTTGGAAGCGCTGTACGACATATCGGCTCCGGTTGCCGCCTTAAATGCTGCCAGCGAGGCGTTGTTTACCACCACCCCGGAACCGGGCATGTGCGCAATTTCATGCTTCATGCATATCAGGGTTCCGACCAGATTGACATCTATCACGCGGCGGGCGCGGGCAATATCCGCCTCAGGGAGTTTTTGGGGCGCTATTCCCGTGCCGGCATTGTTAAACGCGGCATCAAGCTGCCCGATACGGCCGAGCAAAGCGGAAATTTCCGGCTCATTGCTGACATCGGCAACGCGGTAATGAAATCCGGGCAGCGTTTTTTCCATCGCGGCGCCGCAACCGTCTTCCCCGTTTCCCGAAATGCCATACACTTCCCAGCCGCGGGAACAAAACAATTCGGCGGCAGCTTTGCCGATACCGTGCGTGGCGCCGGTAATCAGAATTTTTCCAGGTTCAGACAAAATGGCCATCAATTTCCTCCTTATGATCTATATACCAGGCGGCGGTTTCCTTAAGCCCTTTTTCCAGCGTGTAACGCGGCGCGTAGCCGAGTTCCCGGTTCAGCTTTCCGTAATCCATGCACTGGTTCTTTATTTCTCCTGCCGTAACAATTTCTTCGCGCGGAGCGATTTTTCTGCCGGCATATTCGGACAACCGGCCGATAACCTCGCCCATGGCATAACTGTTGGACGTTCCGAGATTAAAGGCCTCGCCCAGAATCCGCCCCAGACTTCCTCCCCGTTCCAGCCGGTCAAGCAGCATGGCGACGGCACGGGTTAAATCGCGGACATAAATCATATCACGGTAAAAAGATTCCGCCCCGCCCGACGGTGTCCGGTACTTCTTCAGCACGGGAGCGGTTTGGGTATACAGCAGGCGATACAGCGTCCCCGGAACAACCCGGCTCTTGTGATAATCGCCCGGGCCGTAAACATTGCAAAAGCGGTATACGACCGCCGGAAAACCGCTCTTCCGGGCAACGGAGCGCACCAGTTCATCGGCGCGCGCCTTAGAGGCGTCATACGGACATGACAGCGGACGCAGTTCATCGCTTTCATGGTACGAACTGCGGCTGCCTTCGCCGTAAACCTTGTCCGTAGAAGCGTAAAAAAATCCCCGGAACGAACTGTCGTGCCGCTGCCAGCGCCGCAGCGCCGCTGCAAGGACATTCCTTGTTCCGTCATAATTCGTCCGCCAGGCATCCCTTCCGTTTTCCTGCGCTTTCTGAATCGTGGCGCAGGCAGCAAAATGAAGGACAAACTCAATATCCATCCCGCCTTTTTCCGCGGCAGCAAAAACGGATTCGATAAATTTTCCGTCCGCCACGTCGCCAAAGCAAAACTGCACATCGCTTTTGGCAAACGCCGCTGCCGAAACCGGGAACGCTGCCGCAGTACGAATCCCGGCATCCTGTAAAACGGCGGTGCAGAAGACTTCTTCCGGTTTGCCAAGCGCCAGCACTTTGCGGCCCGCTGCGGCCAGTTCCGCCAACATATGCTGCCCGATAAAACCGGTGGCTCCGGTTACCAGACATACTTTCATCCTTTTTTCCATCTCCCCTCCGCGGTTAAAGGCTTTTATCCATCTTTGCCGAGACAACACCTTCCGCCAGCAAGGTTTCTATTCCCTTTCCGGTATCATAAAGGGAGAAATATTCCCGCAGACTGGCAAACGTACGCAGCGGCTTTTCGGCTTCGGGATTAAGAGCCAGTATCATTTCCAGCATCATCAGCCCCTGATAACGGCGGAATTTTGCATCGCGTTCCACATTCTTCTTGTTAATCCAGGTATGCATAATATCCTGATGCCAGTCCGGGCGTTCGGGATGGTGTTCCAGCGTATAATAATGCCATTCGGCACGGCGGCCGGTTTTGCAATCAATAAAAAACGGCGGTTCCCAGATTATGTCCAGAAACGGCACGACTGCGGGCGTTCCCCATATGCCGCGCCAATCGCAGACAAACGGAAAAGTACGCTGGTCAATCCCCAGCAACTGGCGGGAAATGACTTCCGGTGCCAATTCTCCCCTTATCCAATTATTAATGAAAAGTTCTTTGAAAAAACGTCCCCATTCCCGGAGCAGCCCCTTATCATTAAAAAACATCAGACAGGTATTGACAGCAGGAAGCGATTCATTGACCGGGGGCAGTTTGCAGCCTTCGGGAAAATGAAGCGACGCAAAAGGCGGATAGCATTCCCCGCCGATTTGCTCCAGATGCGAATAGGCCGCTTTGACCGAAGCTGCACCGGGAATTATCACGTCATGGCGTTTCTTTAAAATCAGGTCGGTATCCACAAAAAAAACGGGGACTTGTTCCCCCGCCAGTTCAGCTTCTTTCAACAGTGCATCCGGTTTGGAATACGAATAATATATGCGGTAATCGGTATTTTCCGGCGTAATATTCCTTTCAAGCGTTTCGTAATCGACATGGCTCCAAACGCCGCAGTCCAACAGCCCGTGCCGGGCGAAAAAGCCATATATCGCCTTATCGCAATAAAGGGTATGGCAGCTGCCGGATTCCGGATATAAAATGCGGCGGATTATCAATCCCTGGGCAATCATGGTCAGCAGGTAGTGGCTGCCGAACGCCTTTTCAAGCGCCTGTTCGTCAATAGCGGCATAATTCTGCACATTGCCGCCAAAAGTCCGATATGCCAACGGTCCGCTGCCCAACGCGTTTATAGTGCGAACAACCGTATGCGGCGACGATGACACGCCTTTTTGAATATAGTCCAGGAGTTCTGCCGTAACTTTGCTTAATTTCATACTTTCCTCCTTCGGCAAAGATTTGCAACTCACGAAAAAAAATATAACCGGAGCGTTTTGGAGCGTCAATGCTTAATTTTTTATTAACGAAAGAAAAAGCATTTGACTTTTTGTCAAAAATCTTTAGTATAATAACTCCCCGCCCGATTGAAATGTTTTCGGTAGAAATGTTTTCGACTGAAATGTTCCCGGTTGAAATGTTCCCGGTTAAAATGTTCCCGAAAAGCTGCATGTGTAAAAAGTCCCGAGGGGCTGATTAGTTCGCCGCAGGATTTTTTATTTAAAATACCTTGTCTTTTGCGTTTTATAATCCGCGTTTACGCTTTCCTGCGAAACGGACGGAAAATTATAGTGCTGCGGCACATATGCTGATTTTGCCAGCAGTTACCGGCAATAAAAAAATTTTCCTAACCTGTGTTTAACAGGCTATGCCCTTCTGCGTACAGGCGGCTTATATATGTCCGATCCGCCGATGGCTTATATGATGTGTTGGCGACTTACAGATGCACTGACGGCGTGCGGATGTGTTGCTGGCTTATTGCTCGACCGAAAAACGCTTATACATTGCGCCGGCGGCTGCCTTATATATTGTTCAGCAAACGCCCCACAGCCTGCGACAGTTCGCGGATATAATCGTTGTCGCTGACCGGCGCGCTTTTGCCGACGCTGCGGCTCTGATACTTTTTCAGAAACGGGATGTCCACCGGCGTGAACAGGCGGTACAGATTTTCTCCGGTATCGGATTTGCCGCCGTTTTCGGCAAAGCTGTGGCGCAGCTGGTAGAACTTAACGGGAAAGCCGTCTTTCTGCGAGAATTTGCGCATCAAATCCCCCTCGCCCGCAGCATAGAAAAAGCCCTTAAACGTATCGGGATTGCTCTGCCAGTAGGCGCGGCAGACTTCCAGCAGGTTAGCGGTGCCGTCGCTGCTGACGGCCCGGCGACCTTTCCGGACGGCCGCAAGGTGCAGGACGAACTCGATTTCTATCCCGTTCTTGGCGGCTGTATTGAATATTGAAGCCAGAAAAGAAATGTCGGCGATGTCGCCAAAGCAAAACTGCACGTTATGTTCCTTAAACGCCGCGGCAGAAATGGGAAGCGCCGACGTCGCCTTTATCAGGCGGTTGTTGGCAGCCAACGGGCTGAACGCGTCTTCAGAATCGCCCAAAGCCAAAACCTTGCGTCCCGATGCAATCAGTTCGTTCAGGATATACTGCCCGACAAATCCCGTTGCTCCGGTTATCAAACAGACTTTCTGCTCCATTTCTTCTTCTCCCTGTCCTTGCGCTTTTGCTTTTCCGACGAGCGGTTATGAGCGCCATGCGCGGTTGTATTCTCCTATAGAAGTTATTGTGACGCTTTTTTGAACGTTTGTCAACGCACATGTTAAAGTTTTTTTAGACAAAAGTATTGACTCTTTTGCTATTTTGGATATAATCTGGCTGTTATTTTATAAATTTATGTTTTTTAATTCTTAAAATTATTCTTTATGGAAAAAACATCCTTAACTTTGGCTCAGGCACATTGGATGTGTGTCCAGTCGATTTTGCAATTGCAACAGCTTCACCGTGCTGCCGGCAATACTGCCGTCATCAAATCCGAGTGCAAATCTCCGGAGCTTGTCAATACTTTAAGAGACCGGGCGCTGCAACTTGGAGCGGGAACCAAGACCCGCCTTCTGCCCGTTTCCGTTACCGGCCAGGGAAACCTGCTGGTGCTGCGCGAACGCGTCTGGGGATTGAAAATCGGCAACATGCTGGTTTTTGACGCGGGAAACTACTCATTGCAATCGCTGCTCGGCTTTGCCTGCAACATTCCGATGGCAAAGGTTTATTCCGACCGGATTATCTGCTACTACGCCAACGGGCGGCGCGTTATGCAAAAAGCCGACCCGATTGCGCTGGTCAACCGTTTCCGCACGCCGCCGATGCGCGACTGGATGAGAATTGACTTTGAAGCCGCTGCCCGTTTCTTCCCCGAAGAAACAGCAAAACTGAGACGGGGTTATCCCGACATCAGCCCTAAGAACTGGCGGCTTTTGACCGATGCCAACGTGGAAACGCTGGTTCTGGCGCAAGACGAAACGTACGACCACTTTATTCCGTTTCACTGCGTGATGAACGGTTCGCCGGTCAGCCTTGACTACTGCGACCCGATTTTGGGAAAACTTAACGGCTACGGCAACCTGCAGCCGCTGTTCCACGAATTTGCGACGCTGCTTGCCAACGGGCATTACCGCGAAATTGCCAAAGACAAAAAACTGCGCTGCTTTGAACGAGGCTATTATGCCCGCGAAACAGGCGAAAGGAGCTTATACCCCGGCGTTTCCGAACTGGAATTGAAAGTCGGCTTTGCGGACATTCCGTTTGAACAGGCAATTTTGCTGGCCAAGAACCAGACAGAACTCCGCCACCGTTATGTCCGCGGCGAAAGGCTGTTTTCGGTTGACGCCGACGGAAACGTGCTTAACGCACGGAACGTTGTCAACAGCCGGAATTTCAAACCCGGCGGACAGCGCATTATCCTGCTGCCGGACAATGTCTACGAAGCATGGGGAAAGGACTTTTCTTCCGAGATGCTGGAATTTCTGGCAAAAGAACGCACGTTCGACTACGGCATTTACGGCAACGACTTTATCCGCAATGTTTCGGGACAAGAACTAGAACAGTTTAAAACGCTGAAAAAGTTTGCTAAAGCTGCCGGATTCGGCGTTGTTAAGACTGCGGCTAAAATCGGTTTGGAAGCAGCGAAAATTGTCGGCGCAAACTGCGTTATAACGGCACAAAACGCTTGCAAGTTTGCCAGCTCTGCTTTTGACGAAATCGCTTACCAGTTTGAAAGTACCTATGCCTGTGAAGGTGCAGATTTATCGGCTCCGACAAGAAGAGGTTGTATTACCGGACGCATCCATTATTCGGGTAGTTCCTATGGTAATTTTTGATTGGTAAAGAAGGTGGTTTATTCCAAAACAAAAGAGGCTGTTCCCTTATGGGAACGCCTCTTTTTTTGGTGCCGTGCACCCGGCGGACGGCAAGCGTCCGATTATCAGCAGGCATAGCTCCTGCTGCACTCCTTGCAGCGAAGCTCTTCCTGAAGATAGGCATACACTTTCTTTACCTTGCGGAATTTTTCCGCGGCATCGGGACTGCGGTTCGTATCGGGATGATACTTTTTGACCAAATCGCGATAAGCCGCTTTCAGGCTGCCCTCAGTCAATGTTTCCGGCGTCAACCCGAAAATGCGGTAATATGCGTTCGGTGCGGCCGCAGACGTCCCGGCACTTTTGCCCTGCGCCGAATTCTGCGAAGACGAAGTTCCCTGCCCCGCACGGTTTTGTCCGGAGCCGGAATTTTCGGTTCCGCCTTTCTGCCCGCAACTGCCTTCCTGACGGTATTCGGCAAACAAGGGATTGCACTCTGCCAGCCTGGCAAGATAACGGCGTAATTCAGCCCCGCGCAGGTTTCCCACCGGATTTTGCTGCAAAAAACCGAATTGCTGAGGCGTCAGCCAAATGCCGTTAAACAGCACCTTGATTTTATTAATCTCAGCTTCGTTTTTTTCCTGTTCAGCTTTGGCCCGTTCAGCCTCCTGGAAAGCCTGTTCACGACGAATCTCTTCCTGACGGCGTCTTTCTGCTTCGCGGCGGAGCTGCTCACGATACGCCTGTTCGCGCCGCAGCTTTTCCTGCCGGAGAATGCCGGCATATACCTCGGCAGCACTGCCCAGAGTTTGTAAAACCTTTTTTATTCTCTGCGCCCGGCAGAAGAAATAAAACCATACTCCGCAGCCTAATGCAAAAAGCAACAGGCACGTGCATAATGCATAATCTAAGCTAAATGTTTCCATAAATGATATTTTAATAATTAAAAAATTGCTTTTATTATAAAATGCGTTTTTATTTTGTCAATATTTTTTGACAAATTTCAAAAAAGACAGAGGCTTGACAGCATTGGCAGAAACCGAAACAGAACCGAAGTTATGCCGGCGGGACGGATTGTTGCGCAAAGAAACCGGCCACAACGGGAGAAAACGCCGATTGCTGTGGAAAAAACAGAAACGGAGAAAGATTTTTTTATTCCCGGGGTTATATTTTAAAGGCGTTTGAATTATTTTATGGAGGCGATATGAAAAAAGTTATTTTAGGAGCAATGATGATGTTAGCAGCGGGAACAGCCAATGCGGCGGACATTAAGCTGCCGGAACATACGGCAAACGGCGGTATGCCTCTGATGGAGGCGATTGCGGCCCGGCGTTCGGGAAGAACCTTTGACACCAAGATGCTTTCCGACCAGGTTTTGGCAGATTTGCTGTGGGCAACATGGGGAATTTCTTCCGAAGATGGCAAACGCGTTGTCCCGACGGCGCGCAACCGGCAGGATATCGACCTGTATGTTCTGCTGCCCACAGGTTCCTACCGTTACGACGCGGCAAAGAACACGCTGGTTCAGCTCGGCAGCGAAGACCTGCGCCCGATTCTGGCAAAAGAGCAGAAATTCGCGGGCGATGCGCCGGTTCACCTGCTGTTTGTTACCAAAGACAAGAAATACGGCGAAATGCACGCCGGGTCAATGTACCAAAACGCCAGTTTGTACTGCGCTTCAGCAGGGCTGAAATGCGTCGTCCGCGGCCTGTATGACCGGGCGGAAATCAAACAGGCGCTTGGGCTTGATGGCGATTATGAAGTCGTGATGACCGAAGCCGCCGGATACCCGAAAGCACAGTAAGCCGGAATATCCTGCCCCTCGGCCTTAAGCTGCCAAATCAAGCCCGGGGCGGGAAACGGCACAACTCCCGGACGACAAGAAAAAAACGCCCGCGTGATTTTATCGCGGGCGTTTCGATTGGTGAGAGTGTTTGGGGCTGTGCGAACATTTGTCCGGAAGAGTGCTTGGGACATAACAGACGCTTTGGCCAGGGTTGACGTTATGCGTTTTTATGCGCCAGCTCCCGTTGCAGGGTTTCATAAACGCGCTGCACCTTGTCAAATTTGACGGCGGCATCAGGCTGTTTGTTGCGGTCGGGATGATATTGCAGACACAAGGAGCGATACGCCTTTTTCAGGCTTTCCGCAGTCAGCGTTTCCGGAGTCAGCCCGAAAATCCGATAATAAGCATCAAGGTTTATGCCGTCCGTATAAGACGAAACCGTTTGGCTCTCCTGATAAAAGCTATGCTGTTCGTCAGCATTTTCCCAGTTTAATAGGTCGATGACCAACGCAAACTCTTCCTGCCATTCCGTTGAACCGCCGCTGTTAAAGCAAAGACCTTCCTTCAGCTGATGCAGCAAAACATCCACCGGATATGTGCCGCTGCGATACTTTCGCCAAAACGAACTGATAACCTTTAACCGTTCCTGGCGAAAAAATTCCACACGATTATCACAATACTCCGCATACTTCTGCTGACGTTTGCGGGAATCCATTTTTCTGTGCACCACTCTGCCAAATACTGCCAAGATAAACAAGGCAAAAATGAAGATTGTTTCCATAAATTATATTTTAATAATTATTAAATTGGGTTGATTATAGCATCATCTTGTTTTTTGTCAACTCTTTTGAGGCCATGGCTATTGCAGTTCAAACATATCTTTGCCGACACCGCATAACGGACAGCGCCAATCATCCGGCAGTTCTTCAAACGGGATATCTCCTTCGTAAACATAGCCGCAAAGCGTACATGTCCAGCGTTTTTCGGCAGAGGCCGGCGATGACGGCTGAGCTGCGGATGATGAAGATGACGCAGACATTGCCGTTTGGGACTTTTTACAAGCGGCATTACCGGCCGAACGCCCGGCTTTATACGCGCTGAAAGCAATGGCGACCTGTTCCTTAAACCCGTCGCGATAATATTTATAGGTCAGCGGCTCGCCGGAGCGGCTGTCAAACGCATCAACAACCTCGGCAATAAACACCGTATTGCTCGCATATATCAGTTTGTTGACAACCCGTACCCTGATTTTGGCCAAAGCATCCGAAATATACGGCAAGCCATCGATTTCCGCAAAGGGTATGTTCTGCCACTTTTTGACGTCGCGGCTGCTCTGATAGCCGAAATTTGCCACGACAAACGGGTCGGTTTCTTTCGCCAAAACGCTTATGCCGAACTCACCGGCTTTTTCAATGCAGCTTTTGGTATGGCTGTTATTCATACATGACACCATTATCAGGTACGGCGAAACGGCGATTTGACTTACGGCATCGACCAAAGAGCCGGCGTACCCCTCCCCGTCTTGTACAGACAATACATAAAGACCGTTCGTTATCGTATATAAAGCGTTTTCCTGCATATTTCCCTCCGTCTGCCGGTTGTTATGCCGTTTAATATAGACCGGAGCTGCTAAAATAGCAAGGGGAACTTTGGTGCTTTAAACGCATCTTCATACGACAGAAGGCAAAGCTTAAATCAAAATCTGAAATAAATAAAAGGATTATACGTAGATGCTGCAATTTCCGCCGAAGACAGGACAAATAATAAAATCAGCCATACGTTCACCAGTGTCCGCAGAACTTTATGTTTATATTTGATATCAAGCATCCCTTTGAATAAGGGCATGGCACAAAAGACAGCCGCCGTAAAGGCTATAATTTCAATATTATCAATATAATAAGGCAATTTATACGTAATCTGATGTTCTGCAATCAGACCGAACATATTCTTGATATACTCACACGCGTACGCCATATTATCGGCGCGGAACATCACCCATCCTATAACAAATGCGAATATTGTATAAAGATGCTGCGCTATATTGATTTTTAAACCACCACTTCTTTTATGCCAGCCGGTAATTTTTTCAAAAATGATAAATATCCCGTGCCACAATCCCCAAAAGACAAAGTTCCAACTTGCGCCATGCCAAATTCCCGTCGCTAAAAAGACCACAAAAAGATTAAACAAATTGCGCCTTTGGGAAACTCTGTTCCCTCCCAGCGGGATATACAAATATTCTTTAAACCATGTAGAAAGGGAGATATGCCATCTTCTCCAAAACTCGGTGATAGACTTAGAAATATACGGATAGTTGAAGTTTTCTAAGAACTTAAACCCAAAGATGGAACCTAATCCGATAGCCATATCCGAGTAACCGCTGAAATCGTAATAAAGCTGCAGAGTGTAAGCTATGGCACCAATCCAGGCGGTAAGCGTGTCAAACTGTTCTACCGGCTGCGCAAAAATTTTATCGGCAACAGCTCCTAATGTATTAGCAATCAGCATTTTTTTTGCCAATCCGATAATAAAACGCTTCACCCCATACGCAACTTTATCGAAGGTAACCGTTCTGCAGGAAATCTGTTCAGCCACATCATGATATTTGACAATCGGACCAGCTACCAATTGCGGAAAAAGCGTTATATATAAAGCCAGCTTATAAATATCCCGCTGAGCCTTGACCTCCCCTCGGTATACATCAACTACGTAACTGAGTGCCTGAAATGTGTAGAATGATATTCCAATCGGCATGATGACATCAATAAAATCGATATGCGTATGAAAAAGATGATTGATGTTATCCAGCACAAAATTAAAGTATTTGAAATAAAACAGAAAGCTCAAATCTACCAAAATCGTCGCAACCAAAAGCAACTTGCGATGTATAAGGTTACGGCTGCGGCTGATATAATTTGCCCCCGTATAATTCACAAGTATTGTTAAAATCATAATTGCCAGATATTTCGGCTCTCCCCAAGCGTAAAACAGCATACTGGCAGCAAGAAGAATATAGTTTCTTATCTCCGGACGCACCAATAAATAAATGGCACAAACAATCGGTAAAAACATAAAAACAAATGTCATCGATGAAAATAGCATGGCTTAGTCCTTTATGGTTCGCAGTTTATCGGTATAGCCTTCTTGAAATAGTAGTATGAGTACATCAGGCTTAAATTCTAAAATTTCTTTTTTCCAGCGCGATAATTTTAGATTGTCATTTGGTGCAATATTGCAACGAAATCTTTTTATATCCTTAAATGAATAAACCAGAAAAGGCTTAAAATTTTCTGTAAAAGAATTCCCTATCAATAAGGCCTTATATTTACCATCAGAATTGTGAAATTCTCCATATGATATTGCATTAATATGTTTATTTTTGCCATCATAATATTTGTAATCAATATTAAGGGAGCAATCTTGATTTTGATATAGCAAATTGCAAGTATATCCTTGCCAATACTTTCTATCTGCTTCCGCTCTGACTTTCTTACTATAAGAAATATCAAAATCTCCTTCTTTTGCTTCATAAATATCAGGAAAGTCTTTTTTTAACTGCTTTAATAAAGCTTGATACCCTATATATGCTCCCCAATCAGTCCAATGATGATCTGTTTTAAAATATACATAATCGCTCTTATCTGCTTCTTTTAACTCATCAAGCGGATAAATAATCTCAAAATTTAAAGTTTCTTTTATATACTTGATAAATTGAGGTAGAGTATCATTATATTCTTTTAGTTTATTATTTATCAATCCGTCTTTTGCGTAATATATTTTAGCAGGTACAATTTCCATATAGCATTTAATATTATTTTCTTTACAAAATTGCAGTAGATACTGAATATTTTTTTTATATTGCACTTTTTGCTTTTCTGATATGGTAAGAGTTGATAATTCATTATCGTTGAAATACCAATCATTTTTAAGCTTAGATGCTTTTGCTGTTATGGTGTATTTGTTTATCTTTTTTATTTTATAATATACCTTTATAAGTTCATCTCTTCCCCAAAATCTATCACTAAACCAAGCGTCAAAATTTTTACCGTATTTTAAGTTGTACCCCCCCCCGATAATCAATTAAAGGTGTGTATTTCGCAAGCATTCTGTTTTCCTGTTCGGATTTTTCCGCATCAGAAATATGCAACATTGGTAAAAATAATAATATAAAAAATACGGTCAAAAAGACAATATCAATGCGGCTTTTGTTTTGTACCCATTTTAACTTCATAAGCCAAGCAAGTATTTTAAAATACAACAAGAAAAATAGAGTAAATAAGGTTATTAGTAAAAGCACATCATATTTTGCAAAAACGCTAAGAGGAACAATGGTTAATTGCTTTACCATCAAATCTCCTTTTCCTGAATAAAATGTACGAACCTCGATTTCACAAGATTTATCCAATTTTATTTTGTGATTTATTTGTTTTTGGCTTGGAAGTAAATTTCCTTTATAAAGGAGTTTTTTTCCCTTATCGGTCACAATATCAAAAGATGCTCCAGCATTTTTCGAAAGTTCATAGTTAAGTGTGATTTTATATTCCCCTGCTGCTAGCTTTACGTACGGTCCATAGGTAAAGATACCTTTCTTTGCATTCTGTGTTTTTACTCCTTTCTCAACCAAAACATACCCAGACTTCATTCGCAAATCCGAGCCGTGATATACATAGGAATAACTATAGATAGACTTAATAAAAAACAAACTTAAAACAGTCAAAATCCCTGCTAGAAAATACAAACCAGCTTTGTGGTCTACTTTTTTTATAATACAAGAACAAAAAGAGAACATTGTATTTCTTTCTAAATATAAGGTTATTTTTTCAAATACCATTCTACAAATTTGTGAATTCCTTGTTTAAAGGTTGTGTGCGGATTATAGTTCAATAATCTTTGAGCTTTAGAATAATCACAAACTGTCTTATTGACATCTCCGGGTTGCATAGGCTGCTGGTCAATGATGGCCTTTTTCCCAAGCTCTTCTTCAATAGTTTGAATCATCCGAGTTAAAGTAATTGGCTCTCCACCACCTAAATTTATAATTTCATAAGGCGTTTTATCATAAGCAATAGCCCCTTCGATTCCGGAAAGAATGTCATCAATATAAGTATAATCGCGCATTGTTGTTCCGTCCCCATAAACCGGAATAGGCTTTCCATCTAAAATTAAACGAGTAAATTTATTAATGGCTAAATCCGGACGTTGCCGAGGGCCATATACCGTAAAAAAGCGCAGACAAACAGCCTGAATTCCATAAAGTTTTCTATAGGTATAAACAAACTGTTCATCTGAGGATTTGGTCGCGGCATACTGAGAAATCGGTTCAACAACTTTTAAGTCTTCAGAAAAAATTTCAGCTTCACAATTCCCATACACAGAACTTGAAGAAGCAAAGACTAACTTCTTGACATTATAATCTTTCATTAACTCCAAGATATGGACTGTACCCAGGATATTGCTGCAGACATAACTTTCCGGAGCCATAATAGAAGGACGCACCCCTGCTCTACCGGCCAAATGAACAACGACATCAATTTTGTTGTCTCTGAAAACCTTTGTTAATTCCGCCTTATTTTCAATGTCCAAACAATAAAGTTTGTAATGGTCATTACTCATATTCGCAGAAATATTCTGCCATTTTATTTTCACATCATAATAGTCGTTAAAGTTATCAATATTGATAATATTATGCCCTTGAGCCAAAAGTTTATCAGCCAAACTGGAACCAATAAAACCCGCACCGCCTGTAATTACAATATTCATTATTAAAATCTCCTTTTTTTCTGTAGTAATGTTTTTTCGTCAACCAACATTTTTTGAGTCATAACTTGCTCATTTTCTAATGTTTTTATTTCTTTTTGCAGGCTTTCAACCAGCCCTTTCAAGCCAATAAGTTCTTTAGATAAAGCCTGAAAAGCTGGCGCGTAATCTACTGGAGGTTTAGGCAGTATCTTTGCTTTTACTTTCTTCCACCATTTTTGTAGACTTGTTTCTTTAACGATGGCGGGAGTTATTTGTAAACTGATAAAACCTATACCAAGGTTGCGTCTATCTTCAGCTAGACCAAGTTCCCAAGGTGATACGGGATTTTTTATTTTAAAGGAAAAGAAAGTCTTTCCGCTTTTTTTCAAAAGAGATTTTGGAATAATAAATTCTGTTTTTGGTGATGGTTTTCCCAATTCAAAAATCCAATCAACAATAAATTTATCATTTATGGAAACCGAAACAATCTGCTGTTTGATTTTCTCGTTAAGAAAAGGCTTTAGCACAAAACAGCATCTTAAGTCCCCCTTGTCCGTGGGTAGTTTAATTTTCATATCAACAGTTTTTCCATCACTCCAACGCCCCCATTTTTCAGGTTTTGAAAGACCTTTAATATCAGAAGACGTAAGACTTTGTTTTGAAAACGAGAATGTTTTTCTCAAAATATTTTTGTATTTCGTTCGGGAAAGTCCTAAAAACTTATATATCTTCTTGAAATTAGCTTTTTCTTTTACAAAATAGGGAAGACCACAGAAATAATGTTTTAGTTTTATGTCACCGTTCTTTTTTGTTCCTTGACGAGAGGAAAAAATCGGTATTCCGAAGAAATAAAACTTACAAATCTCAGTATTTCGAGATAAACCGAATAATTTCCAAGGAACGTAATTTCTCTGTTTTTTCTCATCTTGAACAGAATAAGCTTTTCTCATAAAATGTTTGTTGAGTGTATCAAAATCTAAAAGAGCTCCAGTCAATTTCCTACCGTATAAAAACTTATTATAAACCTGTTCTAAAGGAGCAAAGGTTTTATCGTAAGTCATATTTTGAGCGGTTTTATAAGCATTATTAATAATATCATCGAGTTCCGTTTGATGTTCTTTGTAATACAATATCTTTTGCAAAATATCTTTAGAATTTTTGTTATCAATAAGGATAATATTCTTTTTATCTTCACCGATATCCTGAACAACACCTATATTTGTGGCCAAAACAGGAGTTTTAGAAGCCATTGCCTCAATCACTGTAACCGGACCGCCTTCAACATCGGATAACATCAAATAGAAATCAAGTGTTTTATAAAGGCGTGGCATATCTTCATCGGAAACAAAAGGAATGTAAGTAACTTTGAATTCTTCTTTTTTGATTTGTTTGACAAATTGTTCCCACCCTGCTCCTGTGAGATAAATATGAAAAAGCTTTTGTTTATTTTGCTGCTTGATTTCATTTAATAATGCCATAAAATGTCGCGTACCTTTTCTATCTTCATTGTTAGAAGAGGCTTTAGCAAAGAAACCTATATTTATAATTTTTTTATTCTTGCGATATAAAGGTTTATGTTCTTGTAAAAAACGATCTTCAATGCCATTAAGAATAAGATCAACCTTATTAGGCAATACATTTCTATCTAACAATAAATTCCTATATTGAGATGATACACATATTATATGCTGACAATCATTCACAATACCTTCAACTTCTTTTTCGTAATTCAACCAATGATGTACCATAACTAATATCTTAGACTTAGTAGTTAATTTTTTATATAAATTATATTGTTGAAAAGCCATTGGATGGACAATATCGACTTTTGCAAACAAATTTTTATAATAAGTCTGATTTTTTTCTGCATCAAAAACAGAAGTAAGAATAAAATTATATTTATCACCTAACACTCTTTGTATCTGCTTTGCCCACCTACCTAATATCCAATCCGGATAATCATAGATAAGAGCAATAATAGGCTTACACTTATATTTTTTGCGTTTAATACAAACACCCGAGACATAAGTTTTCACTTTAGTATAAGCATTTTGATAATATATTGAACTTTTCTTATAAATAGGAAATAAAGAAAATAATTTTACCGTCACATCGTTATTTTCTTTTACAATATTACAAATTTTATTCCAATAATTTTTATCGTTACCTCTTTGCATATATTGTTTATCATCAACATAAAAGTAACGCTGAGTAGAAAGTGGTGAAAGCAAATAATATTTACGCCATAAATCTGCTCCCCAAACATATTGTGTTTTCCATGGTTTCTTTTTATTTGTCAAATGAATAATAGTTGCGTTATTTACAACTTGTTCATACTCAGCTTCTGAAATATTATAAAATTCTATAATTTCATCTTTTGTATATTTCTCTAAATTTGGACCCATATAATTATATACAGGGGAAAGATATTTTACTTTTATACCAAAGGTACAATTTAAAGCATCTTGAGACATGAAGAAACCTTGATCTTTATGTAGTTTATAATCTATTAGCTTTTCTGAAATATTTTCATTGCGCATCTTTTTTAAGTTTAAAAGCATCATCCCTGCATTAAAGTAAGAGACTAAGTTATTTCTGATATGATGATGTCCTGAAACCATTCCTCGCATATCTTTAACCGCAGCAACATAATTATCACCTAGTTCTGTTGCGTATAAAGAAGATAAATCTCCCTGAACAATCATATCTACATCCATATACAATATTTTGTCATATTGAGGAAATGTTTCTGGTAAATCAAATTTAAATAAATCTGTGGAGCTTACGTGTTGGTGTGTTCCTTCAAATTGGGAAAAACGACTCTTATGATTTTCTGCTTTTACTCCAGAAAGACTGTTAAGTAGCCTGAGATTTTCTTCAGATAAGTTATTTCCCAATACGTAAATTCCATATTCTGTATTGACATTTTTATTTTCAATAAGCGAAGTTATTGTAACAATGGTCGGTATTACATAATTGTTATCCGTAAACATAACAACGGGAACAAATTTTATATTTTCCATAAGTCGCAACATAACAATATCCAAAATAGATGAAACAGCCTTTTCCCAAGTAAATAATCTTGCCCTTTCTAAACCTTTTTGAGAATTTTTTTTGCGTAATGTTTCGCTAAAATAATATTTTTTGTAGGCATCAATATGTTTTTGTTTACTGGAACAATCTATCATAATTCCAGCATCTCCAATTACTTCGGGTAATGATGAATTATTACTGGTTATAACTGGGCATCCACAAGCCATGGCTTCTAAGACGGGTAAGCCAAACCCTTCATATTTTGATGTAAATGTAAACCATTCAGCTCCGCTATATAACGAAGCTAAATCTTTATCTGCAACATATCCTATTTTTAATATTTTATCTTTAAATTTTTGAAAATCTTTAGCAGTTAATGTACTTTTTAATTTTTCTAAAAAGTCATCTGCGCCACTGCCGCCAAGAACATACACAAGATCATGAATTTTATTAACTTTAATTAATTCAACAAATGCACTTACTTGCATCAATAAATTTTTTCGATCATCCAACGCGCATAATGAAAATAAGTATTTTTTATTCTCTGGAATATTGTATTTCTTTTTTATAGAAAGTATTTTTGCCTCATCTTTGCATGGATAAAAATTATCAGCTACGCCCAAGGGAATCACTTTTATATGGTCTGAAGAAGCTTCCTTTACATAATTTATAATATCTCTTTTACTGCATTTTGAAATAGTAAAATAATAATCGGTCGAGTTGATTGAACGTATAACCTCACCAATCCAAGACCCTTTTTCCAGGTCTTTTTCTAGGCCGGGAATAACAAGTGGTATCACATCATAAATCAATAAGAATTTACATATATCTGGTCGTTCTTCAATAAAGTTTGGAATTTTGTGTTGGGGAGAAAAAAAAGCATTTATCTTTTTTAGAAAAGGAGAAGAATTATCATTTATGATAATTTTCTCTGCGACTTCAGGAAAATTATTTTGCAAGAAAGTTTTAAGGGCATCATTATAATTACGATGACAATAGAAGTACAAATCTATCTCATTTCTTTTTATTAATTCTTTAAATAAATTATAGCAAACCGTGTAAACACCACGTTTTAGATTATCATTGTTCCAGGCCTGAATAATTCTAGTCATATCGTATAATAAATTAATCTTCATAATTAACCTCATTTATCGTATCTTTGATGTTATTTTTTATTATTTTATAAGTTTTTTCCCATGAAAATTGTCTGGCATGATTAAGTGCTTTTGCCGACATTTCTTTGCGAAAATCTTCATCAAAATAGTATTTTTCATAAGCCGTTATGTGATCCTGTTTGCTATTGGAATCAATCATAAGACCTGCGTTCCCAACAACTTCTGGCAAAGAAGAGTTGTTTCCTGTTATGACTGGGCTGCCGCAACTCATGGCTTCTAATGGCGGCATTCCGAACCCTTCATATTGGGAGGTATAAACGAACCATTCCGCATTGCTATATAATTGAGCTAAATAGCAATCTTCTACATATCCAATCGGTTTTATATATTGGGCACATTCTCCATATTCTAAAATATCTTTTTCTAATTTTTTCTGATTATCTCCACCTATTAAAAAAACAAGATCTTTAATCTTATCTTTTTTTATAAAATCAACAAAACTATTAATCATCATATTAAGATTTTTTCTGGGTTCAGCATTGCAAATGGTTAAGATGTAATGCTGACTGGTTGGTAAATTATATGCTTTTCTAAAATCTTGAATCATTGTTTTACTTACATTATTTGATGTAGCTAAAGGGATAACATGAATCGCAGCTTGTTTAAGAAACGGAAAATATTTTATGAAATCATTTTTTGTATATTCAGAAATAGCAAAATAAGTATCATTTATATTTAAAGACTGACACAATTGGCTAAACCAATATTTGTTATCAACTTTATATTCTTGCAAAACCAATGGTATAGCATCATAGAGAATTACAAATTTTTTTATTTGTGCTTGCTGATTAATAATATCAGGGATTTTATAACACGGTGAAAAAAAGACATCTGTATCTTTTAGCTCAGACAAAAAGTAATTTTTTTTCATTAAATTACAGAGATTAAGCAAAAAATGGTTTATTAATTTTTTAGATATTATGATATATTTCTTTATAAATTTATTTTTTTCACAGGCTTTTTGGTATTTAAAATATAAATATTCTTCTCGGGCAATAAATGGATTGTAATTGGTTTCATTTAAAAGAGGCAATGATGAAAAATGAGCAAGTTCACCTTTTAGATTTTTCTTTAATAAAACTAATTGATTAGAGGAACAGTAAAGTTTTAAATTGAATTCATCATCTTTTTGAAATTTTTGTAATAATTCATAAGCAACATTGTATATCCCGCTTCTCCGTTGGGCACTTAAAACCGTTGCGTCAAACAATAAATTGATTTTTTTATCCTTAGCCATAGTCTGTCCTTAATTTTGTTGCCAATAGGTTACAATATCTTTTATGGTTTGTTCAAAAGAGTATTTGGGAAACCAGCCCAATTCCTCATTGATTTTTTTACTGCTGCCGCAGATAAACATTGCATCATTCGGGCGCAAACGCGTTTCATCAACTCTGATATCCGCTTTAATGCCCAAAATATTTTCCGCCGTTTTGATAATTTCCGATAATTTATGCGAAGTTCCGGAACAAACGTTGTAAACTTCTCCGCTTTTACCTCTGTGCAAAATAGCGTAATAAGCAGCAACCACATCTCTAACGTCAGTAAAATCACGAGCAACTTCAATATTCCCGACGGACATAACTTCTTGCTTGCCCTGACTTATTGTGACCAACTGTTTGATAAATGAGGGAACAACAAATCTATCACTTTGACGCGGCCCGATATGATTAAAAGAACGCGTCATCACAACATCAACGTCCAATACCGTATAAACCTTGCACAGCATTTCCTGACTTACTTTAGCAACCGCGTACGGATTAAGCGGATTAAGCTTATACGTTTCTTTTAAGGGCATCTCTTGAGAGGCATATTCACCATATTCCTCCGAAGAGCCTATGGATAAAATGCGCGTTTTCAAATTCTGCTTCCGAACAGCTTCCAAAATATTGAGCATAATATCTGTATTATTTTTAAAACAGAGCGCTGGATTTTGCCAACTTTGACCAACCGAACTGATTGAGGCCAAATGAAGAATATAGTCAGGGATGGTACTCTGAATAATTTGTTCCGTTTGGATTGCATTGTTCAAATCAACGGAATGATATGCAATGGGCATATCACACGTCTGTGCAATATCAACACCGAAAATTTTTGCCTCTGGCTCATGACTCAACAGATATTCTACAAAATATCGGCCGACAAACCCTTGAACTCCCGTAATTAAATATTTGCTCATTATTTTCCCTTTTAAGCGGCATAAGTTGTGTTGGTTTCAAAACCGTTGGCTTTAAGAACTTTTTCTTTTTGCGCCAATTTCAAATCTTCAGCGACCATTTCTTTTGCCAAAGCTTTCAAGTCATATTGAGGTTTCCAGCCGAGTTGTGTTCTGGCTTTGGTTGAATCGCCTAGCAAGAGCTCAACTTCTGCCGGACGGAAAAATTCGGGATTAACGGCTACGATAACTTTGCCGGTTGCTTTGTCGATAGCTTTTTCATCAACACCTTTGCCTTGCCACTCAAGCTCAAAGCCTAGTTCTTCAAACACCATATTTACAAAATCACGAATGGAAGTTGTTGTTCCGGTCGCAAGAACATAATCTTCGGGCTTATCGGCTTGCAAAATGCGCCACATTCCTTCAACATAATCTTTGGCGTGTCCCCAGTCGCGTTTGGCATCAAGGTTGCCCAAATAAAGACAATCTTGCAGGCCTTCTTTGATACGCGTGGCCGCCAAAGTGATTTTACGGGTAACAAAGTTTTCACCGCGGCGCGGACTCTCGTGATTAAACAAAATACCGTTGCAAGCAAAAATATTAAAACTCTCGCGATAATTAACCGTAATCCAATATCCGTATAATTTAGCCACACCATAAGGAGAGCGAGGATAAAACGGTGTTTTTTCAGATTGTACCGGTTCCTGAATAAGTCCGAACAATTCAGACGTTGAAGCTTGATAAAAACGGGCTTTCTTTTCCAAACCGTTAATCCGGATAGCTTCCAGCAGACGCAGAGTTCCCAAAGCATCGGTTTCAGCCGTAAATTCCGGACAATCCCAAGAAATTTTAACATGAGACTGTGCCCCCAAATTATAAATTTCGTCCGGTTCAATTTCTTTAATTAAGCGAATCAGATTAACAGAATCAGTCAAATCGCAATAGTGCAAATGCAAATTTTTATTTGTCACTAAATGTTCAATTCTTGAAGTATTATAAGATGAACTACGACGCACAAGACCATGAACATCATAACCTTTATCCAATAAGAGCTCTGCCAAATAAGAACCATCTTGTCCGGTAATACCCGTTATTATTGCCTTTTTCATATAAAACTCTCCTTAACTATTTAAAAATTTCGTCAACGCTACGTTTCCAACTAAAATACTTTGCTCGTTCAAGTCCTTGAATTTGAAGTTTTTCTTTTAGTGTGTCATTATAATACAACTCAGATAAAACCCGAGCGGTTTCAGCTTCGTCGTGTCCGCTGATGTATTGAACAGCCTCTCCCCCCACCTCTGGTAATGATGAATTGTCACTACATACAACCGCTGTTCCGCATTGCATAGCTTCCAGCACCGGCAAGCCGAAGCCTTCATATAAACTCGGATATATAAAGACCTCCGCCTGACTATAAAGCGCAGCCATATCCTCATCAGCCACAAACCCCGTCAAAACAATTTTATCTTGATACGATTTTTGTTCTGCAACCAAGCGATTAAGCGCCTCATAACCGGCTCTTTTAACTCCAATAATAGCCAGTGAAATATCTTCAGTTTTACTATTATCTAAAAACCGTAAAAACGCTTTCACCAGATGTTCAAAATTCTTTCTTTCGGTTAATTCAGAAACTGCCAAAAAATATTTCTTAGTTTTAATGCCGTACTTTTCTCGTATATCAGGAGAAGAGGTCGGTTTAAATTTTGCATCGGCCGCCAAATATACAACTTTAACTTTACGTTCGTCATAATCCGGACGTTCCGCAAAAAAATCCATCCGAGTTGAATGAGAGATGCAAAAAACCTCATCTGCTCTCAAATTGGCCATCCACTTTTTATATTTTTCAGCAAATTTTGCCGAAGTAAATTCAGGAAATTTAATCGGGATTAAATCATGCACAAAAATCTTTGTATGAACGTGTGAATCATAAACAATATCGGAAATAGGAGAAAAGATACTGACATATTCATCATATTTATCTATCTCTTGTTTATACCGTTCCCCAAAGCACCGCATCAACAAAGCTGATTTAATTTTTTGCCGCCAATTATAGCATTTTGTTGTTTTCTTAAGATATGGCAGATACACAGTACGATCAACCAAGTTTTCAAGTCCCTTATTTTTTAGATATTCTGCTGCGCCTTTATCTTTAATTGTCACCAAAGGATAAACCTCATAACCGGGCCTTTGGTTAAGTTCTTTTAAGACTTCCAAAGATACCCGACAAATACCGGTTTCTTTCCCCTTAGCACTCAATAACTGCTCAATATCATACAAGACTTTTATCATCAGCGGCTTTTCCCGAATACTATCCGTTATTTTTCAAATACATGAGAACATCTTCAGGAGAAGCAACCTGCACAACCTGCGTATTTTCAAGTTTCAATAATGCCTGCGCAAGCTCATAATCATTACCGCCTTCAAACGTTCTGTCTCCAAAGAAGATGACTTTTTCATCAGGATAGCGCTGTCTCAAATGTTGAGCAATTTGCCCTTTACCAAAGCCTTTTGGAGTAATATCCATTGAGATACTTCCGCCAATACTGATATCATACTGAGGAAAAACTGCCCGCAATTCATCCGCCAAGCGTTGTCTTTCGCCGCTCACTTTATCCCAAACACTATATTTGTTGCGTTCTTCATGCGGACAATTACGCCCAAGCACCGAGAAATTTATCATTCCGATACGTTGCTCTATATAATTAGGATACAATTCCCCCGGATAAGTTGTGTTTTGCCGATAATATTCCAATTTATCCAACAATTCCTTTTCTGGCTTAAAGTCTCTTTTATAAACCAATTCATCTTTTGCTGTGAGCACATTTCCCATTGAGCTATAAATTCCGCTGAATGATTGGATAATGCTCGGCGGCAATTGTTCTCCAACCTTTTTCAAATCGGAACCTGTGGCTATAAAGCTTTTATGATTTTTCTGCCATTCATAAAAGTGTATAGCGAACTCAGCCGTCATCGGTAAACGAGCGGGAGTAAGTGTTCCGTCCATATCAAAAACGTATACAGCCATTACTTACTTTTTCCACTTATCTAAAATCCAAGATGAAGAGTTTGCTTTATTATCCCCGCCAACACCAAAAGCCAAATCAACGTTGCAAGCCTGACAAGCCGGTCCCTCCGGAATATTATCTTTTCCGCGATCACCGCCATTTGCAAATACCAAATGGGCGTCCGGATACTTTGCTCTGGCTTTTTTAATACCATCACATGCAGAATTGTCTGTATCATCAAACTCTAACACATCAACAACACCCTTAAGATTCTCCAAAATAGCTTTACGTGTTTTCATTGTGTGAAAATTTTTACCCTTTTTACGGCACAGCCAATCATCAGAATTAGCTAAAACAATAACACCGTCGCTAGCCTGAGCAGAAGCTTTAATCATTTCCACATGACCTTCGTGAATTGGGTCAAATCCCCCGCTTACGATATAATAAGTTTTCATTTAAAACTCCTTTGCAATTTTCGTCCAAAGCAAGCTGTACTTTGGATTTTTCAAATTTAACAATAACCACAATGATATTTTATGTTTCACCTTAAGCATTTGATAGTCGACAATGCCATGTGCATACAAATTTCTGAGTTCGCCTTGCAAAAACGAAAATATCCTTTTGCGTTCACTGTTCTCTCTTTGCCTTCTAACACTTTGATTAAAAATCATTTTAACTCTTTGGTTTAGAATATTTCTACGTACATCCCGACGAATTTTATCATTTTTCGTTTTGAAAAAAGCGTCAACTTGACGAATAATGTCCAAATAATATTTAGCTTTTTCCTGTGTAAAATCTTCTCGAACAAATGAGCGTGCATGTTTTCTATATCCATACAGTTCATTTTCAATCATCACAAAAGAACGGGCTCCAAACATAGCAAGCGTCGTAAAATACACATCTTCATAACGTATTCCTTCGGGAAATCTGATATTTTCTACAATTTTTTTTCGATACAAACGTGCAAAAACCTCTGTTCGGATATTTCTTTTTTTCATAAATGCGTCCAAAGGATTAGCAAAAATTTTAATTTTAGGATGTCCCGCATTTTGATTTTCAAATTCATGATCCTGAGTAATATTTTTAACACAACAACCGGCGATATCGGCTTGATTATCGACCAAAGTTTGATAAAGAATTTGCAAGAGTTCCGGATGACAAACATCATCTGCGTCAACAAACATAATAAATTCGCCCACAGCCTGATTTTTTCCTATATTTCTTGCAAAAGAAACTCCTTTATTGACAGGATTATGAATAACTTTAATTCTTTTATCTTCAGTAGCATATTTATCAATAACAAGAGTTGTCTGGGCATTAGCCCCATCATTAACCACAATCAATTCAAAATCAGCAAAACTCTGTACCAAAATGCTCTCGATAGCATGGCGAAGAAAAGTTTCCTCGGTATTATACACCGGCATTATGACACTTATTTCAGGCATATGGACCTCGTCGACAACCTTATGCTGTTTAATTTAAACGTTCGTTTTATTTCATCATTTTTGATATGTAATCATGATTATGCCGTTTTGTAGTATTTTTCTTGAAAAATAACATTTTACTGTTGCTTTAAAAAAATACGTATGATAGTAGAAATTAAATGAACGTTTTATTTCATCACCTTAAAGATATAGAATAAAGAAACAATTTCCGGCACTGCCGACATCAAACGGCGGGAACAAGGCAACATGAAAATTATGCTTGAAATTCTCTTATTTCCAAGCTATTTTGGCGGTGAAAGTGCAATAAAACACTAATATTTGAGGTGAAAATGAACGTACAAATTGTTGATTTGACGCCGGAGTATATCGACGGCGCATTAGATGTTTTTTACGAATCCAACCTGCTGCATTGTTCCGGAGCGCCGGATTATTTCCGCAAAATACCCAAGGAACATTCGCGCCCCTATTTGGAATGGATTATCAGAAACGAAAACACTTTCGGCCTGGTCGCTTTGGCGGACGGCAAAGTGGCAGGAATCGTTTTTGCGGCAAAAGAAGAAAAACCCGACACTCTGTTTCTTTACCAAAGATATTATAAAATTTATGACATTGCCGTCAGCGAAGCTTTCCGCGGGCAAAAAATCGGACAAAGACTTAACGACGCCGTCAAAGCAAGAGCCAAAGCCGACAACATTGCCAATATTGAACTGGAGGTCTTCTGCTTCAATTCCGGCGCCATGGCTTTTTATCATAAACTGGGCTATACGGAAGTTTCACAGATTATGAGCCTGAAAGTCTGACATATTCCGTCGGCTACGCTGTCTGCCGTGCAGTCCAACCAATTCTGACCGGCGGCAGCGGGCTGATGCAGACCACCGGCGACGCAATCAGCCGTGCAGTTCCACCAGATACTGGTCAAAATCGCGGGCTGCTTTGGTCGACCACCCCATGAAATGCTTGTCGCCGATGCAGACAACCGGAGCGACAACGCTTTTGAAACCAAATTTTTTCGCACATTGTTTCAGCAGCGAGCGCCCTTCTTCGGTTTCCAAATCAACCCGGACAACATCCGGGCGGGTCAGATAACGTTCGTTGATATACTCCAGAGCGTTTTGGCAAATCGGGCATCCCTGAAGATACAGCACATACGCTTTGTTGTCTTCCAGAACGGGGGCTTTTTTGCGGCGGGCATAGGCCGGCGCAGCAAGAACGGCTGCGGCCAGCAATATACTTAAAAACTTTAACATGTTACATTCTCCTTTGCCGTTAAGATACGGGTTTAAAACGAGATGTCAATATTATTGCAAAATACTTTACGTTTTTTTAACAAGTTTCAGAATAATTATGGCGTTAAGAGGTACAAACGATGGCTAGAAAAAACATATTGGACATTACGGCGCAAAAATTCGCGGCCAAAAAACTGGCGCTGCGGCGCATGATTTTGCGCAAGCTGGCAACACGGCGTCTGGCGGCGAGAAAAACGGCGGCACTCGGCATGGTTATGTTGCTGCTCGGCGGCTGCCACGTTGCGCAGCTGACGACGCTTTACACTGACGAGACATCGGTCGAGGAAAACGGCATCCGCTATGATGCGGCACACAGGCCGATTACAGGCGTGTATCAGAAATATGCCGACAATATGCAGCTGCAAGAAGAAATCCACTATGTCGACGGGAAAATCAGCGGTTTGTACAAAGCTTATGACCGTGACGGGTCGGTTTTGCTGGAAGCGTATTACAAAAAAGGGCAGCCGCACGGCAAAACCGTGGAATATTATCCTGACGGCGCGGAAAAAGAAGTCTGCTATTATCGCAAGGGCAAACCCGAAGGCGGAGAAATTGCCTATTATCCGAACGGCGATCTCAGACGCAAAGGAAGCTACCTCAGAGGCAAAAAGAACGGTGTGTTTGAAGAATATTACAAAAACGGCGCTGTCAAGACATCCATAACCTACCGCAGGGGAAAGCTCCACGGCCCGTCCCGCCTCTATACGCCGGGCAACCACCTCATCAGCTACACGGAATACGTCAACGGCAAACGCGAAGGACCGGCCTTTTCCTATTATGACAACGAGCAGCCGAAAGTTTTGGCATACCGCAAAAATGACAAGCTGGACGGCACGGCCAAAGAATTTAACCGCAGGGGCGAACTGGTGCGCGTGGTTACCTATAAGGACGGCGAGGAAATTAAGAGCGTAAAATTTTAAATTTTCAGTTGCATAGCGCCTTTTTCGGCTTATACTGGGATTATAGACGTAACTTTTGACGAGAATTGAGTATGACTGCGAGCAAAAAGCAAAAACCTGACGTTTCATTTGTCATGACGGTTTATAACAAAGAATACTATCTGCCGGCGGTGCTGAAAGCGCTTTTGAACCAGACAGGGCTCAAAAATCCGGAGTATATTTTCGTCGATGACCTTTCCAAAGACCGCTCGGTCGAGATTATTGAGGAAATGACACGCGGGATTGAGAACGTTACCATCGTCAGAAAAGACAAGAACGAGGGCATCAGCATCTCCATTAACCGCGGCATAGCCCTCGCCCGCGGCGAATGGGTGCGAATGCTGGATTCAGACGATATTTTTCCGCTCAATTCGACAGAGAAGATGCTGGAGCTTGCCAACAAGCACCATGCGGATATGGTTTACGGTCAGTTTACCAAAACAGGCAAAGAGCCGATGGAAATTGCAGCGGAAATGATGCCGGACGATTTTGACTATTCTTACAAAAAAGACGCGCTGCGGGCCGTGCTTAAAGGGAGGTTTACCCGGATGGGGCAGCTTATCCGCCGCTCGGTTCTGCAAAAAGCCGGCGGCGCGGATACGCGCGTGTTTATTCAGGACGAGAGCATTCCGCTCCGGGCAGCGCGTTTTGCCGACGGTATTGTCAAGATGTACGCCAACGTGGTGCTGGTTCCCAAAGAAACCAACAACCTCAGCAAAAATACCAACCAGCTGGACAACGACCGCTTTTTTGCCCATTACAACCTGCTGCTTGACTATTATGACAGCATGGACAAAGATACGGCGGCGATTATTTATCTTAAGGCTTTGTCGGCAAACTGGAAATACGTCAAAAAGAATTTGGAACATCCGTATTGGACGGCGGACTTTTTCCGCTACATTAAGGCCAAACTGTTTCATCCGCAGCCGGATTTCGCTTTTCTGGAACAGCTGGGACACAGGTTCTTAAACCTTTCCGATGTATTGCGCTCCAAAGGAACGGCTGAAGACTGAAAAGGGTGCGGCGGTGCAAGCGAAAGAGCCGGAGCGGATGCGGCGAAGGGCTGCCAACAACCAACGGCGCAGCGCCATATGGAAGCAGGGGCGCTATTTTTTCGTATCCGGGTTGGTGGGGCACAGCTTTTGAAACAGTTCTTCCCACTGGTTCATTAAGATTTCCGGCGCATAGGCTTTCATATCTTCGTGCGCGTTGTGCCCGAATTTTATACGCAGCTCTTTATCTTTCATCAATATTTTCAATTTGGCGGCGAAATCGTCAACATTATCGGCAAGGAAGCCGTTATGTCCGTCGACAATAATCTCATTGACCGAATGGGCGTCTTTAAAGCCGACATGCGGCAGACCGATGGACATGGCATCGGCAATCGCCAGACTGAACCCTTCGCTGGCACTCGGAAAAGCGTGAATGTCCGCACGGCGGTACAGCCCTTCGACATCCTCAGTATACCCCATCAGCGCTACCTGCCCCGTCAGGTTGTGTGCCCTGATAAAATCGTTAATTTCCTTTTCATATTCAGGATATTTGCGCATCCCCCAGATTTCCACTTTCCAATCGGGAAATTCCGCGGCGATTTTGGCGAACGCCTCGACCAGCAAGTGCGGGCGCTTGGTCTTTTTCTCAATCCGCGCGACATAGATAATACGTTTCTTTTCCGCGGACAAGTCGGCCATTTCATTTTCGGCATACTGTTTGACGGGATTGGCAATACGGACGACGTTTTGCGGCGCAAAAAACGGGTCTATCTCCTTTTTATACGAGTTCATCAGCACCTGCCAAGTGTTTATCCGGGCAAAGCTCTGACGGCAAAACGCGCGCGACAACGGATTTTTGTGCAGAACCTTATCCAAAATCATCGGCGGATAACCATGCACCATCTGCACTATCGGAATATTATGATGTTGAAAGCGGGTTACGTTATACAAATCCACCGGAAAATAGCAGATGATGACATCGGGCTTTTCGGCTTTTATCAGACGGTCAAACAGGTGCCACGACGGCAGCGCCTTGCAGCGGATACGGCGCCAGAAATTCTGCAGCGGCGAAGATGTTTTGCCGTTGACATTGGCAAGGCGAACCCCCGGCTCCAATTCATGCCCCGGCGCGGAAACGCCGAGCTTGCCGTAAGTATCGCAGGCAATGACCACTTCATGCCCGCGTTCATGCAGCAAATTGGCAAAATAGGCAAGCCAGTTGTTGTTGAGCACGTTACGGTCGCGCACCAGCATAATCTTCATGATATTTTCCTTTTTGTGAACAATTTAAAAAAGCCGAACGAACGCGGCACTGCCCAAAACGATATGCTGACTTCGTTGACGTTAAGGGCTTTGCAGATGCCGATGCGATGATGCCCCTGCAGCAGCTGGTCCTTGACACCGAACTTGCGGTTGAGCATAACCAGCATCGGGCTTTTGGCATCGTAACCGTTGGCCTTGATGGAATTATACAAATCGCTGTAACGGCGATGCGCCTCTTCGCGGCTTATCTGCCATTTTTTGTTGGTCCACTGGTAGGCGTTCTGCTCGTTACGTTCGCCGCGGGTAATATTGTTGGCGAGCAGGCAGGCCAGCGTTGTCGTATAGGTTGATGGAAAAACCGAGTAAAATTTCCGCTTTACCGGCTTAATCAGATTGATGAAAAACGCCTGCCACGCCGGATACGAGCGATAGGCAAAACGTACCGGCAGAAAATCCCTGTCCGCGGCGGCAGAAACGGTTTCAGCACCCGACAGCAGCACGTCAGCGGCCGGAACAACTTCTTTATCGCCTGACGCCGCCGCGGCATCGGCATTAAGCAGGACGGTAATTTCGCGGGAGGAAACCTGCGGAGAGGCGGTTGCGGCGGAGAAAGCCTGCGGAGCGGCGCTTGCGGCAAGGGTGCCTGAGATATTACCGTTTATCTCGGCGGCACGAGGCAGCCTTTTTAATTCCGAAGCTTTGATAAGGTAAATTTCCGACGACAGAGCCAGCTTTTTCATGTTTTCTACATCTTTTGATTATAAAATACGACCGTTTTTTCTATCATATCCGCACCTGATGGCGAGCGCAATAACTATCTGAATATATCAACATTTATTTCGGCTGAACTTCGGTTGAGGTGATGAATTTAAACGGTCGTATTTTTTCAGCACCGTTTTATTGACATCAACCTTTTGAAAACGAGGAGTTTTTCAGGATTATGAAAGCGATGAAAATCGTCCATTGCGCCTATTTCAAGACTTTGCGGCTCAGAGGCTGTTTCTGGGCAGGCATGGCATACAAGCTTAACAACGGGCTGACCCGCCTCGGGCATCAGACCGTTTGCTATAACGACAGGGAAGCGGCGCGTGCCCTTGCGCTGTTCGGCACCAAAACGCCGTGGAGCGTGCGCAAAACCAATGACAATTTTTACCATTACTGCCTGGATTTCCGTCCCGACGCCATTATACTCGGGCATGCCGACATCATAACGGCGGAAACGCTTTTGAAAATCCGCGACAAAGTACCGGGCGTCAAAATCCTGCAATGGAATGTCGACTGCATCAACCCGTACACCGACTGGGGCGAGCATAACATCGGCAACATCAAAAGCAAGCTTGATGCGGTTGACTTTTCGCTGACAACGACCGCCGACAGGAAACTGCTGCGGCAGTTTGACCCCATCCGGCACAATGTCGGCTTTATCCCCAATCCGGTGGATAAGGGAATTGAAGACGGACAGACCTTTGCCAACCCGGCACCAATGTATGACCTGTTGTTTGCCGCATCGCCGGTCAAGCTGCGCGAATTTGGCGGAAAGATGGCCTATGGCAGGGAAATTGCCGAATTTTTGCAACGGCGGGCGCCGGAAAACCGCTTTTTATTCCCTCGGATTTCATCTCCGATGCTTAACGGAACCGTTTATTTTGATACCCTGAAACAAGCGGCCGGCGTTTTAAACCTTTCGCTCAGCAACCACGACTATCTCTATTCTTCCGACAGAATGGCACATGCAATGGGCAACGGCTGCCTGACTTACATTGACAGGCATACCGGTTTCGGCGACCTGTTCGGCGAAGACGAAGCGGGATTTTTCAGTTCAGCGGAAGAGCTGATTGAGCAAATCGAAAGATTCAGAAAATTTCCCGCGGAACGGGCAAAAACCGCAGAACGCGGCTGGCGGCATTATCATGCCCTGTTTAACGAAACGGCGGTTGCGGGGTATGTTGCCGCCCTGCTCGGTGGGAACTTCAACGCGGCGGATTATCCGTTTCCGACGCTGCTGCAGGCAGAAACCGGGGCAGCAGAAACCGGGGCTGCAGAAACCGGCGCATAAGCTGCGGACACATTTTTTTAACATAACCTTTCATTTTCCGGAGACTGGACTGATATGACTAAAACTTTTAACGTTATCTGCATCAAATGGGGAACTTATTACGGTGCCGAAGACGTCAACAAACTCTGCGCGGCAATTAAACGCAATACCTCTTATGATGTTAACTTTTACTGTTTTACCGAGCGGTCGGAGGGACTGAACGAGGATATTATTTCCCGGCCGCTGCCGGTGCTCAATGTGGCGCCGGAGCTGGTTTTCGGCAATCACCGAAAGGCTTCGGGGCTGTGCGACGACAATCTGGCAGGCTTGCACGGACAACGGGTGTTTTTCTTTGATCTCGACTCGCTGATTGTCGGCAATCTGGACGAACTTTTCGACTACCCGCAAGGCAACGAAGTTTACGCGATTAACGACTGGGCGCACCGCCGCGGCAAAAAGGCTAATCAGGTTGCGCAGGCGAGCTGTTATTCGTGGGTGGTCGGCACGCTCGGATTTATCAAACAATATTACGAACGGCACGCGGAAGAGGTTATCCGCACGTTTGGCACGGCAACACAACAGTATATGTCTGCAATGATTATGCAAAAATATGAAAAAATCAATTTTTGGCCGGATGACTGGTTCAAAAGTTTCCGGTTTCATTGTTTGCCGCACCCGCTGTTGCGCTACTTCGCCGAGCCAAAGCTGCCGGACATCAAAGGGCTCAAGATGGTCGCGTTTCACGGCGAACCCGGCATTGCCGAAGCCCTGCGCGGCGTCTGGTCGACAAACCCGAAGTCCGACAAATATCCGCGCGGCTGGAAGAAACTCTACAAGCACCTGCGACCGGCAACATGGATTGCCGACTATTGGAAATAGCGGAAAAGACGGCAATTTCGGAGAGAGGGCTATCGGAAACGGCGGGAGAATAGGCTATTCCGGCGGCGATTATCGGAAACGGCGGAAAAATTGGCTATTCCGGGGAAGCCAACTGCCGGAAATAATGGGAGAAGGCACCTCTGACGGGCGGCAACTGCCGGAAACAGCGAGCGGACGCCTATACAAAGGGCGGGAGGGGGTAACCGGGTTACTTCCTTATCTCGCCGAGGCACTCACCCATTTTAACCGGGGTGCCGCTTGCCAGCCCCTTGGCGAACTTAACCTTCCCTTTCGGGAAAACACATATCACCGTGCTGCCGAGCAGAAAACGCCCAAGTTCGGCACCTTTGGCCAAAACGATGTTATCTTTGGCATAGTTGTAAACGGTAACTTCCTTTCCGGCGGACGGCGCAACCAAACCGGTAAATACTGTCGCAATGCTGGCAACGATTGTCGCACCGACCAGAACGACGGCAAAACGGCCGATTTTTTCGTTATTGAAAAAACAAACGACGCGTTCGTTACGGGCAAAAAGATTGTCCACATTGCGCGCGGTCAGCGGATTGACCGAAAACAGTTCGCCGGGGATAAACAGCATCTTTTCAAGTTTGCCGTCCAACGGCATATGTACGCGGTGATAATCGCGCGGAGAAAGATAGGTGGTGGCGAAACTGCCGTTTTCAAAATATGCGGCATCTTCCCGATTTCCGCCCAACAGAGCCTCCAGGCTGTAGTAATGTCCCTTGGCCTGCAAAACGGCATCTTTGTAAATTTCCCCCAGTTCGCTTATCGTGCCGTCAGCCGGTTCCGCCAGTGCATTTTCATCGCTGACGACGGGACGCGCATTTTTTTTCAGCTCGCGGGTGAAAAAGTCATTGAAGCTTTTGAATTTTGCAATGTCCTGTATTTTGGCATCTTTCATGTCGACATTATAGTATCTGATAAAACGCTCAATCAGAAACGCCGTCCCCTGCCCCATTTCGGCGGCAGCCAGTTTGCCGACGGCGCGGGACAATAGTTTCTTAGGCATAAAATACTGGATTTTTACTTTGAACTCGTCTGATAAGGCGGACATGATGCTTTTTCTCCCTAATGATAAAACGGTGTCAGTTTAACAAACCGCGGCAATTTGTCAACGGGAATGTCTTTTCCACGCACAATTCGTTCGCCCAAACACATACGACCACAGATGAAGAATGCACGGGACAAGAATGCAGGCACAGACGAGAACAGGCTTGGCCTTAGAGCGCCGACACAGACGAAAAATGTGCAGAGCTGAGAGTTCCGGCACAAATGAAGAACGTGCAGAGCTCAGAAAGTTCCGGCACAAATGAAGAATGTGCAGAATCGAGAGTTCCGTTAAAAATGAAAACATACGGCGGTGAAGCCGAATGTGCAACGCCGCATAAAAAAAATCGGGAACAAGCCCCGATTGATTTGCCTGAAACCCTGCCGGGGGAAGCCCCCGCGGCAAAAGCTTCAGTTAAGCACAATGCCCTGCTCTTTCAGCTTTCCCTGCCGGAAAAGCCGTATCCCGTGCTGGATATCAAAGAGATACTGCAAAAACAGTTTGCGGCAGCTGGCTTCTTCGCCGATACCGCAATGCAAAGCGTGCTGCGCCGTCAGATACAGCCTGACAATGGTTTCTTCGCTGCTGTTGCGTCCGGAAAAAGCCCAACCGCCGATGTTAAAACTGTTGACGGCAAGAAGTTCCCGCTCCTGAGCAGAACCGTTCAGCCTTTTGTACATGATGTCAAAGACTTCCCCGGTTTCGTCATTGGCAAAGTCAAAGACATAATGCATATCCAGAAACATATTGAGGATAAATTCGCGGCTGAAGTGCCGGACGCACAACTTGTTGACGTACGGCCAGGCGCAGATGTCCAAATCAGTTTCCTGCTTAAACACGATAGCGTTGACTATTTCCATAAAACGGACGTTCAGATCGTCATATCCAAGCCGGAAAAACTTTTCGGCAACAGCCGGGGACGGAACCCGACGCCTGGTTTGAACAAACGAGTGAAGTTCCGTTTCTTCGTTTTGGCCGACATAAGATTCCAGAAAGACGAAGGTTCCGCTGTTACGCAGAAAATCGCAATATGTTCTGGGCGACTGCTGCCACAAATCCAGAATCTGGCAGGCATTTTCATAAGAGAGGGCTTCTGCATGCAAAAGCAACTCCCGACTTTCTTTATAATCCATATCTAAAAAATTTTGGTTAGGGCTTTATGATAACGCGCCCGATAAAAACTGTCAAGCTCAAATTAGACAAAACAACAAAAAGGACAAAATTTGCTTGAATATTTATTTTTTCCGTTTATGATAGCGGCGTTAAAAGTCTTATTATGCCAATACAATATTATTGCTTTGATATATTATGAAGTATATTTTGGGTAATAACTGCATTTGCAACAAGAACGGTGCAAGACGGCAGGCAACATCCTGAGTCAAAACGGCAATGGCGCCTGAAGCCGTTTTTTGCGACGACGGCGAAGCATTGTTTCGGTACAGGTTTTGCAGACGCGGACACGCCTTTATGAAATTTTAAGCAGATAAGACTTTATTTTTTTGTATATATGTTTAACGTTTAATAATTTTTTTTATGAAAAAGAAAAGTTTTTTTCTGCAGACGTTCCGCTTTTTGCGGGCTTTCCGTTTTTTGCAGACGTTCCGGCTTCTGCCGGCTTTCGGGTACGGAATACCGGCTGCCGCGGCTTTGGTTCTGGCGGTGCTGATGTTTGCGGGGTGCGACGGTGCCGAAAAGGCAATTTTCAGCATGGAAGATGATGACATCACGCTGATTTCTTATGACTACGAGTGGAAAACCGCTGTGGCTGAAGACACGGTGTTTATGACCTGCGCACAGCAATTGGTTTACAGTTCCGGCGGTACAAGGCATACGCTGACGCCGCAGGCACGGCTTAAACTCTGGCCGGCGAAAGACACCATCCTGTTTAACAAGACAGACAGTCCGGTGCCAGCTTTGGAGAACGAAACAGGCGATTCTTCCGTTTCCGGCACGCTTCCGCAGCGCCACCACATCGAAAGGCTGTTTTCTTTTAAAGACGGCCAGACGATTTCGGCAGAGATTGAATACGAAAGCTATGCTCTTGCCTCCGGTTCGGATTTTTCCGGCACAGGCAAAACTGCCCTGCCCTATATGAAAATCGACGCGCCCGTTTTTCTCAGCTCCCGAGCGGAGGAAATTCCGGGTTCGGACGGATGTTTCAGGGCCGAGGCGGATTTTAATGCCGTCTGGAGCGTTTACGGACAGGAGGACACAGGCACGGAAAAGCTGACCGCCGCTTATGTCAAAAAAAGCACTGATGCGGCAGATGAACTCCTTCGCACCGAATACGGCAAAGGATGGGAATGGAACAGCGCTTCTTCCTTTACGCTCTATGTTGAAAAGACCGAAACATGGAGCCTGTCGGGTACAAAACGCCAAAAATTCCAATCGCCGGCACTTTCTTTTGCATTTGAGGGCAAAGAAGACAGAACGCTGGAGGTTGCAAACTTTGACTTTAAGGCTTCTGCCGAGATGCAGACAAGCCGAAAGGACGACATCAGCGGCAACGGCTGGACTCTCAAAAAAGGAACGGTTACGCAGACGATAAGTTTCAGCAACGGTTCTGACGCTTTCAGCGATGTTTTCAGTTATCCCGCCTATGAAGCAGGGTACGCCCTCGACGGGCAGACTTTCGGGTTTGACCTGACTGCGGTTTTCAATGAAACGCACAGCCTAATCCCGAACGGCGAAAATTCTGCCAAAAACACCACGGAGGCGACAGTTTCCCTGCTTGGAAAGAGTTTCGGCGCTTCCGTCGTTACTCTGCTGGTCAAAAAAGGCGGCTCGCCCGATCCGAACCCTGATCCTGACCCAGAGCCGGATCCCAACCCCGACCCGGTTCCCGGACACGGCAAAATTTTTGACTTTGCGGTTACCGCCGTGCTTGACGTCGACGGATTAAGCCACAAAGGCAACATCACCCAAAAAGCCGTCGTCATCCGTTTTGAAGAAGGGTACAGTTTCGGCGTCTGCGCTTATGAAGAAGCCTTTCCTCAGGAAATGACCTATGTGCAGAGCGGCTATACCGGCTTTAATTCCGCAGCACAGCAACGTGCCGGAGCCGCATTCAGGCTTGCCCGCGCAGTTGACGCCGCTGACGGCGGAATTGAATGGTATGCGGAAGACAACTCGCTGATTGCCGGCGTCGACGTCCTTACCTGCAAAATCCTGGGCTGGAAGAATATTGTCAACAAGCGTTATTCCTCTATGGTCAACGGCTACAAAGGCAGCTATTCCCAAGACCGCTACACCCTGACGCTTACGGCTCCCGACGGAACGGTCAGGACGTATAAGTCAGGCAGCAAGTAGCTTTTTTTAATCCCCGGACACTGCATTGCAACATGCGTGCTCCGGGGATTTTTTTTGCCTGCATATCGCTTTTTAACCGGCTTTCAAAAAAATTGCCAAAATACGCACAAATAATGTTGATTTTTTGTTTATAACATGGTATAAAGGTCTTATACTTTGATTTAAAAAACTGAATTGAGGTTTTGGATGCCAAGCTTTAGCAGAGGAAACGACGGATTGGACAAAGAATATTTTGAAGAGCTGCAGGAAAAATGCCGCTTTCTCGGAATTTCGCTCAAGGAAAAGGATTTCAGGAAAAATCCCGACAAATATATTGAGGCCGCCCGCAATTACGACGAACGGGTCAAAGACTATCTGCATGAGCGCCAAGACCGCCTGAAAAGCCTGCAGGAACAGTTTGCCAGAGAAGACAATATTCCCGCCTTTATGGCGCTCGGCAAAGCCCGCATGGTTTTGACCGGAGAAGTTCACCGGCAGATGCTTGCGGAAAAAATGGCCGAAACAGCCTTTGCCAAAATCGAGGAAGAATACAATTTCAGCGTCAAAGACCTGCACAATAAACGCAACCGGGACAAGTTTGAGCGGTTGGCCTATGCGTTTGCGATTTCTCCCCAAGACCTTGCGAACCAGCTTCAGGACGCCGGCAACATCGGCGAAGCTTTGAAAAATTCAGACTACCAAAAAGAGTTTCTGCAGCTTGCCTTTGACAATGATGCCGTTAAAACAGCAGCGGAGGCAATGGCAGCCTTTTCTCCTCTCCACCCAAGCAATGGAACGCTAATGCTTCAGGCTGCGCGCGACGAGGCCGGCAGAATACGCTTTGCCGAATTACAGGCAGAATTACAGGCAGTTGCAGCCGAAAATACGGTAGCAGCGACAACCCGAAATGTCGCCAGTACTGACAAGACGATTGCTGCCGACAGGACGTCCGTTTCCGGCAGAACGCCTGTTTCCGACAGAACGGCGGCAGTGCAGCCGGAGAATGCTGCTGCGGCAGGAGAAAAAAAAGCAGCCAAACTGCTTGCCGAATTTGCCCGCTACAAAGACAACCAAAACGGCCGTTCCCTTTTAGAGCAAAATGCCAAAGCGCTCAATAAAAAAGCTAATTTCGTTTATCTGGAACGGACGCTTGACACATTCGGCCTGCACGGACAGGCGGCAAAAGATTTTCGCATGGCTTTGTCCCGCCACAAAGGCAACCTGAAAGATTTCTTGGAACATTATGAGCAGACATCGGTTTCTTCCCGGCAAAGCCAAACGACAAACTCCGCCAGCCGAAACAGCGAAAGGCAAAGTGACGCCTATGCGCCGCAACCGGCGGACAAGCAGCGCGTACAAGAGTCAAAACAGCAGAAACAGGCCCGTCGGGAAGCCGAGAAACAACGCAAGGAAAGCGAGAAAAAGCGCAAAGAGGCCGAAAAGCAGCGCCGCAAAGAACTGAAACAACAGCAGAAGGAATTGGCCAGACAACGGCGGGAAGCCGAAAAACAACGCAAGGAAAGCGAGAAAAAACGCAAAGAGGCCGAAAAGCAGCATCGCAAAGAACTGAAACAACAGCAGAAGGCTCTGCGGAAGGCGCGATTCCGCTCATGGCTGGGACGCTTAAAATCCCGGGCAGGAAGAACAAAGCAGGCGATTATCGAAACCATTGCCGCCGTTTACCACAGTGCATCCGCTCCCGTCAAAATGACGGCAGAAAAAGCGCGGAAGCTTTTTGCGCCAAAACAGAAAGAGCAACAAGCACCGAAACAGACGGTAAAGATGCAGCCGGTCAAGACGGCAGAAGGGTTAGAGCTCGGCACACAGCAAAAAATCAGGACAATTACGCTGAATGTCGAAAATTATAAAACACAAAAACGCCAGGAAAAGAAAGCTAAAATTATTGAATTTAAGCAGAAAGTCCGTGAAAAAAGCAAAAAGACCCTGAAGTATGCAGCTATCAGCATTCCGCTGGCCGGAATGGGCTATCTCGGCTTCAAAGGCATGCAAAATGCCGGCCCGGCTTTTGATTTCAGCAAAATTTCCATGACTACCGACACGTTTACCCTGCCGCAGGAAGTTCTGAACAAGGCGGCGACCTATTATGCCAGCGTCAACGAAGCCTTTGGCCTTCAGGCACAGGATTTTTCCATAGCCGAGCCGGACCTGAGCTGGAGCGCGTTTATGAACCCGCCGGAGCAGCCTATTAACGAAGCGGACTATGTAGTCCCCGTACCGCTCATTCAAAACGACAAACTGCACAACGTCCCGAATATTGACTTTTTCAACCTCTGTTTCAGCAAAAGCAACGAAACATACGGAAGCGGCGGAAAATACGGCGTCAGCAGAGAACTGTATGCCAAGTTTATGCGCAACCAAAAAGCCACGGCCAATTTTTACCACGTCGGCAGCTACGGCAGCCTTTCGTTTGACGAAGCGCGCATCATCGCCAAAACCGAGATATTCGACAAATACGGCATTGCCTATATCCAAAACCGCAGTATGGGCGCCTATCTGTATTATGCCCTGATGAAAAACCAGGACAAAGGCGGTTCCGTTGCCGCAATCGCCTCCACGATAACCGATTTTTATGATTTGAACGGGAAAACGCTGCCAGACAGCCAGAGACAGGCTCTGGAAAACCTAAGCATAAGCCGGGACATCAATGCCGATGACTGGCACGAAATGATTGCGGCAATTAACGCAACGACATCTGACCAGACGCAAGAAAACAACCTGTATGCTGCCATCCAGCAAAGCCAGTTCAACATGCCGGTTCCTTATGACGCTACAAATGCCGAAGAAATTTCCCGACAGGCGGTTATCAACTCGAGTTTTGCTTATGAGCCGACGCTTGATTTAGACAGGCGGACTGGCATTCCTATGCTGGACAATGAAGATTTTGACCTGTTTGCGGATAACCCTTTTCTGACGGAAATATCCCATGAAACCACCAATCCTGACAACGAAAAAGAAATTATGGAAGCCCAAAAACAAAAGGATATGGAAACGTTTTGCAAAATTTATGCGCAATGCAGTTACAACAACGTTATCAGGCTTTCTTACGGAGATAAGCGCCAAGCTTTTGACGCTGCAAACAAAGCCCTTGCCCGGCAGGGAATTTACGGCAAAATCGACCGCGGGCTTTACTGCGCGGGAATGAGTATGGCCAGTTTCTGCCAGGCATACGAAATCTTCAAAAAGGAAAATCCCGAAAGCTTTGTCGGCGAAGCCGTCGGCAGCATTATTGAAAAAAGCAAAATCAGCGCTCACAGTACAACCGGCATGCGGGATATATACAAAAAATACTCCAACCGCATTATCTATTCGGAAAATCTGGAACGCGACATCAAGGACCATATGCGCAACCATCCCAATTCTATCCTGCAAAGCGGTTTCAGAAGAAACGCCGCGGGCAACCAGCATTATAACGGCTTTTTCCCGTCGATGAATACGGCATCGCAGGACGCCTATACCTATTGCGCTTTCAATAACAATCACTGGGGCAACGAGAATACGTTTTCCAACGTTTTACGCGACAGGCGCCGTGCCCGGTTCGGCAAAGGCGGATGGTATGTTGACGTTACGGCCTGGATTGACGACGAAGCCGATACCAGAATCAGGCGCGAACTGGAAAAACGCGCCGAACTGCGGCAGAAACTTGAGCCGGTTTCCATCCCCACTATTACGCAACATTATTTCAATAATATTTCGACGCTCTTAAACAAAAAGCTATCGGGCAGAAATTAATTTTGTAAAATGCAGTACGACAAAAGACTGCAAATAAAGGTGGTAAAAAAAGCGGCGGCCACAAATAAAGAAAGCGGATAAAGGCGGCGACCACAAATAAAGAAAGCGGATAAAGGCGGCGACCACAAATAAAGAAAGCGAATAAAAGCGGCAGCCGCAAATAAAGACGATGGATAAAAGCAGGTGCCGCAAATAAAGGCGACGAAAAAAAAGCGGCGGTATATTACCAGCGGCCGTGCTGCCGTCTTTTCAACAATTGATTTTTTATGCGGGAAAACAGGTTCCCTGTCTGTTCCTGTTTTTGCTCTGCGCCCGGTTCGGGCTTTGGGGAACAAACACCGGCTCCGGCATTATGCCCTCTCCGGGAAACTGCTGAATTGGAGGCAATGGCTGAAGATGAAGCCGAAACGGCAGCGGCATCAGCGAAAGGAGCAACGGTATGCTGAAGCTGTGCGGCACGAATTTGGGCTAAAATTCCGGCAGCTTTCTGCGGTTTGGCAAAACTCAAATCCTGCAAAGGACTGTCCTCGCTGACACGGTGGTTTATCAAGACGGCTGCAACATAGTGGCTGTTATACCCTTCTTTTGCATATTGGTGTTTTTCGTCAGCGCAAAAAGCGGCAAGTCGCTCATAAATATCATCGGCGCCTTTGTACGCCAATTGCCGGGCGATTTCGAAATTGCGCACCAGCCCATGAACCGTTTCCAACATCAATTCTTTTATTTTCTTTGAATGGTCGAGGGTTCCTTCTTCTTCAAACAGCCGACGGGCTATTTCAAAATTAGTATCGGCAGCGATAAGCAGCCGGCGGGTTGAAATTTCCGGATTTTCTCCCTTGCGGAAAAAATCATGGGCGGCAATATTGTTTAATGCCAACTCGGGAAAATCATCAATCGTCTGCTCTTCATCGGTATGGACGCGAAAGCCTTTCAGAAAATCATACATTTTCCGAGACGACTTTATCTGAGAAAGATATTCTGCCGGCGGTTTTTGCAGCTGATAGACGTTCTGCCCCATTGCTTCATCAACTATTTTATCCAAAATATTCCGGGGAGCGGCATAATCAAAGGTTAATGCCAGCAGGTCGCTTTGCCGCAGTATCCAATAATTTCTGACGATATCTGCGACAAAATCCGTCTCTTTCTCCCTGCGGCCGCACTGAGCTTCAAGCAAAAGCCCAAGACACTTGGATACACTGGGAGTTTCGGCTTCTGTTTCTGTGGGCGGAATTACGTCGGTTTCCGTATCACGGCTGTAGATATGCAGCAGGCGGGAAAAAACGGCGGAAAATTCTTTGGCTATGCCTTTGTCCTGCATTCCCGAACGGCAAACTCCGCCGGTTGCCAGCGATACCGATACTCCTGACACAGCCTTATAACACAAATCCGGATACTGCAGCCAACGCACCGGCTTATTCCCCTGCTCCAACAACCCAACCAGGTGCAAAACCCGAAGGCGCTGTTCCGAGGCAAATCCTTCGGAACAGCGGATATGCCCAATTCCTGCCAAAACGGACAAAGGATAATCCTGCATCTCACAATCCGGCTGTTGCATCAGGCGGTTATACATTTCCGAAGCCGGATAGTCTCCAAGCTCGCCCATATTCAGAAACCCCATAGCGCAGAAGTTCCAGGCATCGCTGCAGTTTTCATCATATTGCAGTTTACCCTGCCGGACGAGAATCTGCTGCGCCCGGAATGTCAGGTCCGGATTGCCTTCGGTTCTGGCTGCCACTTCCGTTTTTACATCATGACAGCCGTCTTCTGCCAACTTGGTCAAAAAAACGGTTTCTTCCAGTTTTTTCCGCGTCAAAACGGGTAAAGGCGGAAGCCTGCGCGCCAGTTTTTCCACTTCCGCCATTTGCTCCGGAGAAAGATTTTCCGACATCATCAGCAGCGCGGCCAATTCGCTTTCCGCTTCCGTTCCCTGAACCATAGCGGCGGCTTTGAAAACAGAAGCAGGCGTATTTTGAGGAGAGGCCGTCATATTTTGAGGAGAGGCCGTCATATTTTGAGAAGATGCCGTTATATTTTGAGAAGATGCCGAAGCAGGAAATATCGAAACCGCAGCGGATGCGTTTTGGTCTTGCGGCGATGCCGGAGCGGAAAGCACAGGAGCTGCCGCAGCCAGAGAGGCTGAAATACCGTTCAGGGAGATGCGCGCCACCACCTCCATATTTCGGGCATGATGGCGGGAGCGAAACCATAATGCGCCAAGTACCGGCACATATGCCGATGTTTCTTCAGGATAATCGGCAAGGTGCATTTCTATCCGCTGCAACAATTTTGCAGCAACGCCCGGATTGCCGGACGACGCCAATATGCCGCGGCAAAAATCCGGCGTCAACGGACGCTTTTCGTTGCGATGTTTCATCACTTCCGCCGCCGTCAGCAGCGGGCTTTTTTCTGCGGTAACCAATATCGGATGCAACATTGGGGTTCCTTTCCTTTTTCAATTGTCTTTCCTGTCCTGCCCTGATAACGTGCGGCAAGGCCGGCGTTTGTTTCATATAAGCCTGGGACGGGACGACACAGCACCGGAGCTTCTGCGGGAGCTGAGACTGCGAGGTCAGCGCGTAAACGGCTTTTTCAGCAGCAGACGGTTATATCCGCAGCCGGGGCGCGTCAGTTTGGCCAATTCAGGCGGCTGGCGCTTATATCCCAGTTCCGCAACAGCCAGACGGAAGAGTTCCAGCGGTTTGCGCGGATCCTGCTCCAGCCGTCCGCTTTTGCCGAAACGCACATTATAAATCGACTTGTAAACGTCTTCCGGGGGTTCCGCTTTGCGGGCGTAAGCTTCGCAATAAACGTTCAACAGCGCTTTAAGCCCGTTATCGCGCAAATCTGTCCGCGGCTTGTTTACAAAAGGCTCGCGATTGGCGAGGGCAATCAGGCGAAAGTTGGACAATGCGCCGCGGTTGACGGCGGCAGCAAGCTCGCTGACAGTCGCGTTCCCTTCCTTTTGCGCAATCAGATAGTCTTCATAGAGGCGGGCTCCGGAGGTTTCCGGATAACGCAGCCACTGCGTTACGGTATTGCGGCAGACCCGAAAAGCAAAACATTCATGCAGCAGCCAGGCGGCTTCGTCAACGCTTCCGGCACGGGAAGCAAGCTCCGGCAGGCTGACATTCAGCAGTTCCGGCGTTCCCTGATATTTTTCCTCCTGCAGGCATGCCCTCACGTTAACCCTCTGTTCCAAAAGCCGGGGGAGAAAAGCCTCGACAAAATGAAACCGGCACATCAGAGGCAAGAACCCGGCATAAATTTCTTTTCCCTGGCGCGCTAAAGCGGGAAATTCCCTGTCTGCCGGACGGACACCGACTGCATCAAGCAGCAGCGGGAACAACGCCTTTTCGCCATGCAGCATTTCGGGCGGCATTTCCCGCACATTGCGGAGCGCGTACAAAATGCGCTTCTGGCAGCCGGCACAGGCATCTTTTTGCGCCGGAGAAGACAATTCCGCCGCCGCCATGCCGAGCCAGGCTACAGCATCAAATATGTCGCCGGGATTGGATTGCAGCAGCCCCGCAGCACAAGGAGCAAGCAAATCGCCCATTTCCCCCATCAGAAAGATATCGGCAGCAGACGGTGCGTCATCATAAAGGCCGGGACGGATACCGGGGTCGGAAGGTGTATCGGGACGGATACCGAGGCCGGGATTGGAGGGTGTGTCGGATT
>OBJF01000170.1_pt1 | contig 80223 bp, 66 predicted proteins | sample 1519091 | NCBI WGS metagenome assembly OBJF01 (sample SAMEA2452124, study PRJEB22498) | human gut metagenome | biome: human feces; feature: human gut; material: feces | place: Australia | collected 2012
TATGGTATAATAAATATAGTGATAAAAGATGATTATTGCAACCAATTCGAGCCTTTCATATGGTCGCGGATACGTCTATTCCCTTCAGTACCATTTGGTATGGTGTACGAAGTACAGAAAGCAAGTTCTTGCCGGGAATATCGAAACCGAGTTCAAGCGGCAGCTTCAACTGGTCATGGACGAATTGCCAGGGACTATCATGGAAATGGAAGTCATGCCGGACCATGTACATTTACTGGTAGACTGTTCGCCGCAGTTCTTTATTCCGGATGCTATCAAACGGCTGAAGGGGCAAACAGCGAAGAAGCTGTTTGAGCTGTTCCCGGATATCAAGAAGTCGCTTTTGGGTAGGCATCTATGGAATCCGTCCTACTGTGCGGTATCCGTAAGCGACCGGTCTATCGAACAGGTCAAACAATACATCAGAGAACAGAAAACCAAGGAATGAGGTGAGAGCCGTGGCAGACGATAATACCGTTTATCGAGCAATCAAATATCGTGTGTATCCTACCGATGCTCAAAGCGAGAAACTCAGTCAGACCTTTGGCTGTGCGCGAAAAGTCTATAACGATGCGCTCTCTATGCAAAGAGGACTCTATGAAGCAGGGATGCCCACCTTTGGGCAGACTGCCCTGAACGCATATTGTAATCGAGTCTGGAAGGACGAATTCCCCTTCCTTACGGAAGTAGACAAGTTTGCTCTCACAAACAGCCTCTATGCGCTATGCGCCGCCTATAAGAATTTCTTCGAAGGCCGCACTGGGTATCCTCGGTACAAATCGAGACGTGGGGAAGAACAATCCTACACAACGAACTATACCAATGGGAACATCGAAGTCATCACCCGGAAAGGCAACCGAGGATTTGTTAAGATTCCGAAAGTTGGTAAGGTCCCTGCATCTATCCATCGTGTACCGAAGAAAGACTGGGTACTGAAGAGCGCTACTGTTTCCAAGCAGGTCAATGGGAAGTACTATATCTCAGTGCTTTACCAGTTGCCGGATACCCTCATCAAACAAGCACCTTTGCCTACGGAAGAAACAACGCTTGGGCTTGATTACAGCAGTCCGAAATTCTATGTTGATTCGAATGGCAACGATGCCGGTGTCATGCACTGGTATCGAAAGTCGGAAGAACGGCTCGCTAAGGAGCAGCGGAAGCTATCTCATTGCAAGAAAGGGTCCAACCGGTACTTCAAGCAAAAAGCACGAGTCAGCAAGCTTTCCAGAACTGTCGCCAATCAAAGACTTGACTTTTGCCATAAGCTCAGCAGGAAGATAGCCAGTTCCTATGATGCTGTATGTGTGGAAGACATCGATTTGAGTGCTATGGCACAGACGCTCAAATTCGGGAAAGCTGTTTCTGACAACGGATTCGGTATGTTCCGTACTTTTCTCCAGTACAAGCTCGCAGAACAAGGGAAATACTACATCGTCATCGATAAGTGGTATCCTTCGACGAAAACTTGCCGGCACTGTGGAAGTAAGAACCCGGATGTCCAACTTGGACAAATGGAATGGGTGTGCCCTCACTGTGGGGCGGTTATAGACCGTGACCTCAACGCGGCTATCAATATCCGAAACGAAGGACTGAGAACCTTTTACGCAGAGAGGATTCCTGCGTAAAAGTAGACCTCTAAGACATACAATAACCGGTTGGAACGCCGGGGTTAGCTCGTTCAGTTATGTACAGCGTGGACGTTCAGAAATCGTCCTATAAGTCTGGTCAGTCGAGAATAAATGATGGCTCACGCTTCGTCTCTTGGAGTCCCTGGGTCAGATGCCTTCGACTTCAGTCGAGGGTAGTTCACGACCTTATTCAGAGCAAGCGCAAGCAGGTGGGCCAGTACCACGAACTCGCGGAAATCGCGCAGGAGGCGCTCGACATGATGCAGCTCGACTACGAGTTTGTCTATCCGAAAAAGCGCATCTACCTAAAGTGAGCCGCTCTTCCATCGCGCGTAACACCAAAGGAGGCAGCACCATGAAGACCATCACCTACAACAAGCTCGTCAGGGATAACATCCCCGACATCATCCGTGAGAACGGAGACACCTGCAAAACGAAGACCGTCACGGGAGAGGAGCTCCGTACCGCTCTTCGCGAGAAGCTCTGCGAAGAAGTCGCCGAGTTCCTCGCAGACGAAAGCCTTGAAGAGCTTGCAGACATCCTCGAAGTCATCCACGCGCTCTCTGTCGACCTTGGCGCGTCGCCCGATAGGCTCGATGAGATTTGCGCAGAAAAGTACATCGAGCGCGGCGGATTCGAAAAGGGTATCATGTTGCTCTCCACGACCGAAAAAGAGTAAAAGGAGGCTGCTATGCCGGCCAGACAAAGAAAAAAGAAGGCCGCCGAGCCGAAGCCGCCGAAGGAAAAGCTCATTACGCGCAGCACCATCATGTCCGACTATGGATGGACGGCGACGCTCATCAAAAAATATCTCCCGCCGCCGCAGCTCAAAACTAACCCGAACTACCATACGGCAGCGCCGATGCAGCTCTGGCCGGAGTCTCTCGTCTTGGAGACGATGATGACGCCGGAGTTTCAGACGGACTTCCTCAAGCTGCAGGACAGCAGAAACGTGCAGAAGCAGAGAGAAGAGGAGAAGAAACAGCGCGTGCGCGACGTGCTCATGCAGTACGACCTCAACGCGCTCATCCTCAAAGCAAGGACGCTCGACCGTCACTTCGTTCTGCACTACGGTCCGACGAACAGCGGTAAGACGTATCAGAGCATCGAGGCACTCAAGAAGGCAAGAAGCGGCGTCTACCTCGGCCCGCTGCGCCTTCTTGCCTTGGAGGTCTTCGATACGCTCAACGATGCTGGGGTTGCTTGCAGTTTGCTGACGGGAGAAGAGAGCATCGAAGTGCCTTCCGCCGGTATTACGGCGTCGACCATAGAGATGCTCAACACCAACAGAAGGTACGACGTCGCTGTCATCGACGAAGCACAGCTCATTGCAGACCGCGACCGCGGCGGAGCCTGGACGAAGGCCATCCTTGCTGTCAACGCGAAGGAAGTACATCTCTGTTTCGCCCCCGAGGCGCTCGACTTCTACAAGCTTCTCCTCCATGATTGTGAGACCGACTATGAGGTCGTAGAACACAAGAGACTCACGCCGCTCGTCTACTCGGGCAGCATCAAGGCTCTGAGCTGTGTCAGCCCCGGAGACTGCTTTGTCTGCTTCTCCCGCCGCACGGCGCTCAATATCTCGGCGACATTAGAGAAAAAGTACCATGTCAAAGCAAGCGTCATCTATGGTGCGCTGCCGCCTGCGGCCCGCCGCGAAGAGATTCGGAAATTCGCGTCTGGCCAAACGAGCGTTGTGGTGGCGACAGACGCCATCGGTATGGGCGTGAGTCTCCCCATCAAGCGCATCATCTTCTGCGAAACGACAAAATTCGACGGTATTGAGCGGAGACCGCTCACGACCGGCGAAGTGAACCAAATCGCGGGAAGAGCGGGGCGCTACGGTAAGTTCGATAAAGGCGAGGTCCTCGTTGTCGGTTCGAGTACGCTTATTCAAGAAAAGCTCAACCAGCCGACCCCGCCCATCTCTAAAATCGTCATCCCGTTCCCGAACGAGGTCATCGAATCGGGCATCAAGCTCTCCCGTCTTCTCTCCGTCTGGCAGGAGCCGCCGGAGTCTCAGGTCATTGCCTACGAGGACGTCAGCGAGCCTCTGGAGCTGCTCAAGGCGCTTGGCCCGCTCGCGAAGCAGATGACGCCCGAGCAGGTCTTCAACTGCATCCGCTGTCCGGTCGACACGCAGAATGCGGCCCTCGTGAACTACTGGTACTTCTGCTGTGCCGCCTACGCCAAAGGAACGTCGATGCCGTTCCCCGTAGCCGGCACCGATACGCTCGAAGACTGCGAGCTTCGCTACAAGCAGTTCGACGTCCTCCATCAGAAGATGCGCCGCTGCGGCGTAGAACTGGACACGTCCGAGGCGCGCAAGACGCTCTGCAAGCAGATAAACAAGCTCCTCAAAGATAAGCGCAAGAACTACGGCAACGAGTGCCGTATCTGCGGGGAAGAACTCCCGCTGGGATACCGCTACTCCATCTGCAAGGACTGCTATGAGAGCGGGCGCTTCATGCGGTACTGAGTCGCTATTTCTTCCTTCACCGTTTGCCCTATTGTTCCTCTAATGGTATAATAGAGGCACAACAAGAGAGAAGGGGAGACGGCAAATGAGGTTTCGTGAGTTTTACAATGACAGTGTTTTTACACTGCTCGCGAAGGGCAGCGCCAACTGGGACTACTACGCGATGCAGTATCAGGGCGGGAAGCCTGCGGTTGTTGCGCTGGCGAAACCGGGAAGCGGGGCAGAGGACTGCTTCTTCGGGACCATCTCGTTCTTTAAGCGGCATTTGGCGATGCACGGCGGGATGACACAGGCGGTCGAAAAGCGGCTCGCTCGGGTCGCTGCAAAGTGAGTCGCATTCTTAAAATGTCGACATCTTGCAAAAAAGTTTGCAAAATTGAAAATTTCCTATTGACAAGCGATTACAGATAGTTTATACTCAGCACCAGAAACAGGGCAGAGAGCCCATCACTCAAAGAAAGGAGAACTACGATGTTCGTCATGACCATGAAGAAACAGTACAATTCGAGTGAAAATACGTGGAGCTATACGGAACAGAGCTCTACGCGCTTCAGCACGCTGTTTCTCGGGACTACGGACGGTCGAAGTTCTCACGAGAAAACCTGAGAGAAATCAACGGTTTTCCGACAATCGAGACTGACACACCAAGACCCCGTCACAGCGTTTGCTGCGACGGGGTCTTTCTCATTCTCCGGTGCGCTAAGACGACAGGTAGATGTCAATGACGCGTCTGACGGCCTCTAAAATATCCGTCATAAGTGTCATATGCGTCATATCTGTCACAGAGGTTAGTCTCAAAACAAGTGCAAATAGTCTTCTTTTGGTCCAAAGCCAACCGGCGGTGGGTCTGGATAAGTATACTATTTGTAATCAAAGATGGAGTGATGAGCCCAAATGGTAAGGCCCCCGAGTGCTAATCGGTCTGACCGCGAAAGCGGCCTGCAGGTTCGAATCCTGTTCACTCCGCCACATGGTGAGGATTGCGAGTGGCTGCGCTATCCTGTCCCGAAAACAGGCAGACAGTGAGAGCTGTCTTGTGGGTTCGACGCCCACTCTCACCGCACAAAAAACGTCCGCAACGCGTTTCCCGGTGCGTCCGGTTTTCTGTGCGGTCGCCGTCGATGAAAGAGTGTGAAAATGGTTATGGCGGGTCAAAAATGCAGCAATGTGATAATGGCAGTCGGCTCGCTTGGAAAGCGAGTGCTCCGCAAGGGGTTGGAGGTTCGAGTCCTCCTTGCTGCGCCAGGCCGCCTTTGGCGGCAAATATGGGTCGGTATCCCGTAGCAGGCAGCGGTCCTGACTGTAAATCAGGTGCTTGACAGCTCGGCAGGTTCGAGTCCAGCCCGACCCACCATATATGCTACCGTGGTGAAATTGGCAGACACGGCAGATTCAAAATCTGTTGCCGGAAAAGGCGTAAGGGTTCAAGTCCCTTTGGTAGCACCATTCCCGGATTCCTCGGAAAATGTGACACCGGGGGCGGACAGTAAATCCGGCATGAGCGGAATAGTTACTCGCTCGCGGGAAGCATTGAATGGTTAGGGCGCGTCAACATTTCCACCATTCTAAGGGAGTGTAGCTCAGTCTGGTTAGAGCACGCAAGGGGTATCTTGCAAGGTCAATGGTTCAAGTCCATTCACTCCCATTTACACGCTGAAATAGCTCAGCAGGTAGAGCGACGCATTCGTAATGCGTAGGTCGCCGGTTCAAATCCGGCTTTCAGCTCCATATGGTCTCTTAGCTCAGTTGGCAGAGCGTCTGACTGTTAATCAGAAAGTCGCTGGTTCGAGCCCAGCAGGGACCGCCACAAGAGATAGGCTTAACAGAATATAGTGGTGAGAACCCACCGGGGCGGTATCCATTCCGTGCCGACAGGGCAGTAAAAGCCGTTTGCCCAGCCATATCTCTTTCCTTCGGTGCCGCCGTCTAAATGGTTCTGGACGCCAGCCTCTCAAGCTGGAAACTGCGGGTTCGAATCCCGCCGGCATCACCAAAGCCCTGTATCACAATGGTCTATGTGTCTCCGTCCTTAATAGGGGAGAGCGGCTTGCAACGCAGCAGGGCACGATATGGCTCCTTAGCTCAGTGGTAGAGCATCCGGCTGTTAACCGGAGTGGCGCAGGTTCGAACCCTGCAGGAGCCGCCATATTGGGGTATAGCCAAGAGGTAAGGCAACCGGCTCTGACCCGGTCACCGTTGGTTCAAATCCAGCTACCCCAGCCACATGCTCCCATGGACAAGCGGCCAAAGTCCCCGGCCTTTCACGTCGGTGTCGCCGGTTCGAATCCGGCTGGGAGTACCACCTGCGTCTCAAAGAGGCGCGCCATATTCCTCCTTAGCTCAGTCGGTAGAGCACGCGGCTGTTAACCGCGGTGTCGTTGGTTCGAGCCCAACAGGAGGAGCCACTGCAAGAGAGAGAAACGTGTCATTTACATACACTGCGTTGTTTGCCGCTCTTGCTCCGCCCCGCGCATCTCACAGCGGGGCTCCCATAGGGGTGTAGCTCAATTAGGCAGAGCAGCGGTCTCCAAAACCGAAGGTTGGATGTTCGATTCGTCTCACCCCTGCCAGCCCGGCGCGAGCCGGGCATATGCTCCGATAGCTCAGTTGGCAGAGCACCTGCCTTTTAAGCAGGGTGTCGGGGGTTCGAATCCCCCTCGGGGCACCAAAATCGCCGTTGCAAGTGATACAAATTTCCCGTTTCACCGGGTGCAATGAGCGAAGCGGTATGGTACAATACGACCATAGAGTAAGAGCTGACCTTTCGGTGTAGCCATCTGGTTTGGATGGAGATGCCGAAAGGTCAGTTCTTTCCATTTTCTCCATCCCGAGACATTATTATGGAGGACAATTTCAATGGAAGTAATGAAGCTGTACGTGTCATCGTACAAGAAAATGATGCTGAACGCAGAGGATACCAATGTGCGCTGCTACTGCTACACGGATATTCATGAACTCCCGCGCGAGCTGTCCCACTTTAATACCCACAGAAACGAGGCGGACGGCGGGGAAGCAGAAGAGGAGATGGCGCTCAAGGTCCTGATGACAAAGCCACAGCAGTTCCATATTCTGATGAAGCCCATCACCTTGCTCGTCACCAAGGCGTTTTTCGATAACCGCGACAATACGCTGACTATCTGCATGAGCGAAGAAGATGGCGACGGCGTCTACCGCGGCGGAGCATTGCTGGATACCATCCTCCGTCACAGAGATGAAAGCGAGTGCCAGCAGCCGATTTACGTGAGCCTTGAGCTGCTGACCGGCGTTGCTCCCGAGGTGATGGAAGAGCTGGAGTATCAGCGCAGCCTGTGAGAAGAGCCTCGGCTGTGAACTAAAAGAAAAAAGAGGAGAGACTATGCCTGCGACAAAACTAACGCTGCAAGCGACATCGTTCAAAAGGATGCAGCTCAACGATAACGATGAGTACCTGCACTGTTACTTCTACGCGGAGATACACGGTATCCCGGAAGAGCTGAAAGACTACAATACCAACGAAGCAGAGCTTTTGAGCGGTGAAGTCGAGGCAGAAGCAGCACTTGGTATTATGCTGAGAGAGCCGCGGATGCTCCACCTGGCGACGGAGCCCATCTCCTTGCTCACAAGCGAGGTCTCCTACGACAAGAAGAAGCAGACCGTGACCGTCTCGATTGATAAGGACAGCGGGGATGGCATCTACCGTGGAGGTGCGCTGCTCGACACCCTCCTTCAGCATCGCAACGAAGGCGGATGCAACCAGAGGATGTATGTGGAGTTCGAGCTGTTCGTCGGCATTGACTCGAAGATTCTTGAGGAGCTGTCGGCCCAGCGGAGACTGTGAGATACGAAGAGAAGCGCAGTGATTGAGCCGCTCTTCTCCCGTTTTTCTGCTTCACAAATCCCGAGTAGAATCTACTTCTGTTACCTGCTAAAATTACGAGTAGAATCTCAGTCGACAACTGCAGAAAACACGAGTAAGATGCACTTTTTATGACGAAAGAGCCTTGCAGACTCAGGATTTTACGTTGCCTGCGAGAAGCGGTATAATCGACACACGAGGAAGGGCGACGATAAAAGAAAATGAGAAGTCATAAAGCAGTGAAAATGCCGAGACGGAAATGCTGTCAGACGTCGACCGTATCCTGTCGAATTTTGCCGACGACTACGCAAAGCTGGCAGAGTGATTCGTGCTCACAGGCATACAACAGCGTATATTGGGAAAAGGGAAGAGCGGGACACACAATAGTTCAACTGCGCGGTTGAACTATTCAGTTGAGGTCAATTGATATTTCAACTGGACTCGTGAAAATATCTGTTGACGCACATTCTTATTTGGTGTACATTATTCTTGTATTAAAGTCATCATTCTGCCGTGCTATGCACGGAACGTCATCATCTCGACTCCTGCAAAGGAGCCCGTCATCACAACACTAATATGTTATCAAGACACTTATTCCTTACGGGTAGGTGTCTTTTTATATATTTATCACCAAACCGTCAGTATTAGAAATTCGAGTCCGAAATTTCAATACTGACGAATCCAAATCAAAACAAGGAGGATTTCAAAATGAAAATTATCGACAAAAAGACCATTCATTCGACAGAAAACGGTGACTTCACCATTCTTCTCGAAGACTGGAGCGAGGACTATCCGACGGTCCACAACTATGCGGACCAGTTGGCAGCGTACCCAGTGGCCAAGGAGAGCGTTTACTCCACATGGAGCGCATACCCGCGTCGCGGAGAATCGTTCCGACTGGGTATGCACTTTCCAAGCGAAGAAGAAGCAAGAGAAGCAATGTCGGCGTTGGAAAGCGGTGCGAAGTCTCTCAAGGATTTTGTGCAGTGTTTCGACACGCTGCCGAGACTTTCCAGAACACAAATCGTGAGTTGTCTTTGACGCAGGAGGCTGTTTTATGGCGAAAAGTTTTAACTTCAGAGATGAAGCCCTTGAGCTCGTCAGCAGAGGGGCGTGGCCTCAGATGCTCAAAGCAAATGTGAATCACGCGACGCTGCTAAACAATGAGTCATTCCTTATTGACGCAGTTCGGCTAAACCCACCATTCGTTCTTGGACTGGAAAATCCGTCTGAAGATGTTGTCGTTGAGGCAATCAAGGCGGATAAGACAGGGGTAGTTTTTGAGAATGAAGACATCCTCAAAAACCAGACAGAACGAATCTGCATCGCAGCCGTTCAAAAATCCTATCATAATCTTGCACGAGTGCAGGAGCAGACGCCGGCCATCTGTATGGCCGCAGTGGAAGGATATCCGGACGATGAGATGAGCGGTTATGCTATCTTAGACGTCAAGAAAGAGTTTCGTACGCCGGAGCTGATTCAGAAGGCTGTTTCTAAAACAGCAGTCGTCGTTCGCTTCGTCCCGAGAGATGAGCTGACGGATGAAATCTGCATGGCGGCAATCCACCATTCTCCGGACGATATCCTTGAACTTCAAGGCTATCCGGTCAAACCGGAGATGTATATTGCGGCTTTCGAGCGGCAGGAAGATATTTTCAAGAGAAAAGCTCAAAAGAGAGAGGCTAACGGAAACGCGCTGACTCTCGCTGAACAGGATGAGCTGACCGTTGGCGTAGAATCCTTTTGCGTCAATGTCTTCGACAGGCTGTCACAGCAGGAAATCATCAGCATCGTGAAGTGCGACCCCATGAGCCTGCGCTTTGTCCCCGCTGACAGAATAAAGGCGTCGGTCATCGACGTGGCTTTAAGCGCAGAGGGAAAGAGCGTCCAGTATGTTCCGCAGAAAAAGCTGACATCGAAGCTGTGTGAGCTCGCTGTGAAACAGGACCCGGAAGCAATTCGCTTTCTTCCGCCCGCGTACCTTTCTCTGGATATCCTGGCTCTGGTACTCGAAGACCCTGCGAGCATCAATATGCTCAAATCGTTTTCAGACCCGGAGCAGAGTGAAAATCTGCTGGATGTTTGCGAGGAACTTGGGCTTACATTAAAAACAAAAAATAAGAAGGAGGATTCCAAATGGTAGAGCCACGCAAGAGCCAGGCTGAACATGCAAGGCTTTTTATGGAAGAGACGCAGCAGCGAATCAAGAAGAGCCAAGGAGAGCGTCTTATCGCGGCAAAGGCTGTCCTTGAGAAAAAGCAGTCCCAAAAGGGCAGAGGCAAGGCCAGTGAAAAGAGCGCGTATGTTCGGGCGTATCTCGCTTGTTCTGACTGTGTCGCTTTTATCCCGAAGGAAGAACTCACAACGGAAATTTGCGTGGGAGCGGTGACAACCTCACCCACGGCAATCTCTTTTATCCCAGAGAAATTCCGGACGGAAGCCCTGAGCTATGCAGCCTTAGAGGCGTGTATGGCGGTGTACAAAACGGAAGGATATAGCGACCAGGTGGACCGCATCATTGAGGTGCTTCAGGGCTGCGTGCAAACGGAGGAACTTTGCCTAAAGGCTATTTCTCAGGCGTCGCATGCGAACAAGTTCTCGATTTGCGGACTGCTTGGCGTTATCCACGACCAGACGGAGGCAATTTGCGAAAAGGCTGTGATGGAGCTGCCGTATGAGGTCATCTTCATCCGACCGGAAAACATGAAGGAAGAGTATGCAGATATCGCCCTGGGTAATACGGCGGGGCGCGCCATCGAATATCTCGACCTTACGGAAGACAGGTGCCTCAAGGCGGTCGGGCAGGGCGGGCACAACCTTAAATTCATGCTGGATATCTTTTACGATAAGTCGCTTGAAGTTGATGCAGACACAATCTGCGTTACCGCGCTGAGAAAAACCGGACTTTCGTTGTTGGAGATTCCGAAGGAGTTTCTTACGAAGGACCTGTGTTCCATCGCTGTGCAGCAGCATATCGGTGCTCTCAGATTTGTCCCCGATGAGTTTATTACAAAAGAACTCTTCGACGAAATCGTCGCGGTCGGGGCACAGAACAAGCAGGTTTTGATTAACGGGAAATATAAATCCGCAGGCGATGTCTTTTTCCGGGACTATTGGTCCCGTATGTCAGAAAAAGCGATTTGCGCATTTCTGCAAGTGACAAAGCACGGCCTCTCGTACATTCCAAAGCAGGAAATCACAAAGCGAGAGTGCCAGAAGGCTCTTCGCTGCAGCAGCACGAGTATCACAGACATTCCGGACCAATTCCTGACGGTGGATATCTGTACAGAGTTCCTGAAAAAATACGCAAAGGAACCTCACAGGTCCATCGGTATTGCACCTACTCGTTTTAGACGAGCTGCATCCGTTGCCTTGAAGGACGACGGAACTCTCTTGGCGTTGTGCCCGGAAGCTGTCTTAACAGAGAGCCTTATCAAGACGGCGCTAAAGCAAAATGTCTATGCGTATCGCTCTGTACCAGAATCGTTCCAGACGGAGAAGATTCAGATGGAAGCTATCACTGCCAAGGCGGAACTGCTTCGGGATACGGTGCATCCTACAGCCAACGCGATTCGATGTGCGCTTAGCTCCGAAGCGGACTACGCTGCAGTTGAGCCTTATATTCAGGGCCTATCTGGAGAAGAAGTATTTGATATCCTTGAAGAATTTGGTATCCCATTAAAAAATTGAAGGAGGCTTTTCACATCCAAGAGATGCGGCGCTGCGAGAGCAGCACCGCGTCTCTCTTTTTACAGCGACTGCGCTGGAAGAAAAGACGACTTCAAAAATATGTGTTGACGCACATTCTTATTTGGTGTACATTGTACTTGTATTAAAGTCATCATTCTGCCGTGCTATGCACGGAACGTCATCATTTCGACTCCCGCGAGGGAGCCAGTCATCACAACACCAATATGTTATCAAGACACTTATCTCTTGCGGGTAGGTGTCTTTTTATATATTTATCGCCAAGCCGTCAGTATCAGTGATTCGAGTCCAAAATTCTAATACTGACGCATCAAAATAAGGAGGATTTCAAAATGTTCAACGCAAATTTACAGGAAGCCATTCAGGCAGAGAAGAAAGCTGAGCAGGTCCGTATAGCTTTCGTGGATGCTCTTTGCGAAAAAATTCGCAAAGCCACTCCGGGACTCAAGACCACACGAATCTCAGATTCTCCGGTCACATTTTCGGTACCGTTCAGCCAGCTTGCAAGCGAAGGCCGCTTCAACCTGACGCCGGAGTATTACTCTCAGGATGCACAGGCAGACCTCGTGAAAAGCGCGCTCAAGTCTGCTTCGTCTATGGCAAGCACCGTAAAGAAAATCGCGGAAATATCTACTGCTAAGGCCGTGAACGGCAACTCTAAAAATCGCTTCGCTCTGAACGGCGTGACCTGCAATATTTTGCAGGATGCCATTAAGGGGGCGGTTTTATGATTCACAAAAGTGATAACCGTTCGGAAGTCGATACTTTTGGCGAATCGTACCAACAGGCGCTCCAGCTTATTCAAGAAGGGAAAAGCGACTTGAAGCATACTCAGAAAAAGTATTTGACAGAGGAACTGATTTGTTCTGCGGTTGCAAGAAACTTCAAGGAGATTCGCTGTGTGCCGCTTACCCAGTTTTGTACGCAGCGGGTCTGTGAGCAGGTTGTGATGTCGAGAAATTTCGACTCGCAGGGGCTGACGGAAGAAGAGAAAAAATTCATTCTCCCGAGAGCAATGAAAGAGCGTCCGACGGCCATAGACAGGATTGCCTGCCCAGACCAGACGGCAGAGCTCAAAAGCATCGCTATCCGAGAAAACCCAGCCTGTATCAACCTGTGCAGTTTCTCTTCGGCAGCAGAAGAAAAAACTCTGCAGATTCTTGCAGTAGAGACAGACCCGAGAGTTATCTTGGTTATGAAGAACCCGCGAATGGAGACGCTAAAGGCTGCAATGAAAAGCGAAAGCAGTGTCGAGATTCTGCTCATGTCTCTCAAAAACAGCGACGGTGTTATCGAACTCACGGAGCCGCTGGCACTGAGTGAACTCATCGAGGAACTCGGGCTTGAATTAAAAAGTAAGGAGGATTTCAAAGCATGTCAGAACGCATAAGAGCCTTGGGACTCATTTCCAAAGGTGCCACGATTGACGAGTTGAGAGCAGACAGCGCCGTTGGCGCTGTCTGCCAGAGTCTTCTTGAAGACGAATCTTTTCTCGTCGAAGCTGTCCAGCGCTATCCGTATTTTGTGACTCAGCTCGATGCACCATCTGAGAAGGTGATGCTGGAAGCGGTCAAAAAATACTCGGCACTTTTCTGCCGCAAGCCTATCATTGACCGTCAGACAGAAGACATTGCTTTTGCTGCGGTATCCCGTGATGGAAAGCTCCTTCCGGCTGTCGAAGACCAGACGGAGAAAGTTTGCCTTGCGGCAGTGAAGAACTTTCCGATGGCGCTGCGGAGTGTTGAAAAGCGGTTCCGGTCGGAATCCTTTTTCCTCTCGGCGGTAGAGATAAACCCGGAGGTCCTGAACTGGATGGAAGACGATGAGGTGACCGACAATGTTTGCGTCGCTGCGATTTTGTGGTCACAGAAAGGAGTGCTTCCGGTTATCGAAGCAAGACACAGAAAAGGGTACGGGGAGAAGAACCTCACTCCCATAATGCTGATTGCTGCACTGGAAGCATCCGACTCGGACGTGCTGGCGGAGGACGTTCCTGAGGCTGTGACCGAAGAAACGGTCCTTACTGCTCTGGAATTGCGCCCCGATTTGATGGAAAAGGTCCCGCCGGGCTGGCTTACGGGAAGTTTTCGTGGCCTATGCAAAAAAGTTGTCGAAAGGGCCCCTGAGTTGGTTGAGCAAATGAAGCCTTCGGACCTGACGGTAGATATCGTACAGCTCGCACTTGTTGCCCCGGACGATATCGTGCAGGTAACGAACCTTGTTGGCTCGGACCCGGCAGCGGACATCCTTGGTGCATGCAAAGAGCTTGGACTGAGACTTCGGTATCAACCAAGGACATGACAAAACCCGCAAGGGATATCAGTATTACTGATACCCCTTGCGCACATGAAGAAAGGAGGATTTCAAATTGGAAAGCAAAAGCTTGATGCAGCAGTACGCCGAAATGAAACTGACTGAAACCATGTCTTTTATCGCGGAAAAACGCAGGGACAGACTCTCTGCCGCGAGAGTAACGTGGAGCAAGTTGGCAAAAGATAAGCCTCTGACGGCGGCTGTGGCAACACAAGTGCTCATGGCGAATCAAGACTGCGTCGCGTTCCTGCCAAAAGAAAAGCTGAGCGAAGAAATCTGCGAAGCGGTTCTGGAGATGTCGCCACTATCCATCTCTTTTATCCCAGAAGAGATGAGAACCGAGCAGATGAGCTACACAGCTCTCAACGCCTACAAAAAGTATGCGAAGACGGATAGGACAAGTGGAGTTTGGCAAATCGTCGAAATCCTGTCTGCCGGTGTGCAGACCGAGAATATCTGCTTGCTTGCGGCAAAGCAGACTAAGATTTTTGGCGTACAAATGGCACTTGCCTGTGGCCTTCTCGGTGTTTGCAAATATAGAACGGACAGCGTCATAAAAGACGTCCTTTCTTATTTGCCATTGGAAATTATCTTTTTGACGCCGGAGGAGATGAAGCCGCAATTTCTCAAAATTGCGATGCGCATTTCGTGCGGACAGGTTATCCTGTACTTGGATAAGACGGTGGACCTGTGCGTGATGGCGTTGAAGCAAAACGCATTTCAGCTCGGAAACATGAGCGATTTCCTGGAAACATGTGGACCGGAAGATAGAGAGCGCCTTATTTTTGCGGCACTCTCTACCAACGGGCTTCCTCTGCAATATGTTCCGAAGCACATGATAACAAAGGAAATGTGTTTTGCTGCGGTAGGGAAGGATGCTGGTGCCATTCAATATGTGCCGGAGGAGCTCCTTTCGTGTGAACTCGTCGATTTGGGCTTTGAGCGTGCGAAACGTGAAGACGGAACGTACGCGACAATACTGAGCAACAGCACATCCAGCCAGCCGTTTCCGAGCTATGCTATCCTGTCTTTCCCACAGTATGTGTCAGAAAAGTATTTTCTGCCTGCTATCAGAGAAACGGATGGCGCGCTCTCATATCTGCCTGAGGAAATGATTACGGACGAAGTGTGCTATGCCGCTTTGCAGCATAGCTACAAAGAAATTGCATTCTTTCCGGAAAGGTTCCTCACAGACGATAATTCCCTGATGTGCATAAGAAGATATCAAGAGGAGAAGAAGATAAACACGAACTTGCCTCTTGAAATTTCTCAGTCGCTGTTTACGAAGGTTGCGAGAGTCGCGCTCAAGCAGGACGGCATGCTTTTATCATGTCTGCCGTTCTGGTGCATAACGAAACCCATCATTCGGGCTGCAGTTACGCAAACCTCTGGCGCGTTTCGCTTTGTGCCTGAGAAAAAGCAGACGCCGGATGTCCAAGAACTTGTTGTGAAGCTGGACCCGGAGCTGCTGAGGTACATTGCGCATCCGACAAAAGAGGCTGTTCTCCTTTGCTTGAGGCATAAAGAGGACAGCTCCATCGTTGAGCCGCTTATCTCAGATATGTCTGGGCAAGAGGTCGTTGAAACGCTTGAGGAACTCGGCATTTCGCTGCTTCCAGACTATGCGTAGGAGGATATATCGCCAAGCGAGTTGTTCGGAATTTCCGAACAACTCGCTTTTCTTTTTCTTGATAAATGTAAAATGACGAAAAAATCAGAATGAAATATTGCATTAAAACGCGCATTGGGGTACAATAAAACAGAATACTTCCGTAGATTTCACAGTGGATAAAGGGAATAAATCTACGAAATCGGAATACGGATTTATTTAATTTCGGAGCAAGGAAAAGGAGGAAATGTATTTACAATGAGAAAGCGGATTTTATCGTGGCTTCTCGTCGTAACTCTCGCGCTGACGCTTTTCCCGACGGCGGCGTTCGCACAGCAAGCTCCCATCGAAAATGGGTTGTGGCTAACACCAGAATCCCATACCCTCAATCTCTATGAGGCGTCGATGGGAACGGTCACCGGAACTTTTTATGAGGGTGCCGCTATCAAGCACGCGGAAGACGGACTTGATATGGTCACCTGGGAGGTCGGAGACAGCAGCGTCATTCACCTTGACAAAACTGGTTCTGACTCCGAAGAAGCGGTCACTGTGTGGGCCCTGAAAGAGGGACATACGACCATCACAGCGAGAAGCGAAGGGTACACGGAGACCATCAATGTCACCGTGGCTGCGCCCATTCGCCTGACGATGGAAGAGCCCAACAACATGACGACGCTAACAGCGCCGGACCTCGTTGACGGAAGCGAAGTCACACCAAATGACCCGTCCGTTGTCATCGCTGAAGCACAGGATGGCGTCGGTGTTACGCTGAAAGCCGTAGCTCCTGGCACGACGACCATCACGGTCGTAGAACCCAGTGGAACGACTTACGACATCCCCGTCTACGTCGACTATGACCAGGTCTACTGGGATATCGACGGTGTCCTGACGGCGTCCACCCATCGTGTGGGAACCGTACCGACGTATCCGGGCGCTGCGCCTACGAAAGCCGGTATCCCCAACAGAGTCTATTATGACTTTGCGGGATGGGACCCAGAACCTGCAAAGGTTACTTCCGGAGAAGGCCCGATTTACACGGCTCAGTTCAACGAGCGCATCATCTATGAACTCGAAGCTGACGACTTCACCATCTATGTCGGTGGGGACAGCGCCAACGCAGAGGACCTGAGCCGCCATGTTGGGTATTACGCGGCGGACGACACGAGAGTGACCGGATTCCCGGAAAAAACGACGGTCGTGAGTGATGCAGAAGATATCGTTTCTGTTGAACAGCATGGCGACACCTGGATTGCCACGCCGCACGCTGCCGGTAGGGCAGCGCTCACCGCCACCTATTCTGATGGCCAGTATTCTTCCGACGTGACATTCTATGTCACCGTGGAGAATAGCGAAGGCTACCACACGGTTACGTTTAACGTGCCCGGCAAGGGCGTTGAGCGTCAGGTCGTCAAAGATGGCGATACCCCGGTTCCGACCATCAGCACGGACCGCGATACCGACTACAACGCGAGCTACACGTTCACGGGCTGGCAGCCGGAAATTGGGCCCGTCACCGCGGACACCACGTTTGTTGCCCAGTATGACGTGGAGCGCATCCAGTACACTGTTCTCTTCAAAGATTGGGATGGAACAACGCTTAAGGAACAGACTTGCTACTTCGGCGACACTCCGACAGCGCCCGCTGACCCGACTCGCCCTGTTGATGCCACCTATTGCTATACCTTCACCGGTTGGGATAACGACAACACAAGCGTGGACGGCACGCTGGGTACGACCATTACCTACACGGCAACATACTCTGCGATTCCGAGAAGTGAAGTCAGTTATACGCTCGAAATGAGCGATGATATGCTGAGACTTCCCACGGAAGAAACGCACACCCTAACAGTCGAGACGACTCCGTACGCCGGAATGCAGCAGAGCAAATTCACCTGGTCCGTGGATGACCCCGAAACCGTGACTATCCTGTCCGAGGCTGAAGATGGTTCCTCGGTCGAAATCAAGGGCGTTAAGCCCGGTTCGACGACCGTCCGTGTCACCGATGGCAACGAGAGCGCTGCATGCTCCGTTACTGTTGGCGAGCGTACCTTCACCATCACGTGGGTCACCGACGCTGAAAACAATCTCTCGTTTGAAGAGGACTGCGCAGAAGGGGAGACCCCGACCTATAAGCCCAACTCCGGTATCCCGACCAAGGCAGCGGACAACAAGTATTATTACGTGTTCAGAGAGTGGAGCCCGACGCCGGTCCCCTGCACAGGAGATGCGACCTACACCGCCATCTACGACCGGCATAGACTCGTAGAACTGAGCATTGAGCCGGAGGCGATGGCTCTTGTTCTGAACGAAGGCCGCAACACCGGCGCTATCAATGCAGAAGTGACGCCGGGCGATGTCACAACGGAAATCACCTTCTACTCCTCGAACGAAAATGTCGCAACGGTGGACGAAGATGGTAACGTCACCGCCGTGGGCGTTGGCGTCTGCAGCATCATCGTCAAGGCTGGCAACCAGACCAAGACCTGCCGCGTTACCGTCACTGCTCCGAAAGCCACTATCAAGTGGTACGATGACCCGGAGAACCTGCTCCACTATACGGAGAGCACCGTGTCCAAGGGTGCGACTCCCGTCTATCCTCTCAACGGCGGCACGCCCGTCAAGGAGGAGACCGACCAGTATACATGGACGTTCGACGGCTGGGAACCGACGATTACGCCGGCAAACGAAGACCAGAGCTATCGTGCAAAGTTCACCCGCACTGTCAAGCAGTATACGGTGACCTGGGATGATGCTCAGGGCCACACTACGACGGAGACCTACGATTACGGTGAGGTCTTCACAAAGCCTGCCAATCCGACCAAGCCGGACGATGCCAAGAACACGTATGAGTTCATGGGCTGGAAGGAAACAACGAACGGCAAGCTGAATGACCCGTATGAGGTCGTCAAAAACCTGTACTTCACAGCGCAGTTCAATGTAACGCAGAAGAAAACGCTCTACATCGTAGAAAAGGAAAATGGCTCCTACAGGACGTCGATGAATGTTGGCGACTATCAGCAGCTTTCCGATTTTGCGTATCCTGCGTCCATAACCCGTAAGTGGAAGTCCTCCGCCCCCGCAGTGGCCAGCATCAATGATGACGGCTACATCCAGGCAAAGAGCGCCGGCAAGACGACCATCTCGATTGAATCGACTGATGGAAAGTTTATTGATTCCTTTGAGCTGACCGTCTCCGTCCTGCAGTTTACGGTCACCTGGAGCGTCAACGGCTACATCACGGAAGAAAACTATGACCGCGGTGCGACACCCGTCTTCAAGGGCTCGACCGACCGCATCCCAAGCAACACGACGGTCTACACTTTCATTGGCTGGGATAAGGAACTCGTTCCTGTTGCCGGTGATATTACTTACACCGCTGTCTATTCCGAAACGGCCCGTAAGTACACCGTCACATGGAACAACGACGGTACTATCACCCAGCAGGAATACCTCTACAATGAGACGCCTTACTATCAGGGAGAGACGACAAAGCCCTCCACTGACAGCAAGAACTATATCTTCACTGGCTGGGAACCGGCTCTTGCACCCGTAACCGAAGATGTCACCTACACGGCCCAGTACGAGGAAGAGGATAAGCTCTGCACCATCACCTGGGTCGTCGACGGCGTAGAAACTCAGTCGCTGTGTGCCTACGGACGCGTTCCCGTCTATCCCGGCGGTACGCCGACAAAGGCGCCCACTGCGACGACCATCTACACGTTCTCCAGATGGAACACGCCTATCGTGGCGGTGACCGGTCCTGCGACCTACGTTGCGCAGTTCACAGAGGCTACCCGTAAGTACGCAGTTACCTGGGTCGTCAACGGAGCTCGTTCCACGGAAGAGTATGAGTACAACACCACACCGAGATATCGCGGCAACACGGAGCGTGCTCAGACGCCGCAGTACACATACACCTTTACCGGTTGGTCTCCTGAAATCGCTCCTGTCACCGAGGATGTCACCTATACGGCGCAGTACAACGAAGTCCTTCGTAAGTACACCATCCTCTTCAAGAACTGGGATGGCTCGACTATCAAGAGCATGCTGCTTGAGTACGGCGCAACGCCGGATGTGAGCACACTGAAGCCGACAAGAGCCGATACGACTGAGAACGGCAAGACCACGAAGTACAAGTTCAAGGGCTGGAACCCCGACATCACCATGGTCACAAAGGCCGCGACCTACACGGCCACGTACAATGCAACCACAAAGGGCGACCTAAACGACCCCGAGCTCGCAAAAAAGGAGTTCAACATCTCCTTCGTCAACTGGGACGGCAAGGTCCTTGAGACCGTAAAGGTCAAGGGCGGCACGAAGCCGGCTTACAGCGGAAAGACGCCGACGCGTGAATCGACCAAGGATTATCGCTACACCTTCGCCGGCTGGTATCCTGAAATCGTGGAAGCAACGGAAGATGCGACCTATACAGCACAGTTCAAGCAGTCCTCTGCACAGACCGTGGTCCTGACGGAAAACGACCTCGCTGAGGCTGCAAAGAATCCTATGACCACCATCCGTTTCCCGTACGGTATCCTGTACATCAATCAAGATGGCGTTAAGGAGCTTCAGGCTATCAAGGCTCAAATCACTATCGAAGTGGTGAAAAAGGGTTCTAACGGCGATATGCTGACTATCCGCTTCCTCAAGGGCGTGGATGAGACGCTTATCACTGCTGATATGGATGGCCTCCTATTCCTTGCAAACTACATGGATTCCGGAGATGTCGTAGCACTGGCCGATGATGATAAGACCAAGGACAGCGACTTTGCAAGCGTTATCTTCTCTGTCATCAATCAAGCGGGCGCTTACGTACCTATCCCGGGCTCCTGCAGCATCCGCACGGAATCTACCTACGTGAGATTCGATGACCTGCTTGGCAGCGGCTGGGCGAAAGGTTACATCGACTTTTGCTCCGCGCGCAGCCTTGTCGACGGTTTCGGTGATTACAAGTTCCAGCCGGAATCCACCATCACAAGAGCGCAGGCAGCGACCATTGCTCACCGACTTTTCGGCTCTCCCAAACCGTATGGCGGTAAGGCTTACGATGATGTCTCTCCGTTTGAGTGGTATGCGGCATCTATCTCCTGGGCGACAGGCAACAACCTGATTGACGGCCTCGCAGATACTCAGTTCTCCCCGAACACCGGTATCACCCGTGCAGACCAGGTGCTGCTGCTCTACAGAATGGCGCGGTTGATGAACTACGAGTGCAAGGAGCGCGGCAAGCTCGCAAGGTTCCACGATGCGGGCCTGCTTAAGACGGGCGACCAGACCACTGCTATGGAGTGGGCGGTTGCCACCGGTATTATCGAGGGAACGACCAATGTGACGCTTTCCCCGAGAAACCCGACCACCCGTGCAGAGTTCTGCGCGATGATGTACCGCTTTATCTCTTATCTCACCATTTGGGATGACAGCAAAGCAGTCGAATTCAATTAAGCGAGAATTCGAGCAGAAAGGAGCTGGGGCATTTGCCTCAGCTCCTTTTTTCTTTTGCCTTGCGGGAGCATTTTCCACATCGTCCGGTTGCAGTAATGTGCCAATAATGGTATAATAACGACAATAAAAGAATGAACGCTCTGCTTTGGAGGAAATATATGAACGCAAACAACCAACTTCCCGCGGTCGGCACAACCGTCTACGCGATTGCCAAGAACAACAGCACATTCAAGCTTGAAGTTGTCGAGGGCACCATGGAGTCTATCAGCGAGAATGGCTTCAAGGTCTCTCATCGTCGTACGGGCTTCATCACGGACGTCTACCTTTATCCCATGCACGCGTGGCGTCAGGAATGCTTCCAGACCAAGAACGAGGCGGACGTGGGCCTTGCACTTCTGCTCGACCAGCAGAGTGGCGACGGCAGCCGCTACAAGCTGGCGGCTAAAGTCGGCAGAGAGATGCCGACTCCTCCGGGCAAGGTCCTTGCCGCCAAACTGAATGAGCAGCATCTCTCGTCGCTGACCATCCAGAAGGAGCTGGGCCTCGATGATAATGAGTATTACAAGTTCGTCTGCGGACTGATTCCAATGAACAAGGCAATGGCCGAGAAGCTCGGCGAAATCATCAAGGGCACGGATACAAAATTTTGGGTCGCAGCAGAGGTGAAGTACCGCCTGCAGCGCGAGGCGCTCATCAAGGACCTTGTGAAGGAGGCCAATCGGGATGCTTGATATCCGAGACGCAACTGTCTACTACCCGTCTGGCGTCCAGGGTGTCGACAACCTCAATCTCCATGTCGATGATGGCGAGTTTTGCTTCATCACCGGCGCGTCCGGCAGCGGCAAATCAACGCTGTCCAAGCTGATTACAGGGGAGCTGCAGCCTGACGTCGGTACCGTCCGCGTCAACGGCTACAACATGAGCGCCCTTGACAGTAAAACCATGGCCGAGGCGCGGCGCACCATCGGGATGGTCTTTCAGGACTTCCGCCTCATTACCAGCATGACAGTAGAGGAAAACCTCGAATTCGCCATGCGCTGCATCGGCGTCTCTCGAAACATGGAGGAGCGCATCGCAAGAGTGCTGTCTATCGTCCATCTGGAGGGCAAAGAGTACCGTTATCCGTCTGAGCTCTCCGGCGGTGAGCAGCAGCGTGTTGCCATTGCGCGCGCCATCATCAATCGCCCGAGACTTGTCATCGCCGACGAGCCGACCGGCAACCTTGACCCAAAGCTCGCGGAAGAAATCATAAAAATCTTCGTCGATATCAACGGTATCGAGAACACGACCGTCATCGTTATTACCCACGCCAAAGAACTCGTGGCGAAGTTCCGCAAGCGGACCATCGTTCTTTCTGCCGGTCGCATCTATTGGGAAGGAGGCGGCGCGTCGTGAAAAGAGATATCCAACTTGGATATTACATCCACTCGGGCGTCAATGCGATGCTCAAGCACAAGGCTCTGACGCTCACATCCATCGCGACCACGACGGCCTGCCTTTTACTTATCTCCTTTATGCTGATGCTGAGCATCAATATTGGCTACAACATGCGCCAGTTTCAGGTGGAAAACGTCATGCTGGCCTTTATCGACGATACGCTGACGGAAGAAGAGGCGCGGAGCCTTGAGACAAACATCCTGCGCATAGACCACGTCAAGACGGCTACCTTCATCTCAAGGGAAGAAGCGTTTGAAGACTATGCCTCGCAGTACGAGGATGCGGCGACAGACCATCTGCAGCCGTCCGTCTTCCGAAACCGCTTCGCCGTGGAAATAGACCGCCAGGAAGACGCTGGAAAGGTCTCTGAGGAGCTTCTGTCCATCAACGGTATCGCGGATACCCGTGTGGACGAAACAGTCTCCTCGGGCTTTGCAATCGTCAAGAAAGCTGTCAATATCCTTGGCGTTTTTACAGGGACAATGCTCCTGACGCTCTCGGTCGTTATCATGACCAACATGATTAAGACCACGACATACACACGTTCGGAGGAAATTGCAGTTATGAAAATGATGGGTGCCTACGACAGCTTCATCAAGTCGCCCTTTATTGTAGAAGGCTGTATCGTCGGCCTTGCAGGCTCGCTGACAGCGTTTGCCGTGTCGCTCGCGACATACTCGCTGCTCGGCAAAGCGATGGGCAGCATCGGCATTGCATCGCTTCTGGACGTGCTTCCATTCAATGAAATGGCATACGCCATTCTGGCCGCGGATGCGTTCCTCGGCCTCGCCGTTGGCGTGACCGGCAGCCTCATCGCCCTGAGAAAGTATTTGCGCGTATGAGCCGGCAGGGGAGAAAATCATGTATTCGAAATCATATTACCGGCGATGCGCCGTACAAAAGGCTCTTGCAATGTTGTTGGTTTTACTGTTCTCAGCAAGCACTGCTATGCCGGCTTACGCCGACCCGGTGCAGGATGCGCAGCAGTGGCAGGACCTCATTGACGCAAACAACCAGCGAGTCAACGAGTTGAACAGCGAAAAGAGCGATTTACAGAAAGAGTACGACGACCTTCAAGTCCGCGTCGACGAACTGCAGGCTGCGGTCGACGAATTCGACGCTCAGATAGAGGGTCTGGAGCTCCAGCTCGAAATTGCGAACCAGGAACTTGACGATAAGTACACCGTCTACTGCTCCAGAGTGCGCGAGATTGAAGAGAAAGGAAAGACCTCATACTGGTCCATTATCTTCAAAGCAAGCAGTTTGAAAGACCTTCTCGGGCGCATCGACTACATCGAAGAAATCATGAGCTACGATGAAAGCGCTCTGACGGAAATCGAAGGCGAAATATCCAAGTTGGATAAACAGGCTGAAAAGCTGAACTCCCTTCGCGCCGACCGCAACTACACCGAGCGCCAGCTTCGCATGACGCAGAACAAGCTGCTCGATAAAATCAATGCCCGCATAGCGGAAATCTCGTCGCTTGTCAGCCAGAACCTCCAGTATCAGGAGGAGCTGAATAAGCTGCGGCAGGAGAGCGTGCTCCTGCAAACGAGAGCTGAGGGAAAAGACTATTCCGGCACGCAGGATTCAGCATCCATCTACCAGAAGCACGTTGTCGAATCCGGAGAGCTCCAGAAAACGTCTCTCGGCGCGCAAATCGTCGCCTATACGCTTCAGTTCAACGGCGGCGAGTATGTGTGGGGCGGCGCGTCGCCGTCAGAGGGCTTTGACTGCTCCGGTATGATGTACTACGTCTACAAACAGTTCGGCTATAGCATCTGCCGTACAGCGCGCCCACAGTACGCCTACAACGGCAGGGATGTAAGCAAAGAGGAACTGCAAGCGGGCGACATGGTGTTCTTCCATGCGCCCGGAGAGACCTCTGTTGCCCACGTAGGCATGTACATCGGAGACGGCCTCTTCATCCATGCAGCCAGCAGGAAAAGTGGCATCAAGGTGAGCGACCTGTACAGCAACTACTACACCAAGAACTGGAAAGGCGCGAAACGCATCATCGAAGATGGTAAGTGAATTCAAAGGAGGATAAGCACTTCAGCGGCGATGCCGCCGGAGAGAGCTTGCCCTCCTTTCTCATATCTGCCAAGGAAAATGTCTTGAAGGCTATTGACGGTTCCTCACAAAATGGCATAGAATCACTACCGGAAGGGGGCGGCCAAAATGATTGTGAACGCTAATCCTAAATCGGATGCTCAGTGGTACTTCGAGGAGTTCTCGGGAGACCGCGAGCGTCTCTATGATATCTTCTTCGACATGTGCAAGAAATTCAATGTATCGTGGAGCAAGGCAACGCCGAAGCAGAAAGAGTTCGTTGAAGAGATTACCCGATTCACGTTTGAACGGGAAAAGGCTCTCGAATAAGGCGTCCCGCTGGACACGGTTAAGCTTGTCTTTGACATCCCTTAAACGTCCTTTCGAGAAAATCTCGAAAACTCTATTGACGGCTATTCTGATTTGGTGTACATTATACCTGTATTAAAGTCATCATTCTGCCGCAGTATCTGCGGAACGTCATCATACAGACTCCCGTGAGGGAGCCAGTCATCACAACACCAATATGTTATCAAGACATTTATCTCTTACGAGGTAGGTGTCTTTTTATATATTCACCACTCAATCGTCAATATTAGAAAATCGAGTTCGAAGTCCTAATACTGACAAATCAAAAAACAGGAGGATTTCAAAATGAGCTACAAAGTAACTTTCCACACGGATGCTTATAAGCCTCACAGGGCGAGTAAGAAGAACTGGGAGCCAGGAACGCGCAACGATGAGATGAAGGCCCTTGACGGGCGTTCTTATGTCGAAAAGACCGTTCCAGAGCTTCGCTGGCGCATCCATATGGTCTGCGGCAACTGGCCTCATGACCTGACTGACGATACGCGTGAAGAGTACATCGCATGGCGGCGCGACAAGCGGAACATCATCAGCTATGTCGACCACTTCTGCGAGGTTACACGAACAATGTATCCGGAAGTCCCAGGCTATGCGCAGGGCTACGTCAACATTGACGCTGTCGTTCTCAAAGTGCTGAGGGACGGCTCTGCACGCCTCGACTTCAAGTGCTTCTACGACATCCGTCAGTATGACAAAAACATGGATGGCTGCTATGTGACCATCGAAAAAATTGACTAAAGGAGGATTTCAAATGACAAAAGAGGAACAGGGCAAGCTGCAGAGCAACGTCGAGAAAATCGAAGCCTACATCAAGGCGGAAATTATCCCGCGCCTGAACGGAACGAGAGCCCGCGTTGACTTCGGCGACATGCAAACGTATGTGGGAGAGCCTCATCGCGAGCGCGAGTACCATCTTTCCGTGTCGCCGCAAGGTGTCAGTGGTTGGACCGGAAACCTCGGTCTAACGATGCTGCCGGAAGACGATGGCCCCATCGCATTCATGCGCTCATTCTGCTCTCCGGATGCAGGCGTAGCGCTTCTGCGCAACTGGCCTGATATCAAAAAAACGCTACTCAATCACATCAAGGACGTCGAGGAGACCAATGTTCTTCTCGACGATTTTACTGTCTGAAACAAACACAATTTTAAGGAGGATTTCAAATGACAAAAGAGGAACAGAGCAAGCTGCGGAGCAACATCGAAAAAATCGAAGCCTACATCAAGGCGGAAATTATCCCGCGCCTGAACGGAACGAGAGCCCGCGTTGACTTCGGCGACATGCACACGTATGTGGGCGAGCCTCATTGCGAGCGCGAGTACCATCTTTCCGTGTCGCCGAATGGTGTCAGCGGTTGGACGGGAAACCTCGGTCTAACGATGCTGCCGGAAGACGATGGCCCTATCGCATTCAGACGCTCTTTTTGCTTTCCGGATGCAGGCGTAGCGCTTCTGCGCAACTGGCCGGATATCAAGAAAGCGTTGCTCAATCACATCAAGGACGTCGAGGAGACTAAGGTTCTTCTCGACGATTTTACTGTCTGAAACAAAAATTTTTAAGGAGGATTTCAAAATGAAAATTCAGAAGCATGATTTTGCAAAGACCATCCACGTTTGCCCGAACGGCTGCCACGCAGCCCTTTCGACAACGGCACATGTCATGCAGGATTGGAAAGTAGACCTGGAAGGCAATTTTATCGAGGTTCTCGACGACGCGCTGGAAATGGTGTGCTTGCCGGACGACGATAACATCTGGACCTGCCATAAGTGCGGCGAGGAAGCCGAGCTGTATATGGCAAGAGGGTTTCACATCATTGCCGAGGAGAATGAGCTTGGCGGCGGTGAGCTGTACATGCCGGATGCTGTCCGAGTGAACGGCGTATGGTGCAATGCTGCTGAGAAGAAAGGGCACTGCCTTTTCTGGGCTCCCGCCGCTGAGAACGGCGTGACTTATACCCTTCATCCCTGTGAAGGCGATGAGGATGTTTTTGATATCCCCGGCGTAGGCAGGGTCAAGTGCACCAACATGGATAACGCGCTGAGAAGAGGCGGGGTCGAATTTTGCTGTAACATCCCAAGCCATATCGCAGTCACGTTCTGCTACGGTGGAAAGAAGTACCGGATGACGCGCGACGCGCTTCGTGCGGCGAATGAGTTCCTTCGCTATGAGAACCTTCTGGAAGACGCGCGTGTTGCGCTGTCGAGAAAGCTCTTTGATGCGGATGAGTTGCCGAACGCGGAATCTGAGGAGTACAAGGCTGCCGATGAGAAGGCGCAGAAAGAGTATCATCGCTCTATTGCGAATATCTTCTCTGAGCCTGCCATCGAAGCGCTTGCGGCTTCCTATCAGCAGTCGCGCGACTACTTCGGTGCCGACCAGGCGGAGAACGATGTCTGGGATGCTTCCGTGCACGAATTCGTTGAGTTCCTGCGTAAGACAACGTCGGAAGAGAATGATTTCAGCAGCTTTGGCATCCTGCGCGGAAATCCAACTTTCGTCAAGGAAGAGGAGGTGTGAGTTATGACTAAGTACACTCGCATCGTCGTTTTTGAGACGAAATCCGGAGACCGCTACGTGACGTCTCCGCTTTATCTTCCCATCGGTCCGGGCAAAGTCGATACGGACGTCTGCGATGTTTCGTGGAGCACCCTTCGCATAATCTACGAAGGGGCAAGAACGTACCTCGACTTCGTGAAAGCAAATGTTGAGGTGTTCTCACACATCAAGGCCGCCTATACGGACGGCGTGCTCAATCCTCCGGTCATTTACAGACTGAAGAAGAATGAGCCGCTGCCTCCGGCGCACGTGTATGTGTATCTTCGCGAGAAGAACGAGAAGGTGACTGCCAAGTCCGTTGTGGCGGATATCAAGGCAGCCATGGAAACTCGGGCAAAACTCAATGCCATCGTGTCTGATATCCAGAATACGCTGAGAATTGAGGAAAAGCTCGACCTCGACTGTGCGCTCGACTTTGCAAACGCCTGCTACATGCTGGGCTGGAAGGTCGACGGGGATAAGCTGTACAACGAAAAGGGTACCCTTGTTTCCGAGAAACGATTTGATATCGAAATCCCGGGTACAAAGGAAAAGCTCCTGGCGTTCGTACAGAAGTGCAATCCGAGCCAATCCGGTGGGATGTGGAGCGACCCCGGTTATATTCTCGACTTTGTGCTCGATGAGCGCGCCGGAATGGTCGTCATCGTTTTTTTGGAGGACTGAGCATATGGCTATGAAGTATTATCTGAGCTACGGCATTCCCTCGAAAGAGGGAATGCCTGCACAGCCTGTGATGCAGGTAATGGCCTATGACGACGCCAACGGGATTCGCTATCTTGGCAAGACCAGCGTCCTCATTTACCACGGCTCGCGCATTGTGAGCAAACTCTTTCAGAGCGTCCATGATGCGCTGCGCGACCTTCAGACGTACGGAAAGCCTGTGCTTCTGCCAAACGGTGAGGAAGTACGTCCCGTCGTGTACAATGGATACGAAGACGAATCGCCTTTCATCAGTTGGCTCGACGTAAAGGGAGAGCGTTGGCCGGGAGAACCGCACCAGCGCCGCTGATTTTCAAAAATATAAGGAGGATTTCAAAATGAAAAAGTTTGTTTTAATGTCTGTCGAAGAATGCGAAATCAAGGAACCTCTGTTCTTCAACACCCACGAGGCGGCTCACGCCGAGATGGTGCGCCAGTATAAGGAGTCCATCGTCAACGCGGAGGATGAAGGCGGTTACAATGACGACAGTGCCTACTGTGTCAACAGCAACCACGACAATGTCAACTGGCGCATCTGCGAGTCCGACACCACCGAAAAGGCTGCTGAGCCGGAGCTTCCGTGCTATAAGGTGAGCGGTCCTCGTGATTCCGAAAAGGACGGCTGGTACGACCAGAACCTGAGTCACACAGCTCGTATCGAGCTGTTGACAAAGAAGGGCGACATCATCGCGGAAGTTGGCGGTGACCGCGACTATCCGGAGCTTTACATTTGTTACCGTGAGCGCGGAAAGACCTTCGAGCAGTCCATTGCCTGTGTCGGTACGGACGAATACGGCGGCTTCCCCGGTAAGGCTCCTGAAAAGGGCGTGAGCGTCCTCATCTGGGCGGATTCCGCCAACCCGGATGGCGATGCTACGGATGCGTTCCGCATCCCTGTGACTAAAGATGAGGAAGAAGGTGCTGACCATGAGTGATTTTGCTCCTGTACAGGACCTCCTTGATACCATCGAAAGCGCAGTGACGCTTGCGGGACACGAGGTTTTTGAAGGCGACAGTGAAAACAGCCTGATGGTCCTCGGAAACGAGGCGGATGGCGTCAACTATCGCATCGTCATCGAACCCATCGCAAAATGACAGACAAAAGGGAAGAGGGAGACGGTTAATCCGCCTCCCTCTTTTCGCTAAGCAACACGTAAAACTGACGATAGGAGGATTCAGTTTTGAGTACCAACATCCACAACGCGTGGCTAATACCAACGCAAAACACGGACAAGCTTGTAAAACTGGCGAATGAGCTCGAAGAGCTCTGGTGCAAGACTTACTTGCAGGAACACGTGAAAAGCGTTGCTTCATGGCCATGGAATATGCAGGGCGCGGCGCTCATAAAAAAGGAAGACCCTGATTTCTCTGCCTGCAAGGACATTGCCCGCTACGCGCTGGAGCCCATCATTGCGATTGGCGAAACGAGCGTGACATGGCAGATGTCCTCGCGTGAAAGTGATATGCTCGAATTCCTCGTCGCAAAACGCATGAAGGAAAAAGAGATATCCCTCAGCAAAGCTGCTGTCGATGCGCTGATGCAGATTTTCTGCGACCTCTATGAGGCCTACGGCGTGAGCTCTCACGGCGCAGTCTTTATCAGGGGCGCAGGGCATACGACCTACATGGTTTGCTATGGGGCAACAGATGAGATGTGGAACTTCCTTGAAAGCCGCTATGAGCAGTTCGGTTATACGGACGCAACGGATATGGAAGCAGAAAGCTTTCCTGCGCTGCGGCGCATGACATGGCTCCTGAAGCGCCTTCCGAAGAAGACGCAGTATGCCATTGCAAGCATTGCGCAGACCCGAAGAGGGAAAGCATGGGATGCGGTATTTGCCAAATATGGCTATAGCCGTATGAGCAAGTGCGGCCTGAAGAAAGACTTCGTAGACGACCATTTCTCATGGAATGTGAGGAAAGCCGTTGTTGAAGTTTTGAAGAAAGCGAGCGACATGAAGGAAGAGAAGAGCGATTAACCCGCTCTTCTCTTCCTACTCTTTCTGCTCTCTTTGCTTATTTTTCTCTTTCAGCCCGTTTCTCTTGCGTTCCCAACTCTCACCCTTCGCCCCTGCACACAAACCCAACTCAAAAAACAATACATAGGAGGATTTTGCAATGAACGATACCTACACGACTCAGCTCGGCCCCTGGGAAGAATACGCCGACGAACACATCCTGCTGCTCCGCAAATTCAGCGGGGAAGAGAGTATCCCTGTCGAGTTTGTCCACGTCATTAAGGACGCAGATGACCAGAGCGGAGTGCTCTTCTCCCACGGCGTGATGTTTGTGGGAACCATTGACAGAGAAGACGAGAAGACCGCTGAATGGCTCAATGAGCTGGCGCAGGCATACGGCTACCGTGACTTCGATGCAAAGGCAAAAGAGTACCCTGCGGGTGATGATACTGCAAAGGTTTTACCTGCCGGCAAGGCTGCAGCAGATATGGACCCCATGGCGCTCGCTTCCATGATTGCAGAGTCGTCTTCGGGCGACGCCCTGATTCCGATGACGGAAGAAAACGCGCTGCAGCTCGTCAAGACTATCACCGGCAAGGACTACGCTGCGGTGTGACCTGCAAGAGAGGGGTATCCATCGTTCGACAATACATAGGAGGTATCCATAGCATCTTGATTTTACCGCTTGCCGGTAATTGACGCAGATGCTATAATATAGAAAGAAGGTACATATGGGACTAACACCATTCAGAGAGCTCCCACTCTCCGACAAATTTATGTTCGGCGAAGTCATGCGGCAGGAGGCGGTTTGCAAGCTCTTCCTTGAAGAACTGCTGGACTGCAAAATCGCAACGCTTCGGTTCTCGGACAAAGAGGTGGACATCAGCGACGCGACCTATAACCACGGCATCCGTCTTGACGTCTTCCTCGCCGATGAGAACAGCACCCACTACGACATCGAGATGCAGAATACCGATGATGCGCTCGAAAAGAGGAGCCGGTATTACCAATCGAGCATCGACCGGCGCATCCTGGAGCGCAACAAGGGGTATGATAAGCTCCCTGAGAGCTTTATCATCTTTATCTGCAACTTCGACCATATCGGGTTGGGGCTTGCAAAGTACGAGAAAATCTCGCACTACAAAGGAACGGACACCGTCTACAACGACGGCAGCCATGTCATCTTTCTCAATGCAAAGTACAAGAGCAAGAGCGGCGTATCGCCGGCGATTGCGGAATTCCTTGACTATGTTCGAGAAGGCAACGATATGGCTGTGTTCCAGACCAAACTTGCAAACATGGCGAAACTTGTGACAGAAAAAGTCCGCAGAAACCCGGAAAAGGAGGTAGCTTATATGACGTACTCAGAAGCCTTACGCGAAGAATATCGCAAGGGACATAGCGAAGGCCATAGTGAGGGTCATAGCGAGGGACTTGCTGAAGGAATCCTTAAAGGGCGCAAAGAGGGCCGTGAGGAAGGCAGAAGTGAACTGGCCTACGAACTTGTGAAAGCTGGCCTGCTTTCCGTCGAAAACGCTGCCGCCAATCTGGGCATCACGACGGCGGAAGTATGCGCCAATGTCGAAAAGTTCTACAAAAATTGAAGGACGTTTTATCATCGAAGAGGCTCCGTTAGGGGGCCTCTTCTTTTTTGCGCCTGCGGGGGAAGAGCGGGCCGCCCAGCTCTGGCGCTTGATTTGATGGAAGAGCTGCGGGCTCCACTGTGCGACAGATTTGTGTTGTCTCTGTTCAATCGAAAGCAGTTGCAGAGAAATCATTTTGGTCAGTTATGCGCTTGATGCGGAATATCGTCAGCCAGCTCATAACGCTACGGAATCGCTCTTATGCCGTCTTAGCGGAAGAAGCAACGACATAATACGGAATCATATTGTCGTGCTCCTTCCGATAGTCTGCGTAGATGGCGAATACGCTCATAGGTCCTGCCAATCGTCTTTCTCCTCCTCACCATAGTCCGGAAAGTATGCAGAGGCCGGTGATGAGGCTCTTCGAAACTGCCGCAACTCTTCTGTGGTGAGTTCGGGATTATCTTCATCCGGGGATACAGGATTGGATGCCAAAGCATTCAGCTTCTCTGCTTGAGCAGAAGTCAAAGGCTGCTCCAAATCTATTTCTTTACGGATAATCATAATATTCTGCTTTTTGAGGGGACGGTAGTTTCTAACGATGTGTTTGTATAATACTGCAGGCTGGAAGTTGTTGCAAACGGAGAACGAGTATGCTGACGTCTTAATCCCCACGGGAAGAGCAAAATAAATGGGACTTGACGCATATTTCGATTTGGTGTACATTATACCTGTATTAAAGTCATCATTCTGCCGTGCTATGCACGGAACGTCATCATTCAGGCTCCCAAGGGAGTTAGTCATCACAACACCAATATGTTATCAAGGCACTTATCTCTTACGAGGTAGGTGCCTTTTTATATATTCATTACTCATTCGTCAGTATTAGAACTTCGAGTTCAAATTTTTAATACTGACGAAACAAATATCAAAAGGAGGATTATTTAAGATGGGTACCTTTTCATGGATGTTCGCCGACGAGGAGAACAGACACAATCTGCAAATTGGGCATCGCGGCTACATAGCGCTCCCTGACGGAAACTTTCTCTACGAAAGAGGCTATGCGGGCTACGGCATTTTCGATGGTCTGGATGTCTACGAACTCGTTGTCCGGTGGAACCGCGAGTATATCGCTGCATCGCCGAATGCAGAAGTGCCATGCGGCAGCAAACGCCACGGTGTTTTTATTGCAAAGCGGTTTCAGGACTACTGGTGGTATCCGGTCATTGCAGACCTGACTCTTTCTCGTGAGGAGATTGTTAAGAAGCTGCAGACGTTAAACCCCGACTCTTGCCATGACTTGTGCGACGTCGGAATCGACATTGCGTGTTATGACGAGAGCAATGAGGCACTGCCGTTCCCAATCAAAATCACCAGAACTAAGCGCCTTAAATACTGGGAACTTCCTCCCAGTAAGAAGGACTTAGCACAAGGCAGCGGCAGGATTAGACAGTAACCCCAACCACATCACATCAAATTAAAAGGAGGATTTCATCTATGTTTTATGTGTTAAATTTCCAGACCCATGAGTTTGAACCTTGCGGCACCATGGCACAGACAGCGCAGAAAATCCGTGACTTCCAGAGCGCCGGCGCGCATAAGGAACATCTTCTCGTCGTCAATGCGGCAGGAACGAATATCCAGTTGAGCGTCAGCGAATACTGGGCTCTTGAAAAAGCTGCTCGCAAGGTGGTAGAAGAGGACCTGGAAAGATGTCCGGTCTGCGGATGTGACCTGACACAGGCTGGTGACGAGGAAGACGGCTACGGCCACCTTCATTGCTATTGGTCCTGCCAGAACTGCGGCACGACCGGCAAAGCCACGTACGACGAGTCTGATGGGAATGTCTTTCTTGGGCACGAAGTCGACTGAATGTACTTTGGTTTTCAAAAGCAAAATCGTAATACTGACAAAAGGAGGATTTCAATATGGAAAAGCATATCAAAAAGAGCAATCGAGGCCTGACCTTCAGCTTCCGCGAGACAGAGCATCTGCATATCGGCAGCCGCTATGACTATCTCATCACAAAGCAGGGCATTCGAATCGTAGCATCCGAGAAGGGGCGTTACAAGGTATCGAGAAAGAGAAATGGCTCCTCATGGAGACCTCTCATCGACCTGCGAAACAAGGAAGTCTTAGATACAATCGCAAAGCTGGGCGATATTCGCCTTAGTATTATGGACGAGGCCATCCTCGTATCGAAAGCTGATGCGAAGAGCATCGTTCTTCAGTTTGCGAGACCTTCTCTGACGCATGTCAGAAAGGTCGTCGGCCTCAGCGATGCACAGGCGCTCAGCAGCGTGCTGGAAGGCGCACAAATCTCGCTCGACGAGTATCTTGCGTCTTCCAGAAGCCCTCTGGATGTCGCACAAATCTATCAGGATTTGCCGGACGTCTATACGGTCGTGTCGCTCTTTTCGGGCGCGGGTATTTTAGATTGGCCATTCTTCAAGGATGAGCGATTCAACATCCAATATGCCATCGACTACGATGCAGGGGCTTGCGAAACGTATCGGGAGAATATCGGTGACCATATCGTCTGCGGTGATGTCCATAAGGCGTTCACGCCGGACGGGTTTCCACAGGATAAAGCGGTCGCAGGAAGTCCCGACGTTATCATCGGCGGGCCTTCCTGCAAGCCGTTCTCCAATGCGAATCGGCACACGAGACTCGAAGACCACCCGGATTCGGACCTTCTCATGCAGTACATGCGTATTGTTGAAAAGCTCAATCCAAAGGTGTTTGCCATTGAGAATGTGCCTGAGGTGCTGACGGCCTGCGACGGCAGCTACTATGCTGCTGTACAGGAGAAGGCTGAGAGCTTCGGCTACGAGCTGGTGCCCAGCATCGTACAGGACTGGAAGGTGGGCGGATACACGACCCGCAAGCGCGCTGTCATCGTTGGCAGCCGTATCGGAAAGCCGTCTCTATCCAGCATTGGCCTTGTCCATGGTATGCACAATGCTGGCGATGCGCTCGGCAAGGTCGACCCGACATGGGCGAACTACGGCGATATCTCGACGTCGAGCGAAATGACGCGCAAGCGCATGAGCTTTGTTCCGCAGGGAGGCAACTATACCTCTATCCCGGAAGAGTATCGTACGGAGAGCAAGAATCGCCATTCCTGCACCTATCGCCGCCTTGCTTGGAATGAGCCGGCTCCGACCATCACCAACTGGCGGAAGCCGCCGCTTATCCACCCGCTGGAAGACCGCACGCTTACGGTGGCCGAAGCCAAGGCGCTGCAAGGCCTGCCGAAGGACTTCCGTGTATGCGGAACGCTCGGACAGAAACAGCAGCAAATTGGCAACTGCGTACCCGTGGCCATTGGCCGCTACATCAAGTCGTGTTTGCTTCGTATGCTTGAAGGAGGATTAAAAGCACAATTTGCGTGAAAGCAGAGGAGAGCGACCCATTACGGGTCGCTCTCCTCTGCTTTATGCGTATTGGTTACCGTTTAGCGATGAAATGAGCCGTCTGCCACCAACAAACGACTCACGGGGTGGGGCAAACGCTTTTGCCCCTGAAATTATTTGCTTGGAATCAAGTTATTTGCAAAATTCTGCTGTTTTAAGCTCGATTTCTTGAAACGGCAGCGATGTGATGGTACAATCATAAAAAGCGGAAAGGCCGGCCTTTCCATGTTCTGTGATACAGAACATGATACCTCTCAGTCTCCACTGGTCAGTGCTATTGGAACAGGGGATGGTCTACTCTTCCGCAATGCTTTCCCTATGCGGGAAATGCTTTGAAAACGGAGGAACCGACCATGACAGATACCGAGCGCCGTTTAGCTGCGAGACAATTTGCCGTAGATTGGCAAGACCGTGGTGATGAAAAGCAGGAGACACAAACATTCTGGCTGGCACTGCTGCAAAAGGTCTATGGCGTAGCCGAGCCAGATAAGTACATCAACTTTGAAAAGACCGTCAACGTAGACAATACAAAAACCGGCAAGAGCAACACGAAATTTATCGACGGATATATTGGGGCAACCCGCGTTCTGATTGAGCAAAAGGGCACAAAGATTGACCTGAACAAAGGAGAAACACAATCGGACGGGTCGATGCTATCCCCATATCAGCAAGCGAGACGCTATGGCGGATATCTGCCGGCCAACCAGCAGCCACGCTGGATTGTTGTTTGCAATTTCAAAGAGTTCCGAATCCATGATATGAACCGCCCGAACGACGCGCCGGAAATTCTTTTGCTGTCTGACTTGGAAAAGGAATATACGCGCCTGAACTTCCTTGTCGACACTGGCGATGCAAATATTCGCAAAGAAATGGAGATTTCTTTGCAGGCTGGCGAGCTCGTGGGCGTCCTGTATGATGCTCTCCTGAAACAGTACGCAGAGCCGGAGTCGGAAGAAACTCTGAAAAGTCTAAATGCGCTTTGTGTCCGCCTGGTATTCTGCCTGTATGCAGAGGACTCGGGTATTTTCGGCAAACACAATATGTTCCATGACTATCTGCAAGCGCACCGCGCTGAGGACCGCCGCGCACTGATTAACCTGTTCAGGGTTCTCGACCAAAAGGAAGGTGAACGAGACCGTTATCTGGATGATGATTTGGCAGCATTCCCATATGTGAATGGCGGCTTGTTTGCCAATGAGAACATTGAGATACCTCGCCTGGGAGACGAAATCATTGACCTGTTGCTATCTCGGGCCAGTGAAGATTTCGACTGGTCTGCTATTAGCCCTACTATTTTTGGCGCTGTATTTGAAAGTACACTGAACCCACAGACACGCCGAACTGGAGGAATGCACTATACCAGTATTGAAAATATCCACAAGGTCATAGACCCATTGTTCCTTGATAGCTTGAAGAACGAACTGGCCGAAATTAAGACTATTCCGGTCGACAAGACGCGTAATGAAAAACTGCGCAGCTTCCAGACGCGCCTTGCGGGCCTGACATTTCTTGACCCGGCCTGCGGCAGTGGCAATTTCCTGACTGAGACCTATCTGTCCCTGCGCCGCTTGGAAAATGAAGTGCTGTCCTTGCTGTACGAAGGGCAGATTATGATTGATATGGACAATCCTATTCAGGTGTCTATCGGCCAGTTTTATGGTATCGAAATCAATGACTTTGCCGTAACTGTCGCGAAGACCGCCCTATGGATTGCTGAAAGCCAAATGATGAAGGAGACAGAAAATGTCGTTCGAATGTCTCTGAACTTCCTACCGCTAAAGACCAACGCTCATATCGTTGAGGGTAATGCGCTGCAGATGGATTGGGGGACCGTTGTCCCCAAAATGCAGCTCAACTACATCATGGGCAATCCGCCGTTCGTGGGCGCGCGATTGATGGACAAAGCGCAAAAAGATGACATGACGCTCACCTTTGGCAAGCTGAAAGGTGTAGGCAACCTTGATTATGTCTCTGCATGGTATAGGAAAGCTGCTGACCTAATCAAAGACTCGGATATCAAAGTAGCGTTTGTTTCAACTAACTCTATCACACAGGGAGAACAGGCTCCTATCCTGTGGCAACCGATTATGAGAAACGGAGCTACAATAAACTTTGCGTGGCGGACATTCAAATGGGAGAGCCAGTCCAACGACCAGGCAGCCGTGCATTGTGTTATTGTGGGATTTAGCTGTTCCGAAGGAAATAACGTAAAACACCTTTATCAGAGCGAATCTACCGTGTATGAAGTAAAAAATATCAACGCTTACCTTCTTGATGCTCCGAACGTTTTTGTTCAGAGCCGGAGTAAAGCAATATGCGATGTGCCTCCCGTGAATTACGGCAGCTTTGCTCTTGACGATGGAAATTTCACTATCAGTGACAAGGAATATGATGAACTGAAGCAAGCAGACGCTGATATTGATGCCTTTATTCGCCCGTTTATTGGGGCTCAGGAGCTGTTGCACAATAAAAAGCGCTTCTGTGTTTGGCTGAAAGGGGTGTCTCCTGCACTCATCAACTCCCACCAGATTATCAAGCAAAAGGTCGAGAATGTTAGGACCTGGAGAAGCAACAGCTCAAGAAAAAATACAGCAGAGCTTGCGAACACTCCGACATTATTTGCTGAAATACGCCAACCGGAGACAAATTACTTGGCAATACCAACCGTGTGCTCTGAAAATCGGCGATACATTCCCATGTCATTCCTGACACCAGATATCATCTCATCGAATCAGCTTTATATCGTGGGCAACGCCGGATTGTACCACTTTGGGGTCCTTACATCCAATGTCCATATGGCGTGGATGAGGGCTGTATGTGGACGATTGGAAATGAGATATCGCTACTCATCTGCTGTTGTCTATAATAACTTTCCGTGGCCTACACCGACCGACGAACAGAAAGCTAAAATAGAGCAGACAGCACAGGCCATCTTGGATGCTCGTGCATCGTATCCAGATTGTAGCCTTGCGGACCTTTATGATGAGGTAACGATGCCGCCAGAACTGCGCAGAGCGCATCAAGCCAATGACAAAGCTGTTATGCAGGCATATGGATTCTGGGGTAAACTCAACACAGAGACCGCATGTGTTGCTGAACTGATGAGAATGTACCAGCAGTTGGTCGAAGAAAATAACTGACGATAACAAAGTAAGCCATCTATCTCCTGAATTTGCGGGAGACAGATGGCTTGCTTGCTTATTCTGAAAAGGAAGGCCTACTTCCCCGCGCCGCGATGCGTGTTACGAGTAAAATGGGCGCTCAACGCGCTGGAACGACGCTGTACGGCAAAAGGAGAGAAAATGATATCATCTTTATCGTCAAAGAATTGCGCGCGCATAGAGATGATTACGCCGGCGTCCTCTCGCTCCTCTTGGAGCGCTGCAACCTCTTTCTTTGACATCGAGCAAATGAACTTCTGACAAATCTTTGGGCGCACGGCATAGATGACGCACTTCTTCGTTTCAAGATTCAAAAACGGGCAGACCATATCAACCGTGCTTCGCGAGATATGATGGTCTTGCTCCTTGATATGGTGGCTCTTGACATACTTCTCGATGCGGGCTATTTCAACAAAATCAAGAGGGAGAACGTCCTTGCAGCATTCGCCGCACTGGGCACACTTGCCGTCTTTCGTGAGGTTATAAACCTCATTATCGCTGTTGATGTACTCGTTTCCTGAAATCTGTCTCATGGGCGCTCCTTTCGCCGACACAGCTGGTTTCGTTTGGACAACTCAATTATACCATGCGATAGCAGCGATAACAACTGACAAAGGCAACTTGCCGGAAATTCCGACCGGTTGCCTTTTCTGCGTTTTTTGATGGTTACTTGTAATGCTTATGCTGGCGAATTTCCCAGTGGATACCATCAATCAGCATCGTGAGAAGGTCATTGGCAGTGTCAAAACCGTAGAACCCACAGGAGATGAAGTTATGCACTTCGATGATGTCAGTATAGACGGAGCCATCGGAGTTCTGAATGACGGCAACATCGAGCGTATAAGAGAATGGGCTGGTTACATGGTAGGCATTTACCATATTCAAAACGGTAGTACGGTCAGGAACGACCCATCCATCACCGTTGTAATTGCGGATGTCGACAATACGGCCACGCTTTACGAAGATGCGCCATTCGGAAACGATGTCGATGGGCTCCGAGACAAAATAGGATTCGTTGTTTTTGAGTCCGAGAAGGTCGATGTCTTCCGTCTGAATGATAGAACACGCATCACCTTTGACGCGTGACGCACTTTTGACAAAAACCATATCGAGACAATACAGCTTCATAAAGGCTTGTACACCGGTGCCGCCGGTCACAATAGCAGTTTTCCGCTTGGGCTGAATCTGAGATGGAATGAAAATGGGCGTCAGGTAGTCGATGCCGTATCTGCTGTTCAAAAACATCTCCACAAACTCAATAGAACCAACGGGAATATCCTCGATGCCGGCTTCTGCAGGCGCAGCACCGACGTCTTGGATACCGGTCAAAGTTATAGGGGAGAGAATGTACTTGTCCAATTTATCAGCAGAAGTTCTACCAACTGCGCGGTGGAGAAACTGGGAGGAGCTCTCGTACCAGTTGGAGAATTTGGCAGCTTCAGCCACAACGGCTTGTTCTGGCAAAATAAGTCCATCAGCCTCTTGCTGCAATAAAAGTCGATATCTCATATCCATGTTACCCCATTCCTCTCGACACATCAATAGTCAGAACTAACGTGCTGTTTTACATTAAAAGTATAGCGAGATAGATTTCAAATAGCAAGCGATAAACACTAAAATAGCGTCAATATAAGAGTAAAATAATAAATTTCAACGCAACCATAACCATTCCACGAGTACAGGCTTGGCTCAAGAGATTCTGCAAGAAATGGAGATGCTATCAACATAAGAAAAGCATTGAAAAATTAACGAAGCTCTCTACAAAATAGGTCAGCCAATGACGATTCGCGTAATCTATTAGACGAATATTTGATTGACTTATTGTTCCTATATTGGTATAATTTCACATAAACATGAAAACAAATCTTCGTGTTATCCACAGGGCGGATTTTCACCGAGAAAAAGGATATGAAATCATCTGTTTTGCATACAGACCCAGCGACGAAAAATTCCCACTGATTCCCATTTTTAGAGACAAAATATTTTATGAGAATGGACGAAAACTGTGATTTTCGTCAAGCGAAAGCATCTCGTTTTATCGGGTACGCTTAAAAAAACCAACGCAAAATATTTTATGAGAATTGAAAAAACGTAGGAATAGCAATGGTTTCGAGACTTAGCGAAAAATCATTTCCCCCTCGCAAGTGTCAATTTGCTCGCAAAATATTTTATGAGAATCAGCGTTGCTTTCAAAAGCCACTCACCTCAAATAATGAGCGTCGTTCCCAAAACGCGATTCCCCGAGACAAAATATTTTATGAGAATGGACCTTATTTAAGGCTATATACAGAAAATCAGCGAATAATGCTGAATAATTGCGAATAAATGTCAACAAAATCGAATATGAGCGAACGCTGAATTTTCCCTTTCAAAAGGGAATCAAAACAAAATATTTTATGAGCATCGCAAAATAAAATATGAGATTGGCAAAATATTTTATGAGCGTCGCAAAATAAAATATGAGCATCGCAAAATATTTTATGAGAATGGCCACCGATACCTTATAAGAAAGAAATATAGAAATATAGAAATATTTAGAAAGGAAGAAAGCGCGACCGCCTTTCAGTTAGTCGCACTCGCTGTCCTTTTCAAAAAGAAAATCCGAGTATTCGTTTTTGGATATTCGAATGTTGTGTGGGTGAAAGGAGAAAAACATCATGTCGGAGCTGCACTTACCTGAAGTTCCTATCCCGATGTTTGAAGACGAAAATCAGCAAGTCGTTATCGACCTGTCGAACAATGCCGTTAACGAAGAGGCCCTCGTAGAAATCGCCAGACACGCTGAAGAGGTTGTCTTGAAAGGGAGCCAGAAGAAATCAAAAAAGAGTTCACTGCTGGATGGGCGCAAACAGGTCGTTCTGTCGAACCAGTTCGTTGTCGGCACGGAGTCAGGCACGATGTTCGCGTTCCGTATCATCCGTATCGCCGCGGCGCAGATTCCAAGGGGAGCAAAAGAGTTTCCTGACGTGTACATCAGCGCGGACGATATGGAGAAGCTCGGCTACTCAAGACAGCGTCTTACAAGCCACATGCGTGACATCGTGAACGAAATCATGGACTACCGCATCAGAGTCGCAGCCTATGACAAAGACACGAACGAGTGCATGCAGTTATCAGCCGTCAATGTGTTCTCAAAATGCTCTGCGCATGCACGCCAGGGCGCTATGACAGTGAAGCTCAATCCGGATATCGCTGACTACTTTCTCAATCAGCGTCGGAATTACACGAAGTACAACCTCGCCATTGCGGCCAGTGTCAACAGCTATCCTGCAGCAAAGCTGCATGAGGTTCTCATCTGCCGTACGCGGCAATATGGCGTGAACCTTTTGCGCTTCAGCATCGACGAACTTCGCGTGCTGCTGACACCAATGAGCAAGGCAGCAGAGAAGGGAAAGAAAAAGAAGTCAGAGACCGCAGAAGAAAAACGCCGTCGCGAGCACCGGCAGAGCAACGGTGTCTTTGCCAACAATGTCATCAAGAATGCTGTGGAGACCATCAACCAAAGCACAGAATGCGAAGTGTATTTCCGTACCATCCGCAGTGGCCGCAATGTTGTCGCCGTTCGTTTCTACGTTGATGACTATACGAGCATCGAAAATAAGAAAGAGGCCTTTCTTTTGCGAGAAAAGCTCGGCAGGACAGAAAGCGACCTTGAGCGCATCAATGAGATTCTCGATACAGGCGAGGGCGAGATTTGCCCGGAAGAAATCATTCCGAGACTCTCTGCGCCAGGTGAAGATTGAAAAGAGGGAAATAGTTATTGAAAGGAAGTACGCATCTTGCCGCAGGGCTCGTAGCAGCCGTGGTACTGCAGACAGAACCAACGCTCGTTGTCACAACGGGGGTTGCCATCGGGGCGCTGCTGCCGGACATTGACAGCAGTACGAGCCTTGTTGGGCGTTACATACCGGTCATCCCATCAGTGCTGAAGCATCGAACTATCACACACACATTCTGGCTCGCCGCAGTGCTTGCTGTCATCTGTCCACCTATTGCGGTCGGCGTTATGACGCACCTGATTCTGGATGTGTTGAATCCAGAGGGCCTGCATCCGTTCTGGCCTGTGAAGTGGAAGCTGCGGATACCGGGCATCAGTCACCTGATGCCATCTGGCGGGCTCGTTGACCGTCTCATTGGTGCGGTCTGCTGGATATATGTCCTTTGGACAGGCCTCTGCATTGCCACGCAGCACCCGCTGCCGCTGTTACCGGCAAATCGCTTCACCATCTGGTGAGAGAAGAGAAATAGATGAACGAACTTGAGCAAAGCCTTATTATCAAGGTCTCAAATGGCAATATCCGCGAGGCGCAGAAGGCGGCGAAAGCTGTCCTCGCCGCAAACACGCTCAAAAAGGACAAGTGGTTCTGTGAGAGCTATCTCAAGCGGCTGAACACGACCCTGGATTGCAATAGCTATTACCATTGGCGTGAAAATCGGACTATCGCTGGTGAAGATGCTGCTTAGCGTTGCAGCGACTCTGTTCTGCATCGTTGTGTTTGCCACATTCGTCCAGGAGTTTTGCCGCTTCGTTAGTAATACGATGATGCAGACAAGGATTGCAAAAACCGCACCCACGACTGACGAAGCGTTCAATGTCATCGGCGCGAAGACAATGTTTGAACGCGCTCTCGTGATGTCAGCCTTTATGCTCGCGCCCATGTCGCGCAGTGATACGCAGCGAGGAAAGGACGGGGTAGGGGAGAAAGAAGCAAACTATGCAGAGCTCCTCAAAGTCGACAGGCTCAGTACCGATAAGGTTATTCCTAACCTCGGTTTCGAAAAGATGCGCTACGTTGAAGTTCTGGCGGCTCTCATTTGCATCGAATGGGATGTTGCTCCCAATGAGACGGTAGGCAAAAGCATGCGAAAGAAATTCGGAGATTGGACGACGATTCCGCTTCGTACATGGAGTCCCGAGGCGTTGCGCCGAATCGCTGAGAAATCGAACGAAGACGTCAATGAAGGCCTTCGCAGTTGGTGTATTGATGCCATGCGTGAGCACAAAGTTTTATCATTATTTCAGCGCAACGAAAGCGGTAAAATCAGCGAGCGTCGGACGACAGAAGGGAGCTGCCTCTTTGCTGTTCTCTTTCCAAAAGAAACGATTCAGATTCTAACAGAATCCGAAAATTACTTGTGAATAAAGGATTTTCTTCACGGCCCGGTAGATGTGCTCTCTGCCGGGCCGCGTTTTGCCCTTCACTGGTTGCAAAGGCGTTCTTAAAAATGCTAAAATATACAATCATAGGAACTTCAAGAACGAGAAAGGAGACCTTGGGGACATGGAATTCCAGACATACCCCATGCCGAACGGAACAGAGTACCGCCAAAAGGCAAAATGGTTTCGCGAGCTAAGAGGAGACAGCAGGTATAAGCAAGCAAGAAACTGCCGGCACTGCACGGACACAGCGGACTGCTTTGGACGATATATCTCGACCTACTGTCATCTGAGGCAGGAGAACATTGCAGGAATGGGCAAGAACTTACTCGACAGGTGCGCAGCCTGTAAGCACTATGAAAGGAGAGCGTAAAACATGTATGAACTGAAAATCTACTTCTCCGCCGAGGGCGTTGAGAATGGCGAGAAACTCAAGGAGCTTCGACTTGAATTGGCAAAACGTCAGGGGCGCAGTCTCCTGAGCATCTATAAGGACTTTGACTGCCTGACGCCAGTGGGTGCAGTATCGGATGAGGACCAGCTCGTTGAGGTCGGCGTCAATCGCGTGACAACGAGACTTCCGGAGCTACAGGGCGGTACGTTCTCGTTCTTCGGCATCAAGACAAAGAGTGCCAAAGCACCGAACTTACGACTCTGGACAGACTATGTGTCGAAACACTATCCGTGTGTATCGGTCGACGTCATCGGCGACGCAGACGGTACGCCTATCTGCAAGGTCCTGCTGGAGGCCCGCAGCAAGAGAAATGAGGTGATTCGTTGATGTCTCAGTATTATGACCTTATTGCTTACCTCGTCATTATGGGGTTCTATCTCGTTATGGCCGCTATCTACGACAGACACGGCACAATGGTGCCGGACTTCGTGACCTTTCCGTATGCCCTGCTTGGACTATTCGTAGGGGCGTTGCAGGGAAGATTCCTGACAGTCGTCGTCGGTACGGTGCTCTTTATCATGGTTTTTATCGGATACTGCCCGGACTGGGTAACGCGGCTGAACCGCTGGCTCATCAAGCGGGCATATAAGACGGAAGAGGCAGTACAAGCGGAAATGGAGAGCTATGATGCCATGGCGTTCGATTTTGAGAAGAGACACGGCAAGGCGATGCGTGCGATTGCAGAAGTGCTCATCATTCTCACATTTGCTATCGTGGGTATCAAAACGATTATGTATTTTATCTTCGGCAGCTCAATGGGGGTAGAGGACAGCATTGGGAAGGGACTTCTTGGGCTTCTATTTATTGCCGTATGGACACTTTTCAGCTCGTGCGGCATGCTGCCGTGGAATGATGCGAGACAGTATGCACAGGTGCCTGAAGAAATCGAGGAACCCTCTGCATTTGGTGGAGCTGACGTGATTATCTTTATCGGCTTTTTGGGCGCATATGGCCTCGTTGGTTTTATCTACGGCATGATTCCAACTGCCATCGTATATATCATCGCTTGTGTGATTCGTCACATCAAGACGAAGAATGACCTCGGCCATGGACAGCCGCTGATTCCAAGTATTCTTGTGTCAGCTCCGGCCCGAATCGCCATGTTCCTGATGCTTGCTCAGCCCATGTCGTCACTACTCGCATGGGCAAACCCTGTATGGAATCTTTTCTGAGAGGAGAAATCCATGTGAAATACGAACACGATATCCGTGCCATCCGACGGGTAGACGGCAACATCTCATATTGGATTGCAAAAAGCCAGCAGCTCCCGGGCTGTCTTGGCCGCGGCAGCTCCGTCGAAGAGGCAATTCAAAACCTCATAGACCCGAAGGGCAACACAAACGGTGCGAAAGGGCCTATCCGACTACACGCTCCGAAGCCTTCGTATCGAGGATGAGTCGGATAGTGAGAAGCGTCAAGGTCTTGCAGAAAAGCTGCAAGACCCGAGCGTCTTCTGCGGCGATTGCAAAAACTATGGCGAGCCGAACGGCTGCAACAGAGACGGCGGATACTGTGTAGCGTGGGGACTCGCACAGGACGCTGCGGACATTCTCGGCGGAAGGGAGTAACGAAGGCCAAAGAGGGCCACAACAGGGAGTGCAAAAAGGCAATTCCCCCTGCTGCGGCCCTCTTTTTGTATTTTCTGTCGAAAACCGTCGGAAAACGTGGCTCACTCGTTGAGAAGCTGTTTGCGAAGTGGTATAATCAAATACACAAAGCAGTAAAACAATCTTGTGAGAGGAGAATTCTCCAATAGCTCGCGACAGTGTTTTGCTCAGATTCCAAAAATACGAGGGCAACGCCCTCAGAGTCGATAGATAGGCTCAAAGAAAGGAGAAGCCGGCACGCGTCGCTGCCAGCGGAAGACATCATGTATCAGAATCAGAGAAAAGTCAGCAAGAACTATCGTGGAAAGAATCCGTCGAAAAAGCAAAAGCGTGACAAGAAGCCCCCCGTCTGCCCGGTATGTGGTAAGCCCATCAAGATGCTGCCGTACGATGAGATGAACTTCCGCTTCGTCGATAAGAAGAAGCATCCGGACTTCTACTGGGCCTGCAGCGATTATCCTCAGTGTGACACCTATGTCGGGGCGGATTCAAAGGGCAGACCCGCCGGCACGCTGGCCGGACCGAGACTTCGTACGCATCGCCGCTTCATTCATGAGTGGGAGAACTTCATGGCTGAAGAGATGAGAACGGATAAGAAGGCGTTTCGCAGCATGTGCGCCTATCAGCTCGGTATCATGAACCCAGAGACGTATCATGCAGCAACCCTTAACGACACGCAGTGCGAGACCATCCTGAACTATCTCAAGGGCATGTATGAGAAGGACAAGAAGGTACAGCAGCTTATCGATACGAAGTATTTCCATACTTCTGTCTGGAAGCATGTCCATGGCCTTGATAAAGAAAAAAATGCTGGTGCACACTACGACCGCGACGGCAATATCTACCGCATTGGCAGATGGCCTACGACGGAGGAAAAGATGGCCCAGGCAGCCGCCGAAAATGCAGCTAAGGTCGAAACGGCAAATGCAGTAAATGTAGAAATTTCAGGCTGAGTGTTGGAAGTAGCAATGGCTTTGACTCTACTGCCTAAAATAAGAACAAAATAAAACGGGACTGAGTGAAGATAACTTCTTTGCTCGGTCCCGTTTAACTTGAGTAATATGGCAAAAAGGGGGTAAATTGAGAGAAAAGCGTCTCTCCGATTTTCTGGAACAAATAGGAACGAAATCGGAACAAAGTTGGAGTTGTTTTGGAGATTCAACATGTTATAATAATAGCATCTAAAATTTTAGATATCGGTCAAAACCGAATCCCACGCGCGGGCGGAAATCGTGCGAGTGTGGGAGAACTATAGGCATACGAGCCGAGGGAGCGAAAAAAGTTCCCCCGGCTTTTTTGATGCCTCCAACTCAATATCGGTAATCAGACGAAGTGCTTACCAGACCGGAAACGAAGGAAGGAACCCCGGGCAGGTAAGGGCTTCGTCTTTTTATATTCCGCATTTGAAAACAAAAAACGATTTAGGAGTGTGACAAAAATGCGTAGATTCTTCCGCAGCAAACTTTTCATCAGCATCATTCTTCTCGTCATGGCCGCGCTGTTGACCTTCGTCTTCCTTCCGAAGTTATACGGCTCTCAGAGCGAGACCATCGACATCGTGCAGTTCATCGACGACGTGAACGTCGGCACAAAAATCTCCCCGGACATGCTGGCGACCAAGACGATTGGCCGTTACGGCGTGGATGCAAGCGTCATCAAGACGAAGGAAGAAATCGTCGGCAAGTATGCAGCCAATGATATCCGCCGTGATACGAACCTGTACAGCGACCAGTTCGTTGACCAGTTCGAGGAGGCAGATGGTGCTGTCGACACGCTGCTGCAGCCGGGCGATAAGCTCATCACCGTGTCCCTTGCAAGCGGCGCTTCCTCTGTCGGCGGCATGGTCAAGAACGGTATGTATGTCGATGTTCTGACGGAAAAGCCTTCGGAAGGCTACTCTGAGAACGTCGATATGGAACTCGTTGAGCTGCTCCGCAATGTGCGTGTATACTGCCTGCAGAACAGTGCGATGGAAGATATCGCGGCACTGCAGCGTCAGTGGAAGTCCCTGCTGGAGCTGAACAACGGTAGTGAGACCTCTTTCGATTCTTCTCTCGTTCCTGCCTTCGCGACGCTCATCGTCAATGACGAACAGGCTGTGAAGCTCGCCAACGAGGAATACTCCGGTACCATCCACCTTGTGCTGCACCCGAACATCGAGGGTGAGGCCCAGGAAGATAACACCACGCAGCAGCCGGCACAGCAGCCCGTTGATACCACGGAGCCCGAGCTCGATGCAGACGGCAACCCCATCACCCAGCCGGATGAGACCAACGAGCCCGCGGCTTAAGGCGTAACGGGATAAACTCGGAAAGGAGTTACAAACTATGGATTACGACAAGCATCTCTTTGCGATTTGGGGTCCCCCGGGCGGCGGTAAGACGACGCTCGCGGCGAACCTCGCGGTTGTTCTTGCGGATTCCGGCTATATGACCTGTCTGGTCTCCGCATCCGACCACGGTGAGCTTCAGGCATTCTACGGCACGGCCATTCCGAAGGGCAAGGGTCTCTACGCAGCCTATAGCAGCGGACGTAACGTCCGTGAGGCTCTGACGCAGGCGCGTCCGAATCTGTGCTTGCTGGAGCTCGACACGGGCGGCGATGCTTACGACATCGCCAACATCACGACCGAGCAAATCACCAACATGATGGAGGACCTGCGCGACCAGTTCACGTATGTCATCATCGACTGCACGAGCTACAAGGAATCCGCATTTACCGGCATCGGCCTCGTCGAGGCTGATAAAGTCGTTGTCTGCATCCCGCATCGCGTGTCCGCGGCTACCTGGCATATCGCGAACCATCAGATGCTCGATGCTATTCGCGCGAAGACGTTCTTCGTTGACTGCAACACGAGAGAAGGTGGCTGCGAAATGGCGCAGCTTCTCGATGTTATCGGTCTTCCCGAGTGCGATGTCAAGCTCGGCCTTGTCGATGACGCGTATCGCTGGGAGAATGAAGGCAAGCCCATCGTGCTCCATACCGGCAAACGCGAGCGCCTCTATAAGAAGGCCGTTCTCAAGCTCATTCAGTCGCTCCTGAACATCGAAAGCGAGGAGCGCTCGAAGACGAAGAAGAATCGCCGCGACAGAAAGAAGAAGGAAGCTGCGGGCGAAGATTCGATGCCGCAGCAGCAGATAAACAACGAGCGCATGGTGCGCCCCGAGCAGCGCAGCGTTCATGTCAATATGTCGGAAAGCGACCGCCGCCGCATGGAAGAGGATGCCATTCGTCGTGCGCAGGATGCCGCGGTGGAGGCGAACGCTCCCTGGAACCAGCAGCCGCCTCAGCCGCAGCAGGCTCCCTATCCTCCTCAGCAGCCGGGTTATCCACCCCAGCCGAACTATCAGGGCTGGCAGGATGACCCCAACAATCCCCCCTCCGGAACGGGCGGCATGAACGACTATTAAACCGCGCATGCGCCCTTTCGCCATAGTGGGGCGGCGCGCTTCTGCGGGAAGAACGCGCCGCCCCGCACCCCCATAACTGGGAAAGGAAGAAGAAAATCATGTTCGACAACGCAGAGAGAAAGTTCGCCCGCATCCATAGCGGGCTTGAAGATGAAATCAGCGAGTCAAAGTATAATGCTGTGCTCGGCTGCTGTATCATCTACGGCTTTCTCGTGAACGCCTTTATGGTGCTGCTGCTCGGAAATTTCGCGCAGAGCATCCCGATGCTGCCATTTATCATCGGCTATATCGCCTCCTGCGTGGCGGGAAGTATTATCAGTGTGAAGTCGCAGAATCCGGTCGTGAGTTTTATCGGCTACAACCTCATTGTGCTCCCTATCGGAATTCTGCTGGCCATCTGCCTTCCGGAATATCCACAGGTGAATATCATCGTCGCAGCAGTATGCGCGGCGGTCGTTGCCGTGGGCATGATGGTCGCTGCCACTCTTAGGCCAGAGCGCTTCGGCGTGATGGGCAACGCACTTTTTGACGCCTTATGCTTCGGCATTCTGGCAGAACTCGCAGCGATGTTCTTCGGGTATCGGGGTACGCTTTTTGATTGGGCATTTGTTATCGTGTTCTCGCTGTACACGGCGTACGACTGGGTGAAAGCGCAGTCCTACCCGAAAACGGTCGACAATGCAGTAGACTCGGCTATCGACATTTACCTCGATATCATCAACCTCTTTATTAGGATTTTGGACATCCTGAGTAAAAACAAAAGAAACTAAGCGAAAAGAGCCCGCTGGAATTTTTAACCAATTCCGGCGGGCTTTCTATATCCACAAAATGACATGTTGTTCCTGCACACGGACGTCCCGCAATGCCCGTGTGTGGAAACGGCATTTTATTTTGTCTAAGTACAAAAGGGGGTTAGACCGTATGGCACAATTTTTCCAGGCGGTCAAAGAATCCGGCATCCTGACGGATGAGCAGTACAAGAAGGTGCAGGCCGAGCAGGCGGAAGTCCGCAACAGCACCTTCTACTCGGCGCTTAAGAGGGCAAAGGTCCTCAGTGACGAACAGCTCGTTGATTTCAGTTGCAGTTTCTTTGGCATGAAACGAATCGGCAACGCCTTCAAGGCACAGCTTGATTACACAGCAACGGTCCAGGTGGAAGGCTCAGTCGAGCAAGCCATCACGGACAAAATGTTCGTTCTAATGGTCGATGGGCGAAGGGCATTCGTCATCAACGACCCGGAAATGGACTCTCTCCGCAACAAAGCGACCTCGGCACTCGGTATGGAGCCGGACTTCGCATTGATTACGGGGGAGGAGTACAAAGTCATCCTTCAGTATCAGTTGACCCCTCGCGCCATCAGCGAACAGGCGGACCGAATCAAGGTCAGCGCAAGCGGCGGTGACAATATCGCAGAGTCGGAGGCAGCGAGCTACACTCAAAAGCTCCTCGACATGCTTATTGACGCAGCTCTGACGCGCCGAGCATCGGACTTGCATTTGCTGCCGCTGAGTGACACACACGCGCAGGTGATGCTCCGTATCGACGGTGAGCTTTACCACTATGCAGACATCAAGGCAGACATTCTGAGCAACCTCAGAAACCGTTTGAAGACGATGTCAAAAGTCGGAGGCGACACAGCAGACCAGCCGGTAGAAGGCCAAATCAGTACGATACACAAAGGAAACCGCATCGACATTCGTATCAACATTTTGCATAGCTCCATCGGATTCGACTTCAATATGCGCTTCATCGACGCAAATTTGAAAGGACTCGAAGAACTCGGCTTATCGAAGGAAAACTACGAGAATTACATGCGCCTCCTGCACATGACGAAAGGACTCGTCATTCTCTGCGGTCCCACGGGCTCCGGTAAGACGTCACTCCTCTATGCAGGATTCAAAAAGCTCCTTTCAGAGAACAAGGCTATCTTCACCATTGAAGACCCTGTCGAAATCGTTCTCCCAGGCACGACGCAGATTCAGGTCAAGAAGGAGAAGGGCATGTCGTACGCGGACCGCTTCCCGTCGGCGTTGCGACACGACCCAGACGTCATCGGTATCGGCGAAACTCGTACGCTTGAGGTTGCTGAACAGACCGTTCAAGCGGCTAATACCGGTCACTTGGTATTGTGCGACTTGTTCCTGGTTGAAAAGACCAGGCAGCTACTGCCGTCCATCCGCAGACGCTGAACTGATGATTTGATAGGTGGAATGAAAGGGGCAACGCCCTGAAACGCCTGCCCTAAGCTCCGACTGGCGGCGAAAGCGGAAACGCTGGTCGTCAGAAGCTCGGTGAAGTCGGCTGAAGGTATCCTCCTGCAGGAGAAACCGCCACAGAGGTGAGGCGCGATACCGATATGCCGGGGGTCTACAAAATGCTCATGGTCAGAATGCTCCTTGCAGAGCTGACGAACTGACGAACGAAAGGGTCTATACGTGACGCCTTAGAAATGAGGCTTGCGGTGCATGCCGCAGTCGGTGTGGCAAAGTAAAAAGGGTATCTATGAAATGCCATGGCTGTCGAAGCCCAGCAATGGGTAGCGGGGCAGTCCCAGCCGGCAGGCTCAAAGTCAGAACCTAAAAGCATATATGGACAGATAGAGTCATTGGAACAAGGAAAGGTATCGGGCCGTCGCTGGCGGGCGATGGCAAGCAGGCGAAGAACGATAAGCTGCTGAACCGGTGCTGAAAAGCAGAGGTCGCACTGTTGACGCTCCCGTAATGGGGAGCAGAGGGATGGCCTCAAGTCGTTGGTTACAACAGTAAGTCTTACGCAAACGCCTTCTCCGAGGTAAGAGCCGTTGTTCCGGCCCGTTCGTAAGCAATTGGTTCTATTCCAACGATGGAACGCGGAGTGCGGTGAAAATCGCACGCTCCGTGTGGAGCTGGGGAAAATCCGGAGGAGCGCATACTCCAAACGATTACCTATGGCTATTACAACTTTACATACGAACGACGCCGTCGGCGCTATCTCCCGTCTGACAAACCTTGGACTCAAGCCGTACGCTATTGGCGACGTCCTTGCTGCAGTCGTTGCCCAACGCCTTGTGCGCCGCGTCTGCACGAAGTGCGCAGAAGAGTACGAGCTTCCTACCGACCATCCGTGGCGCGAGCGCTACAACCTCGGCAACGGCGTCATCAAGCTCAAACGTGGCTGCGGTTGCGCCAACTGCGCAGGTACCGGCTACAAGAGCCGTATCTCTGTCAACGAATTCATGATGACAACTCCGGAGCTCCGTAACGCCATTCAGAAGAATTGCACGCGTACGGAAATCGAAGAAATCCTCCGGAAGCAGGGTTACAAGACTTACATCCAAGACGCCGTTGAAAAGGCCTTGCAGGGTATCACGACGTTCGATGAGGTTGATAAGCTGTTTACAGATATTCTTTGAGCAGAATCCAATAGTTTTACTCAAAGGCAGTTCGATAAACTGGTTTCGGCCGGTGCATCGAACTGCCTTTGTTGCGCTGAAATTTCTAAAAATTTTATTGACGTTCACATTTTGTTCGACAAAACACATGATAACACAAATAGAAAACAAATCTCAGATATACAGCGCAACGATAGAAACGTTCGAATTTCTTTCGACTTTGTGCGTAAGAGTGCGAAATGTCGACTGTATAGAGAGAATTTTGTTTGTATTGCTGCGTTGTGTTATGTCAAAATATTCTTAAAAACCTATTCACAATCTGTTCGCATGATGGTATAATGGCAACAAACTAAGAATGAAATTTTGCAAAACACGCAATAATTGCAAAAAGGCCGCAAAACGAGAATTTCTTTCTTGTGACTATGCGAACAAAAAGGAGGGGCAAAAAGTTGGGAAAGAACAACAAGATTGCCTGCATCCATATTACTCGCAATGATGTACGCATCGTTGAAGGTCGTGTCAGCAGCGGCGTTATCCTTATCAGCCATAGCGCCATCGTTCAGAAAGCAGGCAGATTCTTCAGCGGCGACCGACTCGCCAATATGAGCGACCTCGTGTCTGCCATCGTCACCTCCATGACGATGAACAGTATCACGGCAAAGGAACTGTACATCGTCTACGATAATAACTTGCAGGTCGACTTCTTCCTTGACGAAAAGCTGATTGCAAAGAAAGAAAACAAATCGTTCAGCTTCGGAAAGAAGAAAGATTCAAACGACGGTGACGCGGCATCTGCCAAAAACGTCGGTGTTATCGAGCACAAAAAAGAATGGGGCAAATTCATCACTGAGACCGAGAAAGGTCAGTTATACACGACCACGAAAATTGAGCGTGACCTGGTCGACTTCCTCATCAGTGAGTTCCAGGAACATGGCTATAAGGTCTGTTCTCTGGAAGCCCCCGAAACGGCGCTTCTGTATCTCCGAAAGATGATTCCATTCACGTATGACGCGCTCAATAAGCTCGTTCTGTACGCAAACGATGAAACGACAGGTTACTTCTACCAGTTCACAAAGGACGCGCCGTCCGGCGGGCAGAAGCAGGTGCATTTCGATGTGTCCGAATCCAACGAGTTCGTTGGCAAGGTCTGCGGCGTTATCAAGGATGAGATTCGAAAGAGCGCTCTCCATAACCCACACATCATGCTTGTCGGTGATGCTTTCGCAAATCCAGACACGTACATCGAGTGCTGCCGGGCGCTTCAGGAAGAGGGCCTTACGTGTATCGACCTCTACGCAAGATGGAAGAACATGAATCTTCCAATCAACTGCATCCGCGTTATCGTGCCGGATGAGGATATTGAAATTGAGCGTGATGGACGCTTCGGTATCTGCATGGCTCTTTTCGCTCGGGTCTTTGAAGGCAAACCCGAGAACCTAATTGAGGGCTTCCACCTGATGGGGCTCAACAAAAAAACAAAAATCGGACTTGTTGAAGTCGGCCTGACAGTTGCGAGTCTGTTCCTTGTATTCTCGGTCATTACGACCGGCATCAGCGTCTACGAAAACATCGTGGCAAAAAGCGAGTACGAGAGAGCCTCTAACGCAACAGAGTCCAGGCTTGCTCTCGCGCAGCAGCAACGCGACGCAGCTAAGGCACGTGTCGACAGCCTCAGCACCATCGACCGTCGCTACAACGAGATTTTCAAGTTTGTGTATGCGCAAGTCGATGAAGACCTGAACATTGCGTCCATCGACACGATGGACATGATTCCTTCAACGGAGACCACGGGGTCTGCCTACGGCAGTGAAACGACCGATTCTTCTCAGGCCGTCTCTGACCCAAGTCAGGTAACACAACAGACCGATGGGGAACAGGCTCCTGACATCGTGGATGTCACAGGGGAAACATCAGCAACGTCGTACACGATGCAGACCATTGTTATCCGTGGATATTCGAGAACGACAGACGGCCCTGTCGAGCTCTACAAAGCTCTCGTCAACGCCGATATCGGCGAAGTCAAAGTGGTCGGTGTTGAACAGGTACCTCTGCCGTCCAAAGAAACGCTGTTCGCCTTTGAGCTAACAGTCGGTGCAAGTGAAGGAGGTGGCGTCTGATGGATTACGCAGATTTTAGCGCCGCCAAGTCATCTAAGAAGAAACTTACAGCTCTCTCCGTTGTGCTGGCACTGGCTATAGCTCTGACACTACTGACAAAGGTTGTTCTTGAACCAAAGTACGAGGAACTCAAGGTTTCACTTGAATCAACATCCGCGCTCGCTCGTCAAATCACCTCCGCCGAGACAGAAAAGGATGGCTACGAGCAGACGCTGGAGGATTCCGGCAAGGTTTTCGGCAACCTCATATCTGACAAAGAATCTTACATATCCTTCATCGGTGAAACAACGCTTGCCAACCAGTTGAAGGTCAACAAGATGACCGTGGACGATATCGTCCCTGCCGGTTCCCAGTTATACGCCATGAAGATTTCCCTTGAAGTGCAGGGAAGCCTTTATAACGTCAAGAACCTCATCCAGAACCTCTACGATTCCGAAGTGGTCAGCCGAATCAATTCGTTCTCCTATCGCCTTCAGTCCGTTGACAAGGACGGCAACCAGCTTCAGTGGATGTGGCGAAACATCGACGATGAAAACCTCGTACCCTGGTGGACGCTCACAGAAGAGGACGACAAGTCCGCAGCAAGCAACGAAGAGGAAACACCGCTTGGTGCAAACGACCTTCTTGAGCACGGAACAGCACTTTGCTATCTCGAAATTGAGTTTCTCGGAACGGGAGGCTGAGATATGGCTTTAAGCTTATTCACCTCCATCAAGAAAAAGGACCTCGCCGATTTCTTTCAGAAGATGTCCATGCTCCTTGATGCCGGTTATGATGCTTGCTCAGCAGTTACACTGTTGGCAGCAAAACCGCCTGACGGCAAGAAGCATGATAAATCGGCAGATGGTATTCGCAGCGTAGCCACACTGCTTCTCCCGAGCCTTTCCGAAGGTTTTTCTCTCCATGAGTCCATGGCGCTTTACCCTAAGTATTTTGAAACGTATGTCAATCAGGTCGAGGTTGGTGAGGCCGCCGGTAAAACCGGCGATGTTCTGAATCGAATCAGCGACCAAATTAAGAATGCGAACAAAATCATGGGTAAGCTCAAAAGCGCTCTGTCTTACCCCATAATGGTTCTGGTCTTTACCTTTGCGGCAGCAGCTTATCTATTCACAAGCGTTATCCCAGACATGTTGAATATGCTGACGGATATCGGTATCGCAGAACTTCCTGCCACAACGCAGTTGGTCATGAATATCGGCGACTGGATGAAGCAGAACGGCTTGGTTTTAGGCCTTCTGCTCGGAAGCGGAATTGGATTCCTCGTTGTTTATTCGAAAACCATCGGCAAGATGTCGATGTCGAGAATTTCAACCGGTCTGCCTTTGATTGGAAAGGTCATCCAGAATAATGCCATGGTGTTGTTCTTCCGCAACTGGCAGCAGATGGTACTTGCCGGAGCAGAAATGTCCGTCGCGCTGAAAAGCGCAGCGGACTCCGTCACAAACCTCTACATTCATCGTGTCCTGACAGACGCGCAGATAGAGTACCAGGAAAACGGTATCCCCGTATTTGAAGCTCTCCGCCCGGTGTTCTGCATGAGAGAGCTTGAGATTCAAACCATTCAAGTTGCTATGGAAGGCAACAAGCTCGGAAAAACACTCGGCATCCTTGCTGATGACCGTGAGTTTGAGGCAACGAAATCCATCAACGCCATGACTTCAGCAATCAACCCTATCATGATGGCAGTTGTCGGTCTTATCGTCGGCGTGCTCGTCCTTTCCGTTTACCAGCCTATCATCAGCGTTTCGTCTTCGCTGGGATAAAACAAAACACAAAGTGTCGAAAGGGGTGTTCCAAATGGACAGGTCGGAAACGAAACCCGTACCCAAGGAACACCGGCTCAACACACCAGAGGCAGAGCCTCCTTAACCAACAAATTGCAGCGTCCCATTTGGAACACTGTTATTTGACATCTCACGCGTCCCTCGTTTTGGAAGTGTATGAAGAGGGAGAAAGCTCAGTGAAAAATCAGTTCCGGGGCAAAACAAATTTTGAAAAGGAGTAATGTCACATGAAAAACATGTTCAAGACGCGCAAGCAGCGCAAGGGTTTCTCCCTTGTTGAGCTTGTTGTCGTTATCCTCATCATCGCAATTCTGGCAGTTGCCGTCTTCGCCGGCGGTTCTGCAGTCGTCAAGAAGTCGCAGGTCTCTCGCACCACTTCTGACCTGCACAACTTCTCCGTCGCTGTGGAAGCTTTCCTCAACGAGAATCCCTCTGTTGCCAACAAATCCGGCACTACTGATTTCGCAGCTGTTGGCAACAGCCTCGTGACGGCTCTGAACGCCAACCTGCCTGAGGACTATCAGCTGACTGAAGCTGTTACTGCGGACGTCAGCACAAACATTACCTACGACGATGCTTCTAAGGCCAACGTTGTGGTGTACAAGTCCGCTAAGACTGACTCTTGGGACAACAACTACTATGTCATCTTCGACTCCGGCGAGCGTCACGGCACCTTCAACTCTGACTTCTATGTCTATGTTGTTTCTGCCGGCCCTGATGCCAAGACCGACCTGGCTGGCACCATCGGCGGCACCAACGCTGCTAAGGCTGACGACGTATTCCTCCTGGCTCAGTACGAGAACGGCGACGTGTCTGCTGTGACCTATGACATGTCTTCCCTCAAAGACCTTCCTGTTGTTACCGTCGCAGACACCACCACTCATGATGTCACCAAAAGCACTGTTGCCAAGAGCGCCGGTACTGCTACCTATACTCAGGCTCCTACTGATGGCATCTGCGCTACCAGCCCTGTGAACTTCTAAGGGAACAATTTTCGTCATTCATGCCCCCGAATGATTTCTCTATCATATAGCTTCCCACCCCTGGGCGGTTCATTCCGCCCAGGGGCGTACCCCCGAAAACCAACGAAGGAGATGGATTCTGTGCGCCTTTTCAATCAAAACAAATGCAAAAGACGTAGAGGATTGTCCTTCGTTGAAATCGTGTCCTCCCTCGTAGTCATTGCCCTAATGGGTGGTGCTGTCATCGCAACCGTTGCCGTTCTCACGCAGAATTCGAGAGAAACAGCGATGTATACGAAGATGAAGGTTGAAATGGTCAACCTCATTGAGACGATTCAGTCCGACCTGGAGCGCGGATACGACGGCGGGGCAGACCCCATCGACTCCATCGACTACAACGACAACACAGGCGAGAGAACCGGATTTGTCACCAACGTGTCAGTTGTGGATATCGGCGATGTCTTTGGGAAGTCTCTCTACCGAGTCGAAATCACGATGACACCTACGGACAATTCAACGCAAATCAAAACCACGACGTTTCTGAGGGAGGGCTGTACGGCCTATGGTTAAATTCCGGAAGCGGCGCGGAATGTCGAGCATCATGGAGACGGTCATCAGCATGACCCTGTTTGCCATGATTTTGGTCGTCCTCATGCACATGATGGCTTACTCTAACGAATGGAACATGAAAGCGCAACAGGATATGGGACAGAAAATCGACATTGATTACCTCGTAGATATGTTGGAAGAGGATGTCAAGTCATCAACCAACATCGAGCTTGTCGACGATAAACTGCAAATCGTATCACCGACCAAAGTAACGCTTTATTCGCGCTTCGGCGCTGCTATCTATCGCGACAGCGAAGAGGTCATCAGCAATGTTGTTGCGTGTTCGTTCACACCGTTGGACGGAGATTCCGTCCGTATCTATGTACAGACCGAGGACAACGACATTATTGATTTGACCATCCACCGATAGGGAAGGAGCAGACAACCATGATGAAATACCGTCGCGGCAACCTGTTCCTCACCGTCGTCGTGTTTCTTCTGCTGACGATGAGCATAGGCGGCCTGTTCACCCTCACGGTGTCCAATAAGACTGACTCCTATGAAAAGGCAAAGCGGGCAGGAAACATCAATTCCTACATTGCTCTCGCAAATGTCTGTGCAGATGCTTTTCGCAACGACCTTGAAAGCCAGACCGTTCGTATCAACACGGCAGACGTCAATAATCCTGACGGCGCCTTGGGCGGTGATGGTGGCGAGGGCGTTCAACCGGCGCAAATCCCCGTCACCATTTACGAGGGCGCTATCAAAATCATCCAGAAAGGCGATGCCAGCAGACAAGGTTTGCAGCTTGCGGCTGTCGCCGGTGAACCGGACGCATGGTGGTACACCCTCGTCAATGCGTCAGATGCACTCGCTTATGCAGGCGTATCTGATAGTGACACATTGAGCGCAACAGAGAAGCTGCTGAAAGATTCCAAACTGACCATCAAGGTCCTCGCGCCACTCACCCTGTCCCTTTCCGGAGAGGAAGATGGTACGACGATGGAGACGGGCGATACCATGACCGTCGACAACATCTACTATCAGGTCATCCTCACAAAGGGCACCACAAAAATCACACAGGACTACTGCCTGGAAGGGGAAAAGCTGACGGGCAGATTCGAGTCTTCCCTTGTCTGGATTGCGGTGGATGGAGAATCCGCAACCAACAATTTAACCGGACAGATTGCAACACAGCGCAACGTCATCGGTTAGCCAATAGTATTTGCTTGGATGGAGGCAATTATTATATGAAAGAAAATTTCCGCTACACCCGACGAGGTTTCTCCCTTATGGAACTCGTCGTAGTCATTATCATTATCGGCATCCTCGCTGCTGCTGGTGTCAGTTTTGGCGGTAAGCAAATCGCCAATGCAAGACTTTCGACGGTCAGCAGCAACCTAAAAATCGTCGCCAACGACATTGAGACCGCCACCGTCGGCCTCGGCTACCTCTCGAAGGACGACTCGACCGACCCTGACAAAGTCAAGAACTACTTCAAGGAATGGGATGCCAAGTATCTGACTTCTCCGCTGGACCTCGACAACATCGTCTTAGTCCCGGATGCTGCGGCCACCGACCCGGTTTACGACTTTGGTGCTGACTTTACCGGCGCAGTCATTGAGACAACCAACTACGCCGACCCGTGGGATATGGAACTTCGCATCTACTACCTCATACCGACCACCGGCACAAAGTACCGAATCATCATCGCTTCGGCTGGTCCGAACGGAAAGTTCGCCGCTGATGCAGAGTTCGGCTACATCAACGCAGAATTTGACGATGACGTTGTCATGGTCATGGAACCCCGTGAGTAACGGAGGTGCCAAATGTCGAATAAGAAGAAACGTATGGCGGCGCAACGCCGCAAGGAGGCGCTCAAAAGCGCACCAGCGGCTCCCAAAGGGCAAAAAGAAGAATCTGTAAAGGTCAACCCAGAGCAACCCAAGAAGGTACCTACCAAAAACAAGGTTAAGATTGCTGCCGCTTGTCTCGTCTGTGCCGCTGTCATCTATGGCGCAGGCACTGAAGTCTATTGGGCCAAGCAGCCAAGCGAAGCTCGCATCACAAGCAGCATGCACGAGGTCAAAAATAATTGGGTAAAGTTCAACCACCTCGCCATGGATATCCTGTCAACAGCGTCTTACAACGCTACGGGTAATGTGAAAGCTAACGTCTATGTCGGTACCCGTACAGCAGCCTCAAACTTTGAAAAACCTCTCATGGTCGTTCTCGACCTTGGAGATTCCGCGCAGGATGAGCGAAGGGTCACAGTAGAAACAACCGTTCTTGATGAGCGAACAAAAGAGTTCGTTTCAAAAGAAGAAACAGTGGCCATGACCAACCAAACGAACCTGCGCAACCTCATCAGCGAAACACTTGATGAAGATTTGAAGGGCGACGCAAATCGCACTTACCAAATCACAGAGACTTCGGACGGTCTCATTATCCTCGTGAGCAACGCGACCGACGAAATCATGTCCACATTCAGCTATATCATCTCTGAGAACGAGGGTCTAACTACAGCAGAACAGTTTGATTTGCTGCAGCAGAAGCTTTTATTGGAGAAAGTCAATACGGTGGAAGGAGGAACGTAACAGAAAATGCAAAACAAAAAGGGCAAAATTACAGCAATGTTTCTTTCTTCCGTGCTCGCCTGCACTGCTATGGTGTCTGCCATCACAGGAACGCAGGTCAATGGAGCTTACACGAAGTCGACAGAATGGGAAACGCAAAGTGTTATCACGACTGCCTCCGGAAAAGAGATTCGCACAAACACGCTGCACGCGGATACCTCGATTGAGACTTCGCAGGGAAGTTCCGCACCAACCATCGGCGATGAGCTTGTTTTGAAAGCACACATCGACACCGGCGACAGAGATGCCGGTGTCAAAACCGTCACTTGGTATGTGAATGGCGAGGAGAAACAGACATCGTCCATCAGCATGAGCGAGTCAGCAGAAGCCACTTACCACATCACCTATGATAAGCCTGCGACCGTAAATTGCGTGTTCGGCGGCACCAAGGATACCGGCAGCGATGCCGATAGGGAAGTGGGTTACTTTACAGCGAGCACTCCGGTCCTAACCATTGGTGCTGACGAAGAAAACCCTGTTGCTGGAAGCAAATGGAGCTTCTCCAAGTGCACCGGGCTCCCAGCAGACTTTGCATCTAAAGTCCATGGTGACTACACGCTTACGGCCTACGCAAGCGATGGCAAATCCGCCAGCATGATGCTGGAACTCCTGATGGATAAGACGTACACCGTCAAGTCCGACGGAAGCGGCAACGTCCTCTTCGGAGACAAGGTCCTTTACACGGACTTCGAAGTCGACTTTGTAATACTGACGCTTGATAAGACTTACGTCAGTATTACAAAGGACACAAAGAACACCTCCGTAAAAGATGGCGATACCGTCACTTTATCGGTGGAAGCCTCTGCCGGAGGAGACCGTCTCTCTTACAGTTGGTTCCAGAAAGGGCCCAACGCAGAGATTTGGACCGCTGTACCTGGTGCAAATAAATCATCTCTGGAGCTTACCGGAGATATCGTGCTCGACCAAATGCAGTATTACTGCCGAGCACGCAACAACAACGGCGTTGAAAAATCAACGCCCGCCACACTGAGCGTTCTCGGATATCCCAAGGCACAGCCCAACGTCGCAGCTTACTACAAAGGCGCTGAGATTCAGGGCGACGACTGGATGCTTGGAGTTGACAGCATCCACATTGAAAGCTCCGGCGCTGTGTACGGCACCGGTAGCGAGAAGCTCAAATATAGCCTCGATAACGGCAAGACCTGGACGAACGTTGAAGGCAACTCCGCAGACATTATCCCTCCTCAAACAGGCAGTAAGGTCAGCGTTATGGTCTGTGCCTACAACACCTACGCAAAGGACTTGCAGTACACTGTTACGAAGGAATGGAAGCTTGATAATGTCGGTCCCGAATTCACCGTCTCCGGTAATCCGACTGCACCGACAAAGAAATTCGTCACGTTGAAAACCACCGGTCTGGACGCAGGCAGCGGTCTCACTAATTCGAAGCCCTATAGCTTTGACGGCGGCAAGACCTGGACAGGCTCCGATTCGATGATGTTCGAGACGAATCAGAACGTCGTCATCGCCGTGCGTGATGCACTGGGCAACACGACGATACAAGCCGTCAACATTACCTACATCGACCAGACGCCTCCTACGGCGAAAATCACCGGCAACCCAACCGACTGGCAGGCAGAAGCCGCAACACTCACGGTCGATGCCACCGACAACATGGAGCTTGCAAATGAGCCGTTTAGTTGGGATAACGGTAAGACTTGGACGAAGGCACTGAGCAAGCAGGTCACTGAAAACGGAACCTACTCCGTTCTCGTACGCGACGCCGCCGGCAATGAAACGACGGTAACAGCAGAGGTCAACCGAGTCGATACCACGGCTCCTGAAGTCAAGCTCGTGGGCATTCCTGAGAATTGGACGAATCAGGAGACCGTCGTGAGCATTGACGCAAAAGATACGGAATCCGGCCTTGCAAAGCTCGCGTTCAGTTGGGACGGCGGTTCCACTTGGGCAGATGATAACACATTTGTTCTCAAGGAGAACGGCGCTCTGAATGTCGCAGTTCGTGACACGGCAGGAAACATCGCCCACGAGACGGTCGTCGTCAGCAAGTTTGATATGACCGAGCCGACAGACTTTACCATCACCGGCGTTCCGAAGGAATGGACTTCCGAAAAGGCCACACTAAGTGCCCTCAACGTAAAGGACAGCGGCAGCGGCCTCGATGATGAACCGTATAACTGGAACAACGAGGGCTGGACAAAGAACAGCACCTACGAAGTAAAGTCAAACGGCGTCATCAACCTCAAGGTTCGTGACAAGGCCGGCAACATCCGCGAAAAGGATACCGAAATATCCAAGTTGGATAACGAGGCTCCAGTTATCACGGGCATCACCGGCATTCCGACTCAGTGGCAGAAGCAACCGGTTGATATCACCGTCACAGCGACGGACAGCGGTTCCGGCCTCGATGAAATGGCTTACAGTTTTGACGACGGTGAGACCTGGCAGGCAAGCGCGACGAAAACCTTCGATGAAGCACAGGCCGTCGGTCTCAAGGTTCGCGATAAAGCCGGCAACGAGACCTATCATCCGTTCATGGTTCAGAACGTCGACGCAAAAGCGCCTACGCTGAATGTCTCGTACCTGACCGCAACGAGCGATATGACCTCTATCATCGTTGGTCTGTACGGTGTGGATGCCGTCACCCCGAGCGATAAGCTCGAATACTGCTTCGACTACAACATGCAGTATCCCGAGTTCAGCATTTGGACGACGGCAAATCAGAGTGAAGTCAAGGTCGGCAAGACCGTTACGGTCGCATGCCGCGATGAGATGGGCAATGTCTCCACCGAGCGCATCACGCCGAATCTCTATGACCTCGCCCACAGCTCAGAGTATCCTCTGATTCAGACTTCGACCTGCCCGGTCGCGGGATACACCTTCGGAGCTATCTCCGGTGACGGCAAAGGTGTATATCTCGACACCGCAGGCGTCAAGCACGAGTATCAGTCCTACGGCTCCGGTCGTAAGACGCTCTCCGGCCTGATGGTCGAAATCGAGGGACAGCCGTTAAATGGCGGCTACCTCGCCGGTAAAGCAACACTGAATGGCGCGACGTTCCCTATCTACTGGGGGGAGTATGGTAAGGATGAAAGCACGCAAACGCGTGCAACAGGCCGATTTGTCATCGACCCGAGCACGTTCCGCAGCAGCTTCAAGAATGCCTCACTGAAAATCACCTTGACCGAGTACGAGGACGCTGCACTGACCGTTGTCAAGAACACAGACGTGATGTCTGCCGGTGTCATCATCGACACAGCGCCTCCCGTAGTCAACATGGACTTCGACAGTGTGAACTTCACGCTGGAGCTCAATGTCCGTGACGCGATTTCCGGCATCGAAGCCATTCGCTACCAAATCACAGATAAAAACGGCACAAGCGACTGGTACGACTACACCGGAAAAATTGCACTTACCACGTCGAGCAAGGTGAAGGTCATGGCCGTGGATAAGGTAGAGAACGTCAGTGTTACGGATTCTCGTGATATGGCCGTTGCGACCAGCATCACGGAGTCGGCAAACACGCGCGACAGCTACTATTACCGGACAAACCTCTTTGACCACTACCTCTACGGCAGCGGCAAGACGAGCCTTGCGAAGGCTCCCAAATAAAAGCGTAACAGTACCCTGTGCGGTGGATGGACACCGCACAGGGATACGCCATGAAATATAGAAAGGAAGAAAGAAATGACCGAAAACGAGAATGCCGTCAACTGGACTGACACTCCGGAGTACCAGCTTCTCGACGTCCTTCGGGAGGCTACCGGCCTTACGCAGGTAGAAGACCTGAAGGTTCGTCACGAACCCATTTCCGAAGAAGCAGTCACGCTGGCAGCGCAGAAACAGGAGTTCCCGTTGGAAACGTGGAACAAGGCCCTGCGGTACATTACGAGCGACGACACCATCAGTGCCGAGAGCATTGAGGATGCCAAGCAGAAGATGGCAGCGGCACTCAAAACCATCACGACGCAGAAATCAAGCCACAGCCTTTTCAGAAAGTCAAACAAGCCAGTCAAAGCAGAGAAAGGCAATGAAAAATCACACTCTGCTGAAATCGCAGAAGGAGAAACATCAAAGGCTCAGAGCTTCCTTACCAAAGCAAAAGAGGCCATCGTCCGTTGGTACCGCATCGCTACGAAACCCGAGAACGCAAAAGTATCAGGTGGTATCGTGGCGGGCATTGTGGTCATCGCAGTCATCATTGCCTGCGTATCCGGCAGCAAGTCTACTGCCGGCCTGACGCCATCTCTCAAGACGGCAGCGGCAGACCGCACGACCCTCACCGTCGGCGTCAACGACGCCTATATCCCACCTTTCCTCTACATCGACTATAACGGCGACTACACCGGCACAGACTATACGCTGATGAAGGATGTTTGCAAGACGTATGGTTGGGAGCTCATTGTGAAGCCTATCGACTGGACGAATCGTGAAAACGCACTTACCACTGGTCAGGTCGACTGCCTCTGGAGCGGCTTCAATAGCTACGGTCGAGAAGACCACTACGAATGGTCGAAGACATATCTCGATACGAGCGATGTCATCGTTGTCAAGAAGGGAAGCTCCATCAAGGATTTGGAAGGACTTGACGGCAAGCGCGTAGCAGCTATCAGCGGTTCTTCCGCCTACACAAATCTCGAAGGCATCGGCCTTGGGTTGACACGCCTTGGATGCTCGTCCGCGGCGCAGTGCCTTGAGCTTCTGAACAAGGGTGATGTGGATGCCATTTCCATTACCAAAGGCGAGGCTTCTTTGATGGGTGGCGTCAAGGTTCTTGACGATTATCTCGACTATCAGACCTATGCCGTTGCCTGCAACGAGGGAGATACGGTTCTGCCGGCGCTGCTGAACGCAGTGTTTGACGCGCAGAATAAATAAGAGGGAGGAAACAGGATGAATCATTTTAAGAGAATGACCACGCTGGCTCTGGCAGCGTCGATGTGTCTCGCGATGTTGGCTGGATGCGGCGGCAAGAAAACCGACGAAGATAACTCCGGCCTTGACGAAGTCGTCGTCGAGCAGCAGAAGCAGGCCGAAGATGAACACGCTGCTTACATGCAGGAAGTCAAGAAGACTGACGTTCTCGCCAATATCGGCGACCTGCAGAAAATGAGCAATGTTATCGAGGCTTTCTACGATGTCGATACAGAGTCCCTGACAGACATACAGGGTTGGGAGCACATTCCGTCCGCCGAAGAGACTATCGAGGGCTCCGAGTACGCCTACATCTTCATTGCAAAGCTCAACGCGGATGCGGACGCCCCTGCGATTTGCTCTCAGCTTCTTTCCTCCGGCAGCGAGCTCGAAGGTATGGATTCTGACGACATGGAAATCAACGTCGCAGCCAGCGGCGGCTACGTGATTTTCGCCGGTGCTCCGAACGGTGCAGACATCCAGGCAAAGTTCACCATCGCAACAGGAAGGGAAGAGGCTGATTCCTCGATATCGCTCTTGAATCTCCTTTCTGAGGACCTGAGCAAGTAACTACACAAATCTCGCCCCACAAGCAGCTTGCTCAGGTATCTACACAAAAATAGGGGCTCAGGTATCTACACAAAAGTAGGACCCTGAATCCCAACGCAAATCTTGCCGCTTGCAAATAGCAAGTGCACAGAGAAGTCGAAAGCACCTGTCTTTTCATCACTTCAAATGAACACGGAAATTGATTTTTCTTAGCAAAAGAAAAGAAAAATTTGATTGCTTTGACTAAATGATTTCATCTTTACCAAAATCGCACACAAGTGAAAATAGTCACTGTTATATCACGTAGGCCTCTTCGTTGCAGCGCAAACAGGCCTCGATATCAAGGGTGCAATATTTGTGTAGATTAAAAGGTAGACCAGATATACCCCCGATTTTTGTGTAGACACAGCAGCTACCAAAAGGGTAAACAATCCCTGCTTCTCGCGCAAGGTAGGAATACATTTCCCTTTATCGCAAATCAAAAGTTATTTTGACAGGAGGTATCACACAAATGCGAAAGAAACTTACAAAGCTTCTTCTTGTTTTGGTACTTGCTCTGACCACCATGTTCGCCATGGCGACGACGGCAAATGCCGAAATCGTGGGAAGCAAGGCCAAAGGTACGGTGTGGGAAGTCAACACCGATACCGGCGTCCTGAAAATCGACGTCGAAGGACCGATGGGTTCTTGGACACAAGGCTCTCAGCCTTGGTATAAGTACAGAAATTATATCACGGAACTGCAGTTCCCCTCTGCGACTTCCAAGATTACCAACTACGCATTCAGCGACCTGGTCAATCTTGAGAAAATCGAAATCCCGAACTCCGTTGAGGAAATCGGAGACTACGCGTTCTTGAACTGTGCAGGGGTGAAGGAAGTCTATATCCCCATCTCCGTCGCTAACTGGGGCGGCTTCGTCTTTAAGGACTGCGTCAGTATTGGCTACATTTTTACAGAAAACACGACTGACATCAACATGACTGCCCCTATCTGGGACGCATCCGTCGGCTCTAAAGCTGCGGATGGTTATGTTGAGCTCCAAATCGAATCTAAGTCCATTGGCCAGTATGCGTTCTACGGCCTGTCATCTGTTACCAACGTCAAGCTGCCAACAACTTTGACAGGAATCAACGACTACGCGTTCTACGGTTTTACCTCCCCGTTCGCGCTGAACCTCAGCAGTGCAACGAACATCGGTAAGTATGCCTTCTATGGATGCACCGGCGTTACGACTATCAATCTGCCGGTTGCAACCAACATCGGTGAGTTCGCCTTCTACGGCTGCACTGGCGCTGACAGCATCAATATTCCTGTTGCCACAGCCATCGGAGACAACGCCTTTGAAAACTGCACTGGCGCGAAGGAAATCACCGTTGGAGCAACTTCTGTTAACTACGGTAATGAAGTCTTCAAGAACTGTTCTGGGTGTCAGGAACTCTACCTGGGGGCTATTGGGTTTAAGCAGAATAGTAACGCCATGAACGGTATGGGTTCTTCATCCGGCTTCAAAGTAACTCTTGGTAAGGCAATTACCTCCATCAATGGTACGCTTCAAGCTTCTTACATTGGCACAATAAAGCCGATGACACTCGTACTTGAGACGGGTTCTAAGCTGAGTTCTGTCGGAGCATCTGCCTTCGAAGGCAATACGATGCTGGCCAAGGTGGACTTGAGCAACGCTGGAGCGGTATCCTACGGGGAAAAAGCGTTCAACAACTGCTCTAATCTGAAGGAGCTTATCTCTAATACTGGTACCGCGACACTGAATACACTGACATTTGGAAACCTTTCAAGCCTTGAGAAGCTCGATTGGAATGCAGCAACAACGGACCTCGGTTGGGCTCCGGCAGACATCACTGTAACAAGAAATCTTGTGGCTGCATCCGGAACAGCTACAGGAACAACTACTGGATTAAACGTATCACAAACAAAAACTGGTGCCAGTCATTATGGTGGCTCTAATTATCCCGCGTATCGGATGACTGGAATTACCTATACAACAAATACAACAAACACAGTAAAACCGAATGTGTCTTATTCTTTTTCTGGAGAAAACACAAGAAATCATCCCTTTTACGGTATGGGAAAGAAAACTTCTTCTGGTGTTAGCATCAATATCGCAAGTGCTTCCATTCCTGATTATATGTTTACATCTGGCATCCAGATGGTTGAAACTTCTGGAAATATTACAGTTTCTGCAAATGGAGCAAGCAATACGATTGCGGCAACCCTATACAGTTCAGCACGAAAGACGAATGTGCAATTCTCTGATTATACCTTTAATGGTTCACAATGGACATACAACAGAGCTACTCAAAGTATTTCCTTACCTTCTGCTCCAACGGTTATTGCTCAAGTTACCACAGGAACTAAGGCAAGTTATGAAACGGGGATAAAAATAGCCAGAGTTGATAGTACGGCGAACTATTTGTCGTCCGTTGGAGCAAACATTCTGGGAACTATCAATTACGACCTTAAAACAACTGCTTCGGATTTTGAATCCCCAACAATGCAGTCCAATGCAACAGTGACAACAAATTCGACTGCTCAAGAATTTGGTAACTCCAATTTGAACAGCTCAAACCCATGGGTCGTTTATTCCTGGAACAATAACGGTAGTGCTCCGTACAGTTATACAGTAGCTTATGTCTATGCATCGAAAACTTACAATCAGATGTTAAACGGTTTGCAGAATACGGAAAGTGTCAGTGAACCTACTTACGGTTACTATTATACTTACATTGGTGCAGGCCCGTCTTTCTATTCAAAACACATGAAAGACGTCATTGGTGAAAAGAGCCTAAGTTCTACAATATCCTCATCCACCAGCGCGACGTCACTGACGAAAACGGTTTCCGCTTCTTCGCAGTCGGCGGCCAGCCACCAGAAATCTTCGCTCATCAATGACGGTGCACAGGTTGTCAATATGAGTGTAACAGGCGACAACGCAACTATCAAAGGCTTCGCATTTGCTGGCGACAATTCAATTAAGAACGTATACATTGCATCGACTGTTGCTACCGTAGGCGACAACGCATTTTTAACACGAGTAAATTCTGGCAAAATGTATATCTACGGTCATTCCAGTTCTGATGCAATCGCCCAACAGCCTGGTATTAAAACGAACAATAGCTACACCATCGAATGGATGCCGCAGCTCAAAGACCTGGGTGTTTATATTGATAAATACCAGGTTGGCGACAACGCAACAGCATACCTGTACATGACATCTACAGATAAGTACCTCGTAAATATTACAGGTAGTGGTGCAACCTACGATACATACACAAGCCAAACACACCCCGGATGGTACGAAACATATGGAAGCAAGGTTACAGAAGTCCTCATTGACGACACCATCACAACCGTAGGTAACTATCTCTTCTACGGGCACTCCGCTCTTCAAAAAGTCACCTTCGGCAGCGGCCTCACCCGCATCGGCGACTACGCCTTCGCGAACTGCACCGCGTTCGAAGCCCAGGACGCCGAGTGGAACTGTCCAGTGACAGAATTCGGCAGCTACGCTTTTGCTAATTGCTCCATCAAGAACGCGGGCATCCCGGCAACCATCACTAAGCTCGGCAGCGGCGTGTTCTCGGGCAACCCCGTTGAGCAAATCTCCTACCGCGCAACTGCCGCGGCAGCCCATACCGCAGACGTCGTCCCGTTCAGTGGCCTTGCTGACAGCGTCGATACCACCATCACCATCGCCGATAGCGTGACCAGCGTCCCCGCCTTCATGTTCTATAAGGCGGAGGCCGAGAAAATCAACATCGGCACTGGCGTCGCCTCTATCGGCGAAGCGGCATTCTCCGGCTCCAAGACCGCGGAAGTTGCTATCCCAAACGGCAACGCTGCTTACCGCGTCAATGCGGACGGCAACCTCTATACGGCAGATAACCTCACCATCATCGCTTACCTCGGTAAGCATCAGGATGCAGCGTATACGCTTGCGACGGGCGTGAACACCATCGCAGCGGGCGCATTCTACGGGCATCCTTTTCTGGAGCGCATGACCTTCGATGCGACGGTCATCAATATTGGCAAAGAAGCGTTCTTCGCTTGCGACAAGCTCGAATCCATCGCAGTCAACGACTTCATGGATGAGGCGTCGTTCCTTGCTGAAGTCACCGTCGGTGAGAACTGGTCTGGCAATGCCGAAGTCATCTTCTCCGGTCTCGCCTGGGATATCGGCGTCACCAAGGGAGCAATGACTGCAACTCTGTACTCTGATGGACGCCTTGCCATTACCGGCTCTGGCCTTATGAAGAACTGGGCATCGGCAAGCGCTGTTGACTGGTACTCCAAGCGCAACACCATCACCAAGGTCACCTTCGACGGCGATATCCAGTCCATTGGTGCGTATGCTTTCTCCGGATGTGAAAGTCTTTCTGACTGTGTCCTGCCAGATTCCGTTTCGAGCATTGGTCAGTATGCGTTCTTCGACTGCAAGGGCATCACATTCTTCCGCGTCCCGGATAAGGTCACGACCATCAACACCTACACCTTCGCCAACTGCGCATCCCTCTACTGGGTCGACTGCGGTCTCGGCGTTCAGTCCATCGAGCCGTTTGCCTTCGCAGGCTGCCCCACCGCCCGTTACATCGCCATCAACGGCAGCGCAACGGAAGTGAAAGGCAACGCTTTCCAGGGCGATAAGAACGCTACGCTCCTTATTGTCGGCAAGCAGCAGATGACTGACTTCACGGATTACACCGGTATCAACGATGCCGCTACCGGCAGCGTCGATACTAAGGTCTTCCGTATCTGCTACCTCAAAGACATTGAGCAGGGCAGACTCCTCAAGCGTTATGCAGCGAACAACACCACCGCAGCTATCGGTTCTACCGGCAGCTACGCCAACACCTCCGACCTTTACGCCTACTCCTTCGACTCCAACAACGACGGTAAGGCAGATTACCTGCACGTCGCCGGTGCAAGCGCGATGGAGACTACATGGGCCGATAAGACGCAGGTGCCCTGGAACGAGATTCGCGAAACGCTGACTAAGGTCTGCGTCGAAGACGATGTCACCTCCGTTGGCCCCTATGCCTTCGAGGATTGCACCGCTCTTACCTTCGCCCGCATCGGCAAGGGGGCCGCGACCTTCAGCACGCACGCATTCTACAACTGCTCCGCCCTCAAGGAGTTCCTCTGCAACGTCCGCTCTTTCTCCACCGGCTCCCTGACCGCCGACTCCAATGTCTTCGTCAACGCCGGTGCCAGCGACGGCTTCTCCGTCGTGTTCGAGGACGATGCGACCCGCATCCCCGGCTACCTCTTCTATAACTGCAAGAACCTGACGAACCTTACTCTGGGCAAGGGAATCAGCTCCATCAACAGCTTCGCATTTGCTGGCTGCACGGGCATGAAGACCCTCTACATCAAGTCGACAAAAATCGACTCGACTGACCCGAAAATCTTCACCGATGCCGGTAAGGATTCCGGCGGATTCACCGTTGAGCTGGCCGCCAACGTCACGAAGCTCCCCGATAACCTGTTCTACTCCACGGATGGCAACCCGTACGTTACGAGCGTCTTCGCTGATGCAGGCTCCAAGCTCGAAAGCATTGGCTCCAGCGCATTCTTCGACTGCAACCGCTTAGAGAGTGCATACTTCGCCAACTGCACGATGCTGACCTACATCCACAACGCTGCCTTCAAGGGCTGCACGCGTCTCGTGTCTGCCGACTTCAGCAACTGCATCAAGCTCCAGAAAATCAACTCTGAGGCGTTCGCAAACTGCATGAACCTCGCAGACTTCACCATCAGCAACGATGAGGCTATTACCAATATTGGTGATAAGGCGTTCTACAACACGCTCGCTATCCGCACCATGACCATTCCTGAGTCCGTCCGTGAAATCGGCGCGGATGCGTTCGGTCTCTGGGTACCGCAGCAAATCATCTACGTCCTCGGTAAGATGTCCGTCGGTGATTTCTCCTCCGCTCCCAGCTCCTGGCCCGGCAACGCAACTGTTATCTACACGAACCTCTCCTGGGATGTCTCCAAGAAGCAGGATGGCTCCATTATCGCTTACTACACCGTGCCTGACCCCGCGAGCATCAATACCGAGTATTGCATCTTCGTCGTCGGTACCGGCGAGATGATTGACTTCCAGTCTCAGGAAGGTATCAACTGGCCGCGTTCCTCTAACAACGACGTTCGCAGCACCGTTACCCGCATCTATGTCGGCGACGGCATCACCCGTATCGGTAACTATAACTTCGCTGGCTTTGATAAGTGCGTGGAAGTCCAAATCGGACATGACGTTGAAGAAATTGGTAAGTACGCGTTCCGCGACGATGTCAAAGTCCCCGAGTTCGACCTGTCCACCGCAAAGGCAAGCCTGCAGAACATTGAGGACGGCGCTTTTGAGAACTGCTCCGGCACCTCTTCCGTCAACCTCTCCGGCTGCTCCGGCCTCGGCGCTGTCGGCAATGACGCCTTCAAGAACCTCGCTGATTCTTCTGTCGTCTATGTCAGCACCGATTACCTCTACGATATGCTCGCCAACGTGAATGGCAACATCAAGTCCACCTATGGTACTACCACCAAGACCAAGGTCGTCACCGTTCAGGTCTTCTTCACGAAGGACCTTGCCTCTCAGGGCGTTTACAATGGTAAGGATGTCACCTGGAACGTCGAAGCCTCTTCCAACGACAATCTTATCTTCCATTGGTACTACGCGACCGAGAAGGGTGGTCAGTGGACGGAAATCACCAGTGCAATGACAGGCTACACGATTGAATCCACCGTCAACTCTTCCACGCTGAAGATGGATGGTTCCATCGTGACGCTCGATAAGAACGGTTACTACTTCTACGTTGAGGCAGTTTCCCCGTACTACGAGCAGGCTTCTTCCACCGCAGCTCTCGCCGTTTACTCCTCCGCCATCACGCCTACCATCACGGTCATCGACCGCAACGGTGACGCGCTGGAGAGTAACACCTGGACGCAGGGTCCGCTGACCATCATCGTCACTGAAGGCTCGACCGACAACGGGGTCACCCCGACCTATCAGTACAAGCTCAAGGCTTCCGGTACCTGGCGCAACACCGAGCCGAAGATGACCTACAACACCGAAGGAATCGTCACCTTCTACTGCCGTGCCATCATCAACAATGACCCGAACACGGCTTCCGAACCCGTCAAGTACATCCTCAAGGTCGATAACTCCAGCCCGACCGTCAGCATCTCCGCTGACCCAGAGTTCGAGTCTACGGAATCCGTCGACCTGACCGCAACAGCCAATGACCAGGTGTCCGGTGTACAGTCCATCAACTGGTATAAGACCGCAGCAGATGCCAACGACAGCAACACAACTTCCAACGTCACAGGCTACGTGCCTCTGATGCAGGGCGTGGATATGAACACCGTTGACCTCTCCGTCCGTCACATCAAGGCTGATAGCGGCAAGTACACCGCAGACACCTACACGACCACCTACGTCGGTAAGAATGAGACTCACTCCTTCGAGCTCAACACGGCCATCGACGCCGGCGACAGCGCCATCAGCAACTACGTCGCTGCGACTTCGAACTCCGCTCTTGAGAAGTTCGAGCTCTATGAAATCCACGTCATGGACGACACGAAGACCGACTACGCAATCTCCGCTTCCAACAAGGGCGTTGTCACCATCCCCGTTCCCGCGGATTACGACGCGACCCGCATCGCCATCTACGGCTTCAACCGTACTGGCAGCATGGCTCCTATCACCAACTACACGCTGAATAACGCAGGCGACAGCGTCACATTCCCCGTCGCTTACTTCGGCTACTTCGTCGTTGGCCTTGAGCCTGCAAGCTCCGCCTCCACCGGCGACTAAGTTCAATCACAAATCGCGCATCCCACTCGCAAGCCTCTAACTTTCCCGGCAAGGCCGGTCGTGACCTCTTCTAAAACCAGATACGGCAGGGAAGAGGCTCACGACCGGCTGAGCCGGAGAACTGAAAGACCATGAACGCGCGCGAATATGCAAATCTGATTTGTGTTTGAAACGTCGGAAAGGAGGGACACGGTGCTTCATGGAAATTTTGAGTAAGCTACTGAAGGTCGTACGGCACCGGCCTGACTGGTATCCCCGTGGGAGCCCGAAGCCATCGGGCCCCGGCTCCCCGAAATGCCGCAGGAAAAAGCTTCCGTCAGTATTACTGACAATGCTCTGCGTGATGCTCAGCTTCACCACGGTGGCGCAGGCTGCTACCTCAAAAACAGGCAGCGGCACTGTAACGTCAAACGGTGTCTATACCGTCATCGCGATTGATGAAGCTGGAAACCGAACTATCCGCGAAATTACCATCGACAACATCATCCCGAAAGAAATCAAGGATGATGACGGCAATGTCCTCCCAGATAAGGACGCCACTGACACCGACGAAGACTATACGGAAGATATCATCGCAACGCTGATTGATGACACCATCATCACGTCGAACGGTAAATACACCGTTATGGTCATCGACCAGGCAGGCAACGTCACCTACCAGAATGTCGAAGTGACGAACATCTCCAAGAACACCAACTCGCCCGGTAAGGACGACCAGGGCGACCTTGTGCCGGATACCCCCGGCGATGATGAGGACTACACCGAAGATATCCGTGATAACTTGACCGGACATCAGACGGTGACGACCAACGGACAATTCACCGCTTTTGTGACGGATGAGGCAGGCAACATCACCAAGCGCACCTACACCGTCACAAATATCAAAGAAGAACAGCCTCCCATTCCGGGCGAGACCCCAGAAATCAAGCCTGACAACGTGCCTGACACGGATGAAGACTACACGGAGACCATCATTGAAAATCGCGAGGATACGACGAACGTCACTTCGAACGGCGTCTATTCCACCATCGTGACGGACGAAGCTGGCAACGTGTCTATCGTTAAAATCACAGTCGCAAACATTGCCGAGCCTGATAAACCTGAGCCTGGCCCCGAGCCTGACCCAGGCGAGACGGAAATCAAACCTGACCCCGACGCCGGTGATACTGACGATGATTACACCGAGGATATCATCACCGATAGAAGCTCCACCGTCACTGTCACGGAAAGCGGCCTCTACGCCGCCATCGTGAAGGATAAGGCGGGCAACATCGGCTCCGTGTATGAAGTTGTCACCATCACCGATAAGGACCCGGATAACCCGAAACCGCCTTCTGAAGACGTCATCAAGCCTGATACGCCCGGCGGCGAAGAACCGAGTCCCGACGGCAATGAGATTTCCGATACCATCACCGTTTATGAAAACGGTTACTACAGCGCTTCCGGTCTTGATAACGTCGGCAACGTCGGCCTCGAAACGATTCTCGTTAAGAACATCGGCGCACCTGACATCAAGATTCTGAAGAACCCCGCATCTCTCGTTCGTAAGACCGCCGAGGACGGCACGACTTACGGCGAGGCGACCTTCACCTTCACTGTCACCATTCCCGATGGCGCTCTCATCACCTCCGTTGCCGTTAAGGACGCGGATGGCAACGTGGTGCCGCTCGGACTCTCCGGTGGCATTTATACAGCGACAGTTCAGAGCAATGGCATCTACACCGTGTATGCCGAAGACGCTGCCGGTCGCGACGGCGAGTATCCCGTCACCGTCGACTACATCTATGAGTTGATGAACGATGAGACCGTCGAAGTGATGGACGGCGAGACCGTCACACTCGATGCCAAGCCAGAGGGCGGCACACCAGACAGCTACCAGTGGTACACCTGCGAGGCCGACGGCAGCAATGCCAAGCATATCGAAGGCGCTACGGAAGCCGTCTACGAGTTCACCGCATCTTCTGACTTCGACGATACCTATTACTTCTGCATCGCTAAGAAGGATAGCTACTCCGTGACGTCGAAGCTCACGCATCTGCGTGTCTACTTCGCGCCTATCATGGAATCGAAGGGCTATTGCATCACCGCCGAGAGCTTTGACTTCACTCTCTCCATTGGTAAGGGCCCGACCGACACCATTCGCATCGTTAAGGATGGCAACCCCGCGGAGTGCACCTACCAGTGGTACTATGCTGTCAACTCCCGTGCCAAGAAGATTCCTATTGCAGGCGCAACGAACAGCACGTACACCGCGACTGCTACGGCGGATATGAACGGTTACTATTTCTTCTGCGAGGTCAAGACAGAAAAGTTCACGACTATGCTGGAGAAGGGCATTTACCTGTACGTCTGCGGTAAGCCTTCGGCACCGGTCATTGAAGGCCGTCTCAACGACAACACACTCATCCCGTCGGATACATGGTCGACACAGGCACCTCTGAATGTGACCATCGGCGGTTCCCGTGCTGCCGGCACGGTCGGCTCTATCGAGTATCGTTATTCCTACGACCTTATCCACTGGTTTGGTTACGAGGATGCGTTGGTATTCGACCAGTCGACGGAAGGAACACACCTCTATGCAAAGGCTGTCAACACAGGCATGGTCCTCGTTGAGTCCGATATCACCGAGCACATCATCAAAATCGAGCTCGAAGACCCGAGCATCCACCCGGGCGAAGACGATGTCGTTCCCGGCGTCCGCTACGCCAAGGATGTGTGGGTCAACGAACCCACGCCCGTCAGCCTCTACGTGAACACCTACTCCGGTGTTGGCGAGATTCGCGTCTACTTCAAGGGCGAGAACGACACGGATTACAGCATCATCCGCGATGCGGAAGGAAACGACCGTTACAAGCTGTCCGAAGATACCGTCGACGGTGAGAACTTCACCTGCACGCGCATCAAGGAAGGACTGTGGCGCGTGGACTTCGGCGCTGCTGAGAATGGCTGGTATCACCTCGAATTCTCCGACAATGCAGGAAGACCGCTCGATTCGCCTATCGCCGTCCAGCCGTTCGAAATCACCCACATTGATTACGGCGTCCCGACCGTTGAGGATGCTGTGCTCGATAACCCGGGCGATACTCATGCGAACGAGAAGAACATCAAGGTGACCGGCGTCATGGATGCCTACACCGACTCCAAGTACGGCTTCTCTGAAATGAAGGGATACGCTTATGCGAAGGAAGTCGACGGCAAGGCTCCCGAGATTCCCGCCAAGGGAGACGACGCATGGATTCTCTTTGAGAATGACCAGACCAGCTCGTTCACGAAGGACGATACACTCATCAATGCCGCAACAGGTGAGGGACGCAGAACTTACGAGTTCAACATTCACCTCGCTGGCCACGATGATAACGGCACTTACCACATCTGGACCAGCGACGACGCCGGCAACGTCTCTGAGGAAAAAGTTGTCGTTGTGGAAGGCCTGATGGATAAGATGCAGAATGTCGCCTTCGATAAGAAGTCTCTTGACCTCACGGTCCCGACTTCGGGCATCGTGTACGCGACCTTCGACGGCGAGCCGGAAAGCATCGTCACCACGAGCAGCAACCCGAAGGTCGCCACCGTCGATTGGGCGATGGTCGACGATTCGACGTGCGCTGTCACCGTTACTCCTGTCAACTTCGGCACCACGACCGTCAGTATTACGCTGAAAGACTACGATGGTACGGAGTATAACCACACCGTCAGTGTGACCGTCAAGAACCTCAAGCCAAGAGAAAAGGTCGAGCTGAGCGATATCATCGTGAAGCCTGACTCTGAAGGCACATTCACCACGACTATCGAAGGCACGAACCTCCATTATCAGTGGTACTACGCCAACTCTGCCAACGGTTCCGGTACGGCTATCACCGAAGGCAATAAGAACTACAAGGTCGTCGTCACAGACATCAGCGCTACTGAGCACAAGGTCGACCTCGTGATTACCAAGGCAACGACGGACATGACCAACACCTATTACTGGTGCGTGGCCTACGCCGATGAGGGCACGCCGGAATTCACCATGAAGACCCGCGTTGCGAAGCTGACAGTCGTCGGCTCGCTCTCCAAGCCCACCATCAGCGCTTCCTCCGGCGGCAAGGCAGTCACCTCCGGCCAGTGGACGAACAGCGAAATCACCTTTACCGTCACCGGAAGCACCATTGCTGCAGGCTCCGGTTCTGTTGGTTACCAGTATCGTTACGATGAGACTTCCGCGTGGCTCGAAACGACAGGTTCCATCCTCTATGTTGGAGATGTCGCTGAAAAGACGCTCTACGTCCGCGCGTACAATACGCTCGACGAAGAGGTCGTCTCGGAAGAGGAGTCGTTCATTATCCGTCAGGATACCGTCGCCCCGACCGTCACATTCAGCGGTATGCCCACTTCCTGGACGAGCGTCGACCAAGATATCACCATCAAGGTCACGGATGCCCTCTCCGGCGTCACGGGCGACACCGTCAATATCACTGTCACACCCACAAGGACCGACCTCGCGACTAAGGGCTTCCTGCCCGGCGCTGCACAGCCGGTCTCCGGACAGGATGGCACTTACACCGTCCTCTTCAAGGCAAGCGACAGCTATTCGGTCACCGTACACGACCAGGCAGGCAACGAGACCACTGAGCAGCTTATCATCGACAAGATTGATAAGGAAGCTCCGACAGTCGCTATCATTCAGAGTGGTTCCGACGGCACCCTCTGCAACGTCACAGCTTCCGCCAAGGACGACGCCAGCAAACCGAGCGAACTTCTGTTCAGCTTCGACGGCGGCACGACCTGGACTATCGGAGCAAGCTCCGAGGGCAGTGATGTGGCAATGGTCCAGACCATGCTCAATGTGGGACAGACGTATGTCATCCGCGTCAAGGATGCGGCTGGCAACATCACCACAAAGAATGAGAAGATTACAGGTACAAACAGCGGAGGCAATGGCGGCGGACGCTATGAGCCTGAGCTCATCAGCTCCTCCATCCTCTCCATCGAAGGCTATAAGCTCGGTAAGGTAAGCTACATCCAGTCTGACGGTACGAAGCACGAGTACGTGACGAAGAACGTCAATGGCACGGAAATCACCTGCCTGCCGGTCGAAGTGGAAGCCTATCCCGATGGCTCCGGCTACCTGTACGGCTACGCTCAGCTCGGCACCGGCCAGCGCTTCCCGATTTATTGGGACGACGCCGCGACCAAGACTGTGTCGAACGAAGGCGGCACCGGCTACTTCTACATCGACGCTGCTCAGCTCAACACCTCTAAGTCTTCGACCAGAATCTCTGTTGTCGTCGCACAGTATTCCGATGCGGAACTCAAGCATAGGACGTACAGCGACAGCCTGACGGCACCCATCACCATTGATGTGACGCCGCCCGTCGCCGCTATCTCCTATAACCGAGTCAACGACCAAATCACCGTCGTGGTCTCCGACCCGATTGCCGGTGTGGCCAGCGTCCGCTATGCGATTGAAAAGACGGACGGCACAGTCAGTGACTTCACTGATTACACAGGGCCGTTCGCCAAGCCCGCCAACTGCCAGCGCATCATCGTCGAGGCGGCAGATAAGCTGGACAACACGTCCCGCACCACATCTGCTAACCTGATTACCGGTGAGGCCGGCAACGGCGGAATCGACATCACGCAGGAGGCGTACGCCAACTCGTACTACTACCGCACGTCGATTTTCAACTACTACCTCATTGGCGGTACCAACAAGAACAGATGACAAACGTCGTTTGACTTGGCCCACTCAAGCGGAAAAGGGTAGGGCGTGCCCTAAAAAGCACGCCCTACCCGACACCGTGGGGTTTACGAACTCAATCTCACTTCTAATACCAAGCCTTTGCGACAGCATAGGGTCAACGACCGGCAGTGCTGGCTTTTCTCCCATCGGGAGGGGAAGAATACGTCTCCATCGGCGCTCTTCCCGCCGCCGCTGCTGCCGACTCTATGCGGATAACCTCAAATCATCCGTCCCATGTTTCTCTGCTTCTCGTAGAGAGCTCTCAAACGCCTTCCTCTCAAACCGAGCTCTCGCCCCTCCATCCACGCGCCGCGCTGCTTCCTTTTTTCTTTCTTTCAGGATTGGCAGCGGCGCAGGGAAGCATCTTTTCAGCGGATGTTCTGCAGGCCCTATGTTGTCGCAAAGGCTTGCTTTTTTTATTTGAGTAGTTTGAACTTTTCACCTATGAAACAAAAGCGCCCCTCCGATTTTCTGGAACAAATAGGAGCAAAATAGGAACAAATTTGGAGTTGTATTGGAGATTATCCATGATATAATTGTACCATCTTATAGTGTAGATAAGCGCGCTGAACCAATTCAATATAGGAATTTTCAAAGCACAGGAGATGTGATTCTCCTGTGCTTTTACTATTTCTCAGCACGTTTTTATCCTGCTATTGAGCAACCCCCAAAGAGGGGAAGTAGGCTCTTTTTTCAGCGAGGTGGTTTTATGAGCAACGAACCCAATGCCCCCAATAATCAGATGCCGCCGTGGTACAACCCGCCTCAGCAGACGGCTCCACAGCAGCCTCAGCAGCAATCTCCCGGCCCGCAGGGCTATATGTACCAGATGCCCTGGATGCAGCAGCCGCAACAGCAACAGCGTTCTCCGATGCCTCCGCAGCAGCCCCCACAGGGACAAGCTCCGCAGAGACCGGCTCAGCCGGGCTACCCGCCT
>OBJF01000190.1_pt1 | contig 75335 bp, 59 predicted proteins | sample 1519091 | NCBI WGS metagenome assembly OBJF01 (sample SAMEA2452124, study PRJEB22498) | human gut metagenome | biome: human feces; feature: human gut; material: feces | place: Australia | collected 2012
AATGGTGAAACTGGCGGTGATAAGAATGTTACTAAGCAAAATTTAAACAGGCTCTTAGTAAATAGCATATAATATCTAAACTTATTGAATTTGCCAGATTCCACATAAGGTTCACTGTATATATAAATATCATTACCTTTTTTCATCCATGTTCTAAAAGATTCTGAAAGATATGGATTATTAAGATTATCGCCTGTTATTCCTTGAGTAAAAAACTCGCCATCTGTAATAAGTACCGCCTGTCTGTTACCATTTACTATACGGTTTACAGCAGTCTTAATATCTGCATTATTTACCTCTTTTACAGTTCTCAGTAATTGATATACCATTTGCCTGTCTTTGGTTTCTTCTTTGATTACATTTCCTTTGATAGAATAAAAAACAGGATTACAGTCCACTATTACAGGATGAACAGACTGATAGTAAGGAGATTTGATAGCTTCTGTAACGCAGGTAGAATAGTCTATATAAAGATCAATAGGATTAGTTCCACTTTCTTCTATTCCACATTTATCATTCTGAACTATTTCTTTATGAAATCTGGGGATGTATGAAAGGTCATCTACAAATTCTTCAACACTCGTACATGCCTGTAAGCATAAAAACGAGCCTAATAAAATTAAATTTTGTTTTCTTGACAGGGTGTTCATAGTTATTTATATAAAATTAAACATTCGTGTTATATAGTTCTTTTAGACTTGTTTCTTATCTTTAAAGATTTAAAGAATTTTCCCCAATTCCAATTTGGCCAAAGTTATGATTTTTATCCGTAAATGCAAAAATTTAGAAAAAGTTTTTTTATACATTTTTACGCTTTATACAAAAGCACAAACGATATTAATTACAGGATAAAAATATAAATAATCCAACTAAATAACTATTCAAAATTAATTTTATACATACCATAAGGCAGTTCATTTTAGAACTCTTTTTGTTACCCATTCTCAATCTGTTTACTTACATACGATTCGGAATCCTACGGCCGTTTTCAGATGAGCTGAATCAGGGTAAACAATATCCAGTCCATCAGCCTCTTGCTTCCATTCTATCTTATTCTTCTCTCCCAACAATTCCACAGAAGTCACCTGCTTTTGTCCTGTACCCGCATCACTTTCTAAAGAGACGATTTTCAGTTTATCACCAGCCTTCATCCAGAGAGCCGTCAGGGCGAAGTGGAATAGACACGCCTACCGCACCATCACGAGCCACTATTTCCAAAAGATAACGTATCACGGCATCTGAGCTATACACAAAATTCGGTCCATAGAACCAGTCACCGACCGGAGTCTCTGCAATCCAGGCCTGGTCGGTTTTAATATTCTCCGGAATTCCCGTCTCACAAGTATTGACCGTACCATTTGTCTGCTTCCTGAACTTCACGATACTAAATACATCCACCTTTCCCCGTCGATCCAGCGTCTTATTATAAAAATCCGCTATTACCCGTTGCATGGCATCACATTTGTATCCAGTACCTGTTCCAGAGCCACTGAAAGGTTGCTGGTCTGTACCGTCTGTATAAATGAAATCCGGATTGTATTTATCTACGGCATCCATCATTCTCAACGCCCACCATTTGGCATACCATTCAGCATACTCCAGATGACCGCTAAAGATACCGGCCTGAGGAGGAGACCATCTTGAGTTAGCCGCCTCAGCCACCGTTTCATACTCCCTCAAATTAATCCCATAGAGATATTTAGGGTCTAATCCTTCCCACCATTTACCTTTGCCGTCGGCCAGTGTCAGGTTTCCGTCGTATGGCACTCCTTTCTTATCACCTTTTGTATCACTTTGAAAAGCTGTCTGCCACCACCACCAGGAATACTCATGATGGAAGGTAAGACCAAAACGGATTCCTGCCTTTCTTGCAGCTTTCTCCCATTCACCAATCAAATCACGCTTCGGGCCCAGACGCGTGGAGTTCCAAGGTTGATATTTAGAATCCCACATATCAAACTGGTCATGATGCACACTGCGGGTTAAACTTCTTCGGATTCCAGTCGCGCAATACCTCCTTGTATCCCACTTCCGAGGGATGTCCATAATTTTTCAGATGATTTTCATACGCCGGTGTCCCCTCCACGTACATTTTTCGGGCATACCAGTCGCCGCTTTCTCCTGCCGACTGCAGTCCAAAATGTATCCAGATTCCGAATTTGGAATCCCGCAACCATTCCGGTGTACCCGGATAATTTGCCTCAATCGACCTCCACGTAGGTTCATACGGTCCGGAAGTTATCGGCAAATCTAATTTTACCTCTTCAAAAGTCTGAATATTCCCCATCGGAACAGAATTTTCCGCCAGCGGTTTATGCACTGACGGTATCGGTCCTAACTGATAATTCACTCCATTAGTCTGCTGCTGGGAAAAAGCCGTCGCACAAGCCCCCAACCACAAACAACCTAACATTACAAACTGATTCATGCCTAAATTTTATATTTAATACACATTCTTAATAATCTATGAATAAGCCTCATTCAGCATCATAAAGCTTATTTATACGAACATATACACTATAAGGCTCATCCTCTATACTCAACAAAGGCTTTAAATAATACTTTTTGCCACCATTATTCAATACAAACAATAAACTTTCCCTGTCACCAACCTCCAGATTTGACAATATATCATCCTTTTCTCCATACAATGATATTTCCTCCGCACTTTGAAAAGCCAATAATAAGGGACCATAAAAAATAGCGACAGTGTTCTTGTCATCAGGCATCGATTCCACCCGAAACTTAAAATCAAACTGCACACGAATACAATCACAATTTCTCCACTCCCGATTTAAAGTAAAGAACAAATTTTCAGAAGCAACACCTTGCAAATGATTATTGACATACACCTTTGCTCCTTTTCCCCATGAAGGAATAAAAAGATTCAATAAAAGGAACTGAGCAGAATCTGACGCCACGGTCAGCTCCGCTTTTTGATCACGAATAAAATCTCCTTCCTGAGAAATCTTTATATGACGTTCTTTCCAGTCAAGCACAGTTGGAATATACAGGTTAACCCATACATTTTTATCATCATGAAAATAAATATTCTTGTTCAGTAACGAAAAAGCCTCTATGCTGGATCCATTGCAGCATCTGAAATCGGAATAGCTGTTCAGAAACTTTTTCCTTCTGGGAGACCCCAATGGCAAATGATACACATACTCCCCTGTTTTCGCATTTTGCAAGGCCATTATTGAATTATAGAATGCATTCATATACCAATCAGCATACCGAGGTTTACAAGTCCATTCAAATAACTTGCTTGTAAGCCTTTGGGTATTATGTGAGACACAAGTTTCCGCTATTTCTCCTGTTAAAGTGTTACTCAGTTGCCCCGGTCTTCCCCAATGTTCAGAAGTAAGAGAAGTAGGAGTAGTGACATTAGGACGAGGGCCACTGCTAGACCCGTTCACATAAGCATGTTTATAAGCCAGCATATCCCAAAAGTGAGTCACGGCATTATAATAGATCGGATTCTTTGTAATCTCATAACATTCCGAAAAACCGTTCACCAAAACGATATGCGTATTTGAATGTAATCCAGATAAAATATCCTCATTATTGGCCAAGGGCATCAGAAACCATTTCCGGTCAAATATCTGAGCCAGTTTCAGGTGTTTCTCATCTTTTGAAATCCGATACAGTTTATACAAGACATCATTCATGCCTCCGGGCTCATTCGTAGGATTTGCCTGAGTGGTATACAGCATTTTTGATATGGACTGGACACTTAGTTTCTCCATTCTCAGCCCTACATAATCGGCCATATTCAACAATATATCATAGGCTTTTACATTGCCCGTGTTGATATACACATCTAGTAACCCTTGCATTATCTTATGATATGTATAATATGGTGCCCAGACTCCTTCCGCCTTCGTTTCAAGAATATCAAATTCCCTTTCTGGAAATGCCGACAAATATCCTTTACCAAGTGCCATCTGACATTTAGATAATTCGTCGACCATATATTTCAGACGTTTACCTAATATACCGTCATGATATTTCTTTACGACAAAAGAGCATGCAGACAAATAATGACCGACAAAATGACCTCTCAAACCGATATTAGGAGCTTCCCATCCCTCCAAAGGAGTCGCAGAAGAAGGGAGCCCTGCATTTATCCTGAAATTATGCAGTAATCTGTCCGCATCTAAGGATTGTAGATACTCTATGTTTAATGCCTCTCTGTGCTGAATCCAGGACTCCTTCAATGTAACACTTTCTATTGGAAAAGCATAAGCTTGTGTTGCATCCTGGGCATTGGCATATCCTCTGATACACCACAGCCACAAAGCAAACAAACATATTATGTACTTATATTTCCACATATTCATCCCTATTTAAATCTATATCCAAAAGAATTATATTTCTTCTTTTTCCAAGAAACAAATATAGACGGATAATACGAACAATAAATAGGATGAAAATGTGGAATTATAGGAGGAAATCGATTCACAATAAAAAAGTCCCGATGTTCGCTCATCAGGACTTTTTCACGCCATCATATTTTACTAAATATGTTATTGAGTTATTTTATATAAAACAGAAGCATGAGGGGAAAGTTTTTGCTCAACCTTAGCAGAGACTTTACCCAAACTTTGCCCAGTCCACAAATCGGTAATTTCCGCAGTACCTTCTATTCCCAGCTCTTTCAATTCTACACCGACAGATATTTCTTTCTCATCTGATGTATTGAATAAAGCTAAATAGACCTCTCCTGTCTGAGGATGACGAGAAGTAATAGCAACTTTATCCAACTCACGATATAACATACGTGTATCCACAGATTCACGATGCATCTTGAGGACTGCTTCATTTGTCAACAAAGATAATGTAAAATCATCACAACTGGGCAAATCGCCTCCAAACATCAATGGTGAACGGAAAATAGTAAACAAAGTCATCAATGTATATTGCTCATCTTTAGTAAGTCGAGTCATGCGATCCTCTCCTCTTTCTCCACGAATAGAAATACGCCCTAAAGGAATCATATCACAATCAGGCCAAGTACCAGGAGTTATATAAGGATACCATTTCTGACAAACAGACAACAGATGATCTATATCCCCCCAAACATCCCATACATCATTTACCATACGCCACATATTTGCATGATTACGCACATGTTCAGCCTCTTCTACCGGAGTTTCACCTGGTGAAGTGCTAAAAACAATTGGACGTCCACAATGATCAATCGCATAACGTATCATCTCGATCTCATCTTTATGATAATATGGAGCAGACAAATCATCTACTTTTATAAAATCAACGCCCCAATCTGCGTACATATTAATAATAGAATTATAATATTCCTGTGCACCAGGTTTAGAAGTATCCACCGTATAATTATCAGAAAGCCATTTGCACAAATTATCTTCTGAATAAATCTGGTCCGCAGTAATACCATCCGTTCCCTTTACCGGCATCTTTTGAGCTACAGCTTCCTTTGGAATTCCACGCATAATATGTATGCCAAATTTCAGTCCTTTCTGATGTACATAATCAGCCAACTCCTTAAAACCTTTCCCATCCTTTGATGAAGGGAAACGATTAACAGCAGGCTGATAACGCCCATATTCATCAAGCACATAGCGTGGATCAGTTTGATTGTAACCTCCTGCCTTGTCATTCTCTACAAACCAGCGAATATCAACAACCACATATTCCCAACCATATTTCAGAAGGTGTTCGGCCATATAATCAGCATTTGCCTTTACCTCATGTTCCTCCACAGTAGGACCATAACAATCCCAACTATTCCATCCCATAGGAGGAGTTTGTGCCCATTCTTTAAACTCATTTTTAGCAAAAACCTTTCGCTCAGTCTCCTTTTTCTCTGTACAAGAAGCTGCCAAAGCTAAAGCTAATAAACCTAATGCAATATTCTTTATCATAATAACTTACCTCAATCTTAAATGCAAATTACTTAGTTAATATAATTCCACCATCCGGTTGGATTACGACTTTCACCTCTGCCGGATTCTTGATTTTCAGTTCTTCCAACTGCGGCTGACGTTTCTTATCGTCCAGATAATAGGAAACCGTTTCGCCTTTCTCCCACATCGGCAGGTTCAAGCTCAACTTCAAAGGCTCCTTCTGTGCATTTACACCCACTACATACCAGCGGTCGCCGTGACGGCGGGCCAGCACACAGTATTTACCCGGATAGCCGTCAAGGAACACCGTTTCATCCCACGTAGTAGATACCTGCTTCATAAAATCGATGGCCAGTGCCGGTGCATCTGTCAGGTTGTTCGGAGCCAGGGCAAAGTTCTGAATCGGGTTCTGATACAGCACCGCCGTAGCCAGCTGGAATACGTCCGTCGTCTTTCGGATAGTACCTCCGTCGTTCGTACGGTTATGACGCTTGTTCAGCAGCGTACCGCCAAACTCCATACAGCCGATGGTATTGCGGATAAACGGATGCAGACAAGCGTTGTAAGCCTCCATATCATCAAAATGCTGGTTAAATATCAGGTTTTCAGAAGCCAGTACCGCCTCACTGCCCACATAGTTCGGATACATACGTTCCCAGCCACGTGGGATGGTACAGCCATGGAAGATTATCATCAAGCCGTATTCGTTGGCATCGGTCAGGATATCTTCGTACAAACCCATCATCTGCTGCTTGTCACTGCCGAAGAAGTCCACCTTCAAGCCCTTCACGCCGCACTTCTGCAGCCATTTCATCTCTTTCTTGCGGGCTACTGAATTGCTCATGCATTGCTTTGGGTTCTGTGGTGCATCATTCCAGTAACCATTAGAGTTATACCATAAGAATATATCCACATTCTTACTCTTAGCGTAATTGACAAGTTTTTCCATACGCTCACGACCAATATTGCTTTCCCACCAATTATCTACAAGCGTATATTCATAACCCATTTCACTGGCCAGATCAATGAAACGAATCTGGTCATCATAGTTGATACTCGGGTCCTGCCACATAATCCAGCTCCAGGTAGAACGGCCAAACTTGTATTCCTGCGAAGGCTCATACAGCGGTTCCACCACATCAAATGGTATGGTAGTCTCCACAATCGGCTTCAGCCCGCTGCCCACCGTAATGGTACGCCAGGGAGTGACACCCGGAAGAGCCAATCCCGGAGTAGAAGAACCCAGACCGTTCATCTCTCCCGGATTCGGGAAAGCAATACTGTAAAGCCCATCTTTAGTAGCATCACTCAGGTGGGAGGCACAATACAGGCTGCGCACACCGGTTTCTGAAACCAGCGCCCAGTTATCCCCCACATGGAACAGTGCCGGGAAAGTATAGCCTTCACCGTACTTGGAAGGAGTAGCCACCGGTTCATCGGGCACATATTCCTCTTCGTAGCTAGGTTTGGTGCGTTTCCATCCTATCATCGGGTCACTCTGCGGAGAAAGGAACGTGGTAGTGGTAGAAGGAAAGTCAAAGCCGGTCGCCTCCTTTTCAATGACCATACAGGCCGTTTCGCCATACTGAGGCATCTCGTAGCGGAAGGCAATGTCGTTATTACTCAACTGGAACACGATGTCCAGTTTCTTCTTCTCCGCATTTTCAAGGGTTACAGTCAGCTTGTTGGCAGAATAATTCACCGTAGAACACTTGATACGGTCCTGCGTGTACGTCTTTTCCACCTTGTCCGCCTGCTGGCCGACAAAGCTCATCTGACGGCTGAAGTCGCCAATATTGGATACAAAGCCGAGAGGAGAGTTCTCCAGCACGGTCTTTCCATCGTATGTCACCGAATAGACAGGCTTGCCATCCTGCAACTGAAAGTCGAGTTTCAAGCGAGAATCAGGGCCGGTGACCACTGCCTGCTGGGCAAATGCTTGAGAGGCCAACAATGCCAATACACCCAAAAGTACTTGTCTTTTCATAAATACATGTCAATAAATGCTTTATATAATAAAATGCATACAACTTACCAAAGCATAAGTATAGATTTCAAGAGAAAGAGAAATGCAGAATATAATCTGCATTTCTACTATCTTTTATAATCCTTTTAATCCGTATAAAGAGGATTCTGAACTAATCCCGGATTTTTATCTCGCTCTGTTTTCAGAATCGGCAACCAATACATTTTATCATCCCAAATTCTATCTCCACCTACATCACTTCTTAAATCTGAAACTTCATAAGTTTTATGTCCGTCAGGATACTTTTTCACCGTAATGGCATGCATAGTCCGTCCTAAATACTTATCAGCTTCCATCCAGCGACGTACATCAAAATAACGATGTTCTTCAAAAGCTAACTCAATACGACGTTCATGCTTTATATCTTCTAAAAGTTGTTCGCCTGTAGAAGTAATATCCGGCATACCTGCACGATTGCGGACTTCATTTACAGCATCTCGTGCACCATCTTCATCACCAGTATGATATAATGCTTCTGCCTTATTTAAATACAATTCCGCAACTCGAAACCAAATCCAGTTTTTAGCTTTAAAATTCCATGAATTCGGTACATAGTCCTCATCTAAGAATTTCTTCAAGTTATATCCCGTAGGAGAAGTATTCCAGTTATCCACACCATATTTTGTATCTCGTCCTCCTCCTATTTCTTTTCCTGAAGCATCCACATCAAAATAAGTTTCTACAGTACGTTCTTTCCAAGGAGCACCATCATATAAAATGCTTGCATAAAAACGAGGGTCTCTATTTTCGTAAGGACTGGCAGCCTCATCAGGATTATTCCAATCAAAGCGAGAAGCCACCCCATTTTTAACAATCTCGTAATCATCTACCAACTCTTGTAAAGGACAGTTTCCACCCCAGCCATTCCATCCGTTAGGATAATTATATTGCTCTAATGAAGAAAGTCCTTCTCCTAGATTACTGGCAGTACCCATACGAGCAAATATAACCTCTGTATTTGTTGATGTATTATCCAAAAATATATTCTGATAATTTGCTGATAAGTCTTCTGTTACAGTAGAAGATGTTTTCAATAAGCCATAACCATTATTTAAAGCTTCTGCCAAAGCTTCATCAGCTGCTGTAGCAGCCTTCTCCCATCGTTTAGGATCTGGAGTGGTATAGCCCACTTCTGGCATCTTTACATTTACGTTCATCAAATCACTTGCCGCATACAACAATATACGAGATTTTAAAGCTTTTGCAGCAACACTTGTAGCACGTCCATAATCATCTCCAGAGTAGCTTACAGGTAATTCTTTTGCAGCCTGATCCAGCTCTTCAACCATAAAATCAACGCAGTCCTTATAGGAAGCACGAACCTGCTGTTTTATCTTATCTACATCATCAATAGTATAACTTTCAGTTATCAAAGGAACACCACCCCAACGAGTAATCAAATCATTATACTCCAATGCACGAATAAAACGCACTTCACCTTTCAAACGTTCTTTTAAATCAGCATCAGTAAAAGGTGCATCTTCTATTCGTTCAAAGAAAATATTACAATTGGCAATATTATTCCATTTAGTACTCCAGGAACGGTTATCCCATCCCCACCAAGCTCCATTCATTCGACCTAAGTCACTGGAACTTACACGCGCAAAATTATGTACTTCACAACCACGTAACCAAGTCAACTCTGTTTCATCCACTATAGAACTCTGCATAGACTCAGTCCATCCATGTCCCACCTGATTATAACGAGAATTTACAAAAGCCTGTATCAATGCAGGGTCCCCCCACAACTGATCTTCTCCAATTTCAGTTAATGGTGCTTTATCCAAAATATCAGAACATGAAGAAAGAACCGGGGCACTCAGCATCCCCATCAATATATATTTAATAAATCTTTTCATACCGCATTTATTTAGAATGTTACATTAATACCAAAGTTATAGACTTTAGACTGAGGAGTATTCCAAGCAGCCCATCCCTGACTATTTTCCTGTGTCTCCGGATCAATGTTACGAATACCCGTAATCGTAAACAAATTATATCCGCTTAAAGAAAGACGAACAGCAGATATAGGAGTATTCTTTAACCAACTCTTTGGAAAGTCATAGGCCAACTCAATACTCTTCAAACGTAAATAAGACGCATTGTTCAACCAGAATGTGTTTCTATAGTTTCCACCTCCTGTTACAGTAGCATCTCGATTATACGTCCGAGGATATTCTGCATTTATATTATTCTCAGTCCAACGGTTTTCATAAAAGTCTTTTGTAAAGTTTCCAATTGTTCCTGCTTCCATAAATGTATATTGCCAAACCTGTGCAGCTCCCTGGAATAACATATTCAGACTCCAGTTTCGATAATTTGCTCCTAAGTTTATGCCATACATTATACGAGGTATAGCTGGTTTATCCTGGCGTACCTTATCTTTAGCATCTATTACACCATCTTCATAAACATCTTTGAACCTAACATCTCCCACTCGAGCTTCAGCCAAATGAGGATAAGAGTCCAGTTCTTCTTGCGTGCGGAAAATACCATCTGCTTCATACATTAGATACATATCTCCGTCAGTTCCAATAGACAACCCTGTTCGCTTCTGCCAATCCAAAGTTCCCTCTGGTTCATCTATGAAATCAATTGTACTATGATTATAGGTGAAATTACCACTAGCCATAATTGACCAGTCTTTATTCAGTTGTTTACTAAAACCTAATGTCAACTCTGTTCCTATGTTCGAACAAATTCCAATATTTTCGTCAGGCAAAGTCAAACCTGCGTATTCTGGAATAGCCGCATTACGAGTGGCCAAAATATTGTTTCGCTTTGTTTTGAAGAAATCAGCCTCAAAATTAAAATATTTCAAGAATCTTGTTTCAATACCTACATTGTAAGTATTGGCAACCTCCCATGTAATATTAGGATTAGCAGTTCTTAAAAGCCAAAGTCCACTTTCAATGCCACCACCTAAAATAGCCGGATTATCAAATGTGTAAGCTGTCAAATACTGAAAAGCATCCACTTTATCATTACCCATTTGTCCCCAAGATGCACGAACCTTTAAATAATCCATCCATGAAACATTTTCTTTCCAGAACTTTTCTTCAGAAACTCTCCATCCTACAGAAACTCCAGGGAAGAAACCGAAACGCTTACCTGCAGGGAAATTCTCAGAGCCATCATATCTCCAGTTGAACTGGAACAGATATTTACCAGCATAATCATAGTCCAAACGACCAAAATAGTTCATTCGTGCTGTTTCTGATGCTTTACCGTCATTTGTAGCACTATTTATATCTCCAGCAAAAATCTCGTCGATTGCTGTTGAAATAAAGTCCTGACGTCTTGCCTGCATGTAATCATAACGACTTTGATATTGTTCATACGCTACAAAAACATTCAAATTATGTACCTCATTAAACGTACGTTTATAATTCAAACGTGCATTCATCGTGACACCCAAAGTCTGATTCATATTCTGGTCAAGAATATTTGAGCCTTGTTCTTTCGCTATATATTCATCTCCACTTTGCTCATACATATAATACTTTTTCTCAAATTTCTTGTAAAATGCATCAGCCCGGTCTACATATAATCCCGCATCAACAGATAGTCCTTCAGTAATCCACGGTAAATCCCAGTGTAAAGTCAAATCTGCATTTAAATATGATTGTCTATCACGTTGATAACCTGTAGTACCATCCAATCCTGTAGCTGGAGAGAAGTTATCTTGCTTAGAAGAAACATTGCCATAATTTGTTCCAGGGAACCAAATATTCACCATGGGATTGTATTTAATCAAATAACGCCAAATGTCTTCTGAACCTGTAATCGGTGAATTTCGGTCTTCTTGACGAAAAGCTACATTCAAACCAATCTTTACATCTTTATGAGGAGTGAAGTCAATATTTGTACGGAAATTATACTGGCTATAATTACTTGCACTATTTTTATAATAATTATCCTGATACTTATAACCTAAAGAAGCATAGAAGCTAATGTATTTACCTCCTGCCGAAGCAGAAACATTATGCTGAGTTTGAACAGCCTGTTTCAATAATATATCAAAAGCATTTACATTAGGATAATTCACAGGATCACTTCCATCTTTAAACTTCTGAATATCCTCAGGAGAGTAAGTATCCGGAGTAATTTCATTTATCAATTCTGCATACTGCCATGAATCACACATTTCGGGTAATATAGTAGGAGAGCTAATACCTATGTTTCCATTATAATTCACTGTGAATTTTTCTGACTTAGCACGCTTCGTGGTAACCAATATAACACCATTGGCAGCACGAGAACCATAAATAGCTGCAGATGCATCCTTCAAAATCGTAATATTTTCAATATCATTAGGATCTATTCGTCCTAAACTTCCGGCACGATCGGCCACTCCATCCACCACAATCAATGGAGATGAATCTCCCGTCGTACTTGCTCCACGAATCAACAAACCAGCATCATCATATCCAGGCTCACCGCTTCTATTATAAGAAATCAATCCAGGCAAACGGCCTGCTAAGGTATTTGTAATATTAGCAGTTGGCACTTTTGCCAAATCACTACCTTTCGTACTTGCCATTGCGCCTGTTACAGATACTTTTTTCTGGGTACCATAACCAACGACTACCACTTCATCCAAGGTTTCCAAATCTTCTTTTAATGTCACAGCTAAAGCCTTTCCTGATTTAGCTTGTAACTTTTGAGTCTGATACCCAATATAAGAAATATCCAACTCAGCACCATCTGCTACTTCCAGAACAAAGTTACCATCAAAATCAGTAATCGTACCATTAGTCGTACCTTCTTCCATGATAGTAGCACCAATAATTGGTTCACCATTTACATCTTTTACTGTTCCACTGACTTTTCTCTTCTTTTTAGAAGTAGCCTGCTGTGTTCCCTTTTTAATAACAATATTTTTACCTTGAATTTCATATGAAACATTCTGCCCTTTCAAAATCTGGGCAACTGCCTCCTTCAACTGGCTGGCATTTACAGAAATAGTACGATCTGTATCCACATCACCTGCAATATACACGAACGAATATCCACTCTTGGCTTGAAGTTCTGTCATTGCATTCCTAACCGATACATTCCTCATTTTCAACGATATACTCTGTGAGTACAAGCTTAAATTAAGGCATAGCAAAGCCCCGGCCATTAACATGGCTTTTTTTCTGTAATTCATAAACTTAAGATTTTAAGATTAAAAATTTCTGATAAAAGGCGTTTTACAAGGAATGTTTTATTACTTTTGCCGCATCCCTTAGAAAACATCTTAAAAACTAACAAGTTAGAAAGAACTAAGGTCTTCGCCGGAGGAACTTCCCCTTCTTCCGGCTTTTTTATGTTCTTTCACCAAATGCTAAATTAAGTATCCACATTCTGCATAATTTTAAGGTCTTAGTGTGTTTAACAAACGGTTAATATAAGGTTATTTCCCGGTCTTTCTGCTTATAGCGTACTTTTCCGGTTTTTTCTAATGCTTCCAAAATATCTTTAATACCTTGTTCACCCCGACCAAAACTTCCATAAAAACGGAATTCTCGAAGAGAATCTGTAGCAAAGGTTATATGTACATCGTAGCTGCGTTCCAGTATCTTTACAACTTCCGGCAACGGCAATTCATCAAAGAACAACTTGCCGGAAGTCCACTCCAATATATTCTTTACTTCTTTTGTTTCCTTTTTCATGTGACCTTCCGCCTTATCCAGCGTAACTTGTTCATTGGGAAGCAAAATCATCTCTGTTTCTACCCGCAAACGATTATCTAACGCTACTTTTCCTTCCAGCAAAGACACTACTGCTTCTTCATCGTTCGGATAGTCACGAAAATTAAACTTGGTACCTAATACCCTGACCGACAAGGAAGGAGTCTGTACATGAAAAGGAAGTTTCTCATTACGCTCTACCTCGAAATATCCTTCTCCACTTAATTCCACCTCACGGTTGTCCACTCCAAAATCCTGCGGATAGACCAGACGAGAACCAGCATTCAGGACTACCAATGTACCATCGGGCAAACGGAGGCGTGTCTGTGCACCGAGAGGAGCTTCTACTTCTACCTGGGTCAACGCATTTTGCAGGCTGCTTTCTCCCTGACGATAAGAGAAGAAGGAAATAAGGCCCACCACCAACACTGCGGCCGCATATTTATAGATTGTTTTCCAATCTATGCCTTTCTTGGATTGCTTCTGAGCCGTACTTGCAGCCACCCGTTTCCGGAAGGTTTCAAAAGCGCGGTCGGCATCGTAACGCATACGTTCTTCCTTCTGCACGGCAGAAAACCAGATTTCCTGCTGCTGCATGAAATAACGTCGGTTATCTTCAGAACTGGTAATCCATGCGTCCAGTTCTTCGCGTGCTTCCTTGCTCAGACCTTTACTCAGAAAAGCGGCAATCAGTTTGTCGATATGTGAATTTCTTTCTTCCATTTTCAGGGTTTCTATAAGTGAGACGAAATTTTCGCCTGAGCGGGTAGGCGAAAAACGTATTTTTTTTATTTGAAAGTCGAAAAAAATAAAATCAGGATAATCAAATACTTCCCGAGTTCTGAATGAAGCGATGATAATGCACTCTTTATGTGATACTTAACCGTATTAACAGAAATATTCAGCTCTGTAGCGATTTCTTCATATTTTTTCCCCTCGAAACGACTTTTGATAAAAACTTTCCGGCAGACTTCCGGCAAATTCCGGATGGCATGATGAATTTCTTCCTCCAGTTCATGTTCCAGCAAACTTCCCAGAGGATAATCATCAGAGAGCAGATAACGCATCTCTCCTTCTTCCGGAATAGCAGAAAAAGCCACTTCCGTACGTTCTTTCTTGGAGGACAGGTAATCCATGCAATGATTCCGTACGGCACGCACTAAGTAACTGCGTAAGGAAACTTGAATGTCGAGTGTCTCATGTACTTCCCACAGATGAAAAACGACATCTCCTACCAGCGTTTCAGCCAGAAAATCATCTCCCACATATTCACGCGCTATGTGACACAACAAGGCATAATGATGACGGTAGAGGTATTTATAAGCCTCTTCATTTCCTCGTTTCAGTTGCTCTATGATAATTCGTTCCGTAATTTCCATCTGTGTGTTGTAGCGTAAATTCAGTTTATTCAAACATTTTCCGATAATAGGCGGCTTTATCTGTTATTTGTTTCCATTGTTCTATCCCATTGATGGGGGAAGAATGTACCCGCTCATAAAACGCGATTTCCCCCTGAAACGGACGGAAATCATTTTGCATCAGTGAAAGATTCAGTGCTTTTTCGATTCGGGCAAAACCATACATCAGAGAATCTTGTGCTATCTGCTGAATTTTTATTGTATAGGCAGAATCGGCTCGCAAAAAATCTCTTCGGGCAGTAAGCGTATCTCCCTTATAATCTTCGAGTACAGCTTTCAGGTGAAGCAATTCGGACGACATGGAATCGCTCATACATCTATCCATTTCACGCAATAAGTCCAATACTTCCGACAGGCGCCAGCTCTGCAACAAATAGCGATATTTCAACAGATAAGTCTGCTTGTCAGGATGCAAAGCAATCGCACTGTCCAGTTTTTGACGTATAAGTGAGTCATGGATGCATACTTGCGGATGCGACTTGTCAATTGGCCGATTCCAAAACAAAGAATCACTTTGCATCAAGCTGTCAGCCTCCAGCACAAGTGCATGCACAACTTTTTGTATATCAGACGCATCATCTGATTTCTCATGCACACATGCAGAAACGATTCCAGCCAGACAACCAGCCATTAAAAAGAGTTTTGCATCCATAGTTCGAAGATTGGTTTTGCGCAAAGTTAATTTTTTTCATTTATACCAAACATAAAAATGCAAAAGAATCTAAACAAAAACAGAAATCTCCCTACGGAAAAAGTCATTCGCTAGTAACAAATTCTCTGTTTCACACTGTGGGATACAAAAACCACAGTGTGGGATATATATTTCACAGTGTGGGATACAAATCCCGCACTGTGAAACAGAGAATATAACAAGACAAAATGGAGTATTCACAGAAGCATCTGAAAACTATATCTGGTGAGATTCAGGTTATTTCTTCAGACTTCTTTTTACTACCGCAGGTACGCCGGCTGCCAGAGAATCATCGGGAATATCTTTGGTTACGACACTACCTGCTGCAATGATACAGCGATTGCCAATGGTTACTCCCGGACATACTACCACATTTCCGCCCAACCAGCAGTCCTCACCTATCGTAATGGGATAGGCAGTTTCCTTTTCTTCACGGCGCTCCACATAATCCATGGGATGCTGAGGAGTATAGAACTGACAATGGGGACCTATCAGAGTATGTTTCCCGATACGGATATAGCCTCCGTCGAGCATGATACAGTCATAGTTCATAAACACATTTTCCCCTAAAATGATACCTGTACCATGGTCACAATGGAAAGGCGGACAGATGGTAGTGCTTTGCGGAATACCGGGAATCAGTTCTTCTATCACCTGACGGTAGTCTTCATCGTAGATGGTCATGGAACGCAAACGGGCACAGACTTTCTTGGCGTGTACCAGACTGGCATGTATTTCAGGGTCGGAAAAATAATAGAGCTCCTGACTGCGCATTTTTTCATATTCTGTTTTCATAGGCTTTAATACTAAAATTACCAGGCTCAAAGGTAGAGGGATTTTTGTTTATTTGCAATGAGATTTGATACTCATTAATTTTACTACATATAGGTAAAAACAAGAAAAGCCCTGAAAATGCGAATACACACACTTCAAGGCTTATACTTATATGTTGAGAATCTTTTACAAGCTATAATATCTTTAGTAAAAACAAGAAACCCTTGCAAGTTATCACTTACAAGGGTTATTCTTTTCTTCGTACCCAAACACCACATGTCCATCCTATGTCTTTCTCTTTTCACAGGCAATCTGCCACCAAGCCGAGTTTCCAGCAGCTTGACATCGTACAGCTGTCTTCTCCTGCCCTGCTCTCTTACCTGCAGGAAAGGGGAATAAATACGGCACTGGCGAAAAGAGAATGCCGTGAGGCACACTTCACCAACAACGGCAAACGGTATTTCGCCATTGCCTTTCCGAACATATCGGGCGGATATGAAATCCGCAACCGATATTTCAAGGGCTGCATCGCACCTAAGGAAATATCACATATCAGACAATCGGGAGAGCCGAGAAAAGCATGTTACGTTTTTGAGGGGTTCATGGACTACCTTTCCTTTCTGACGCTAAGGCTTGAAAGCTGTCCGCAATCCCCCGATTTCGACAGACAGGACTACATGGTTTTGAACTCCGTTGCCAATGTTTCCAAGGCACTCTATCCGCTGGGCAGCTATGAACGCATCCACTGTTTTTTTGACAACGACCGTGCAGGAATGGAAGCCCTGCAGCAAATCAGAAAGGAATATGACAATGCCAGATATATACGTGACGCTTCACACATATACAGCGGATGCAAGGATTTGAACGAATACCTGCAAAAACGGGCAGAGACAAAGAAACAGGCTCAATCCATCAAAGTGAAGACACCGCCCAATAAACCGGGAGGCTTTCGGTTATAGCCCACTATAACTACACGCTTCGCTTACGTAGTTGTGGGCTCTCCCGAGGGGATTAGGGTTTTACCCTAATGACCCACTCAGGGCGTTTCTCCCCTGAGAACCCAGAGCAAAGAGTGACCCTCTCTTTGCAATCTCCGCTTATGGGTTGTACCCCTAAGAACCCCATGCGTTTACGAACAGCGGAAAAGCAAGCAATAAAGTACAAACCAAAAAACAAGTATCTATGGCAACAAAATCAAGCATACATATCAAGCCCTGCAACATCGCATCGAGCGAGGCTCACAACAGGAGGACTGCCGAGTATATGCGTAATATCGGAGAGTCCAGAATCTATGTCATTCCTGAACTCTCCACCGATAACGAACAGTGGATAAATCCCGACTTCGGCAGTCCGGATTTGCGGATGCATTATGACAATATCAGACAGATGGTAAAGGAAAAGACCGGACGTGCCATGCAGGAAAAGGAGCGTGAACGCAAAGGCAAGAACGGTAAAATAGTCAAGATTGCGGGATGCTCCCCCATACGTGAAGGAGTGCTGCTTGTCAGGTCGGACACCACACTGGCAGACGTGCGTAAATTCGGTGAGGAGTGTCAAAGACGCTGGGGAATCACACCGCTGCAAATCTTCCTGCACAAGGATGAAGGGCATTGGCTGAACGGTCAGCCGGAAGCGGAAGACAAGGAAAGCTTCAAGGTCGGGGACAGATGGTTCAAGCCGAACTATCATGCCCATATCGTTTTCGACTGGATGAACCACGAAACCGGAAAGAGCCGAAAGCTCAATGACGATGACATGATGCAGATGCAGACCCTTGCATCAGACATCCTGCTGATGGAGCGTGGGCAGTCAAAGGCTATTACAGGCAAGGAACATCTGGAACGTAACGACTTTATCATCGAGAAACAGAAAGCCGAGCTGCAACGCATGGATGCAGCCAAACGGCACAAAGAAGAACAGATAAATCTTGCCGAACAGGAACTAAAACAGGTAAAATCAGAAATACGCACTGACAAGCTAAAGAAGACAGCCACCACAGCAGCGACAGCCATAACAAGCGGTGTTGCTTCTCTTTTCGGAAGCGGAAAACTGAAAGAACTGGAACATGCCAACGAAAAACTGCAAGACGAGGTTTCAAAACGGAACACCAATATTGAAAAATTGCAGAGCCAGATACAGCAGATGCAGAAACAGCATGATACGCAAATCCACAATCTCAAGGAAATGCACAGACAGGAACTTGACATGAAGGAAAAAGAACTGTCACGGCTCGCCAGAATCATAGACAAGGCTTTCAGGTGGTTTCCGATGTTCAAGGAAATGCTGCGCATGGAAAAGTTCTGTGCCATGCTGGGATTCTCTAAAGAAATGACAGAAAGTCTTTTGGTCAAGAAAGAAGCCTTGAAATGCAGCGGTAAAATCTATTCAGAACAGCACAGACGGAACTTTGATATAAAGGATGATATTTTAAGGGTGGAAAATGACCCTGACGATGAAAGCAGGCTGAACCTGACAATAAACAGGAAGCCGATTGCCGACTGGTTCAGGGAGCAATGGCACAGGCTTAGATACGGAACAAGACTGTCGCAACAGGAAGAAAAGAAAAGTAGAGGAATTAAGATGTAACTTGATAGTTTGCGACTCTAGATTCCCGATTATCAATTAAATTGTGTATCTTTGCCAATGGATTGAGGAAACTCTTTCCAAGACATGTTAGAATTAGAAGAAGCGTTATGCTGGTCGTGGTATCGGAAACCTGGGAAATTTCTTAAGACATACAAACGATGATGGCATAGTGGTTCTCACGCTATAGCGTGGGCTGCTATTGTTATATCTGTTTGTATGGGTTTTCCTAGGACCTCCGACACAGGTGAACGATTTGTGGTTCACGCTTCGTGCGTTAGGAATGACAATTAACCAATAAACATAGTTCATATGAACATTAAGCAATGCATCTATTTATTTGCCACAATCGCATTTTCACTCTCATCTTGTAGCGATGACAGCGGCATGGAAAATGATTTTGAGCCTAAGACTCATCTCTAGAAAAAAGGCAAAAATGAATATTATCTTCTTAAAAGTGAATATTGCCCTATTTGGATATCCCTCTATCTTTGCAGTTGATTATGAAAGTATTGATATGAAACAACTAATATTCATTTTTACCGTTGCATGGGGTGCTGTAGTAGGCAGCCGTGCGCAAGAGGTGCTTACTTTGGATGATTGTCTTCGTTGGGGTATTGAAAATAACCTTTCTCTCCGGGGACAGCGCAATGAGATTCAAAAAAGCAAATATGCTATTTCTGAAAACCGTGCCAAGTTATTACCGCAAATTAATGGAGTGGCTAATTTTAACGACAACTTCGATCCTCCAGTGTCCGTAACAGATGGTTCTGCTTATGACAAACCTTATAATGTAACCCAGACGCTGCAGTATAATGCCGCAGCCGGATTGCAGCTTCAAATGCCACTCTATAATCAGACGGTTTATACCGCTCTTTCCATTTCGAAGGTATTGGATGAAATCAGCCGTCTGTCTTATGAAAAAGCGCGCGAGGACTTGATGATGCAGATTGCTAAGATGTACTATCTGGGACAGGCCACGGCCGAGCAGATAACGCTGGTTAAAGCCAATATTGCGCGTCTGGAGGAATTGCGTGACATTACGGTGGCTTTCTATGACAATGGCATGGCTATGGAGGTGGATGTGAAGCGTGTCAATATAAACCTGGAAAACTTGCAGGTACAGTATGACAATGCACAGGCCATGCTGGCTCAACAGCTGAATATGCTGAAATATGTGATGGATTATCCGGCAGAGAAAGATATAACGCTGGAACCGGTGAATGCTGAAACTATTGCTCCGATTGAATTGACCGGCTTGTCAGAAAATCTGTATGAGCTTCAGTTGCTTCAGTCGAAGAGCGACTTGGCAGAACGGCAGAAAAAGATGATTTCCCATGGATACATTCCTTCACTTACATTGACGGGCAACTGGATGTATACGGCTTATACGGATAAGCTTCATCATTGGTTTCATTCCGGACCCTCCAATCATTGGTATCGTTCTTATGGTTTAGGCTTGGCACTGCGTGTCCCTATTTTTGATGGATTGGATAAGAGGTATAAAATTCGCAAGGCGAAAATTGATCTGGAGAATATTCGTTTGGCGCAAGAGAATACGCGGAAGAATCTGGAGACACAATATGTCAACGCTACGAACGATTTGATGAATAACCAACGCAATTTCAAGAAACAAAAGGATAATTATCTTTTGGCAGAGGATGTCTATGAGGTAACATCTGACCGCTATCGGGAGGGTATTGCCTCCATGACAGAGGTTTTACAGGATGAAATGCGTATGAGTGAAGCGCAGAACAACTATATCAGTGCGCATTATAACTATCGTGTAACTCACCTTTCTTTGCTGAAGTTGACTGGACGTGTAGAAAGTCTGCTGAAGTAAGTTCTCAATTATTTTATTCATAGTCAATGATCAGCTATCAATTTTAAACATATGGAAACAACAGATAAAAACAGTGCTGCAATGAGCACACATCACGAACAGGCTAAGAAATTGAGAAAATTGCGCACCCGCCAGCGTGTGGTAAGCCTGATTGGTATAGCTATTTTAGTTTGGGGGATTATTCAGGTTACTTTCTTGTTTCTGGATTATAAAAATACAGAATCCAGTAATGATGCTCAAATAGAGCAATATATCTCGCCGGTTAATCTGCGTGCTTCAGGTTATATCAAGAAAATCTATTTCACCGAACATCAGGAAGTGCACAAAGGTGATACGCTGTTGGTGCTGGATGACCGTGAATACAAGATCCGTGTGATGGAAACTGAGGCTGCCTTGAAGGATGCATTGGCCGGAGCTACTGTAATTGGTGCCACACTTCAGACGACACAAACCACAGCTTCGGTGTATGATGCTTCTATTTCTGAAATTGAAATTCGTCTGGCAAAATTGGAAAAAGACCGTCAGCGTTATGAAAATCTGGTGAAACGTAATGCTGCTACGCCCATACAGCTGGAGCAGATTGAAACTGAATATTCTGCTCTACAACGCAAACTGGAAGCTACGAAACGTCAGCGCAGTGCAGCCTTGTCCGGTGTGAATGAAGTTTCGCATCGTCGTGAAAATGTGGAAGCCGGTATTCAGCGTGCCACAGCGGCGTTGGAGATGGCCAAATTGAATCTGTCTTATACTGTAGTCGTGGCTCCGTGTGACGGTAAGCTGGGACGTCGGGCTTTAGAGGAAGGTCAATACATTACTGCCGGGCAGACCATTACATATATCTTGCCGGATACTCAGAAGTGGGTGATTGCCAATTACAAAGAGACTCAAGTGGAAAATCTGGCTATCGGTCAGGAAGTAAGGATAAAGGTGGATGCAGTAAGTAATAAAGAGTTTACGGGTAAGATTACTGCTATTTCCGGTGCAACTGGAGCCAAGTATTCTTTAGTTCCTACTGATAATTCTGCCGGTAATTTTGTAAAAATTCAACAGCGTATTCCGGTTCGCATTGATTTTATCAATCTTTCTGAAGAAGACAATGATCGCCTGGCTGCAGGTATGATGGTGGTTGTGAAAACTAAACTCTGATGTTATGTCCTCTTATCCAAGAAATTATCCGTTCTACAATTGGGTGCCCAAGTGGTTGGGCATTCTGATATTGGTGTTGATGTTCATCCCCATTCTTACTGTGGGTGGTGTGTATTCTGTGAACAGTACTGAGATGATGAGCGGGCTGGGTATCATCTCAGAACATATCACTTTTACCAATTTTGCCACCTCCATCGGGATGGCTGCTTTTTGTCCGTTTTTATACCGGCTGGTGGTGATTCGAAGAGAAAAAATGATGTGTCTGGCCGGTTTTTCCATGATGTATGTGCTCAGCTATATTTGTGCCGAAACCGACAGTATCTTTTTGTTGGCTCTCTGTAGTGTGTTGATGGGTTTCCTTCGCATGGTACTGATGATGGTCAACCTGTTCACCTTAATCCTTTATGCAGGGCGCATTGAGGCCTATTTGAAAATTAAGCCGGGGCTGGAGCCGGCAGACGGTGAGGGCTGGGATAAGCTTGATATTGAACGAAGCATAGCGCAGCCTGGCATTTATCTGTTCTTTATGATATTAGGACAGCTGGGAACATCGCTGACTGCCTGGCTGGCTTATGAATATGAATGGCAGTATGTGTATTACTATATGATGGGGATGCTGTTGGTATGTATCCTGGTTATTTTCGTAACCATGCCATACCATCGCTTTCAAAACAAGCGTTTCCCCATTAATTTCCGTCAGTTTGGCAATGCTACCTTGTTCTGCATTCCGCTGGTGTGTTTTACATATGTCATGGTGTATGGAAAGGTGCTGGACTGGTGGGATGATCCTACTATCCGCATGGCTGCGATTACTGCAGTTCTTACGGGTGCTTTATTCTTTTATATGGAATCCACACACCGCAGTCCGTATTATCAGGTGGGCGTGCTGAAGTTGCGCACCATTCGTATGGGAGTATTGTTCTATTTTTTGCTAATGTTTCTCAATTCCAGCGCCATGTTTGTCAATGTGTTTGCCGGCATTGGCATGAAATTGGATAACTGGCAGAATGCTTCGCTGGGCAACTGGACCATGTTGGGCTATTTCATCGGGGGGATGATTACCATCTTTCTCAGCATGAAGAAGGTGCATTTCAAATATATCTTTGCAGGCGGATTTGTCATGTTGGGCTTGGCTGCTCTTTTTATGTATTTTGAGGTGCAGACGGATGGTCTGTATGAACGGATGAAATATCCGGTTATTATCCGTTCCACAGGCATGATGATGCTCTATTCGCTCATTCCCACTTATGCCACTCAGCGGATGCCTTATAAATTTCTGTCATCATGGATTTGTACCATGATTACCATCCGTATGGTCATTGCTCCCAGTTTGGGCGCGGCAGTATATACCAATGCCCTGCAGGAGCGTCAGCAGAACTATGTTACCCGTTATGCACAAGATATTGATTTGCTACATCCTGACGCTTCCGCTTCTTTTATGAGTACCGTACGTGGCATGAGTTATCAGGGAAAAAGTAAGGCTGAAGCAGTGAACATGGCAGCCATGTCCGTCAAGGGACGTGTTCAGATACAGGCCACTTTGGTTGCAGTCAAGGAAATGGCAGGCTGGACACTCTATGCCTGTCTGGCATGTGCAATATTTGTGCTGGTTGTGCCTTATTCTAAGAGAAAATTAGTATCTTAGTCGCTTGAAAGTGCCTAATGCACACGGACAAGCATGTATGAAGACAGTTCAAGAACGTATTACATTATTAGGAAAGGCTTTGTTTAGGCGAGATGACATATGCAGTTCGGAAGGAAGTATTTCCTCCTTCCCAATTCTCTTTCACACCCCATTTTTGGTCAGTGGGGTGGGAATAGTGATTTGTATGCAAGGTTTTTTTACTTTTGCCCTGAATCGTTGTGTGATGCGAGCATCTGCCGGAGAAACCTTGTTTATTCCTGATGGAGCGGAGTTTCGGGTTATGGAAGAGTCTTCTGATTTGGATGTGCATTTCCTGCTGTATCAGGTTGAACCTATCCGTGATATTTTAGGGAATCAGGTCGTATCTATGTACCTTTATTCTCAGTTAGTGCCCAAACCTTGTTATGTTTGGCAGACTGGCGAAGAGGATGAGTTACTCCGTTATATGATGCAGCTTGATGCTACCCTTCTTCAAAATGATACTTTCCGTCAGTATGAGCAGAAACTGTTGCTGCTGGCACTGACCCATCGGCTCTGTTCGCTCTATAATCGTAAGTTGATGAACAATCAGAATGCGATGGGACATCGTAATGAGGTGTTCTTAAAGCTTATTTCGCTGATTGAACAGTATTATATGCAGGAACGTGGAGTGGAGTTTTATGCCGATAAATTATGTCTCTCACCTAAATACCTTTCTGTCATATGCAAATCAATATGCGGATATACAGTAAAGGATTTGGTGTCTAAGTCCATTATACGGAAGAGTATTTCTCTTTTAAAAAATACACAGAAAAACATACAAGAAATTGCAGATATGTTCAATTTTCCTAATGCCTCTTTTTTTGGAACTTTCTTCAAAAAGCAAATGGGCATGTCTCCTGGACAATATCGCAAGAACATCGCTTTTTAATTCGCCTTCATTATGGCTAAGATCTGTATAAAAAAGCAACTACTAAGTGCGAAATGGATGATTTCGTACGACTTCACCGCAAGTTATATGAGACAGCCTCTTTCTATATTAACTAACAACACGATCACAACTAAAACATAAAACTAAAAATTTTCTTTTGAGAAGTCTTAAATCGTTCAATTTCCAAAGAGAGCGATTTCTTTAATTGAACAGCCATAAAGCCCAGAAAAGGCAGATTTGTTTCTTCTTCCTGTGATTGACGTAAGGCAGAAATATACTCTTCCCTATCTTCCTTAAATATCTTAGTCGGAAAAAGGTTGTAGCAGAACTGAATATAATTCATCAGTAGGCGGGCGGTTCTTCCGTTGCCATCGACCCACGGATGAATGGTCACTAAGTTAAGATGGGCATTGAAACTTAGTTCGTATTGTTCCCGAAATGTTCCCACTGCCTTCTGTTTTTCCTGTAATAAAGCGCAAAGTTCCTCTACTTTGGCAGGGACTTTCTGATAACTCATATAAGAACGTCCATCAATACCAGCCGTCACGCCACACAAGCGAAATTCACCTTTGGAAGAATCAAAAGAGCCACCCATAACGTTATAAATACTGCCTGTCGTACGCATCAATGTCGAATTCAACTTTTGCAAGAATGCTGAATTAATTGGTTTCTTACTTTTGGCTTCCTCTTTGGCAAGCTCATATGCCTTCTTTAAGTCCTCATTCATCAAATGATACACCAAAGGTTTCCCTTTAGCTGTCAATCCCTCATCGAAAAGCATTTGTGCCTCCGCTTCGGTGAGTGTAGAACCCTCAATTGCTGTAGAATGGGTAATAAGAGAATAGAGGTAGTACTTTTCATAGTCCACCACTTCACTAATACCAAGTTGCTGAAACTTTTGGTATAACCGTTCAATCTCTTGCCAAACACCTTGTTCCATTGACTTTTATTTAATTGGATTTATCTCTTTTCAAAGGTAGTGTTTTTGTATTGCGTAGCCAAAGAAAATAATGACTTACTACTATATTTTTGCGCCTGTGGGGAAAATGTGGGGAAAAATCAGGCAAAAAAAAGGATAAGCGATTGACAATTAATCACTTAGCCTTTCATTCAGTACCCAGACCCGGGGTCGAACCGGGATGGATGTTACTCCACTGGTGTTTGAGACCAGCGCGTCTACCGATTCCGCCATCTGGGCATCATTTCTGATTGCGAGTGCAAAAGTACACATATTTTTCAATAGTGCAAGGAATACGGACAAAAAAGTTGAAAAAAAGTTTTCTAACACTATTTAGAATCCTTTTCGGGGGTTTCTTACAAAATAAACCCTATCTTAGCATCAAACTTTAATGCCAGCATTAACCATGGACAGTAAAAATTTTTATTGCATCATCATGGCCGGAGGAACCGGGCGTCGGTTCTGGCCATACAGCCGGAAAGCCTTACCCAAACAATTTCTAGACTTTTTTGGAACTGGCCAGACACTCTTGCAGCAAACTTACGAAAGATATAGGCAGATTCTTCCTGCTGAGAATATTTTCATTACGACTAACCAGCATTATAAGGAACTGGTACTAAACTCGCTTCCCGGTTTCAGCGAATCTAACCTGATTGTGGAAGAAGAACACCGGAATACGGCACCTGCCATTGCATACGCATCGTATGTCATTCAAAAAATCAATCCGGATGCCAGCATCGTGGTAGCTCCTTCTGATCACCTGATCCTAAAAATGGACGAGTTCAAACAGGATATTCTGAAATCGCTGGAATTTGCATCCCACTCGGACAAGCTCCTGACATTGGGTATTAAACCCAGCTATCCGGAAACGGGTTATGGCTATATTCAGGTTTCCGAAGAAAAAGAAGAAGATTTCTACAAAGTCAAGACATTCATCGAGAAGCCGTTACGGGAATTTGCCGAGGTATTTGTACAAAGCAATGAGTTCTACTGGAATTCCGGCATCTTTGTATGGCACGTCAAAACGATAATGAAGGCATTCCATGAAATGATGGCGGAAGTATGTCCACAAGTGGAATGTGACATGCCGAAATTCAGTACCTGCCCCAACAGCTCCATTGATTATAGCATCATGGAAAAGGCTGACAATGTATATGTACTGCTTTGTGACTTCGGGTGGGCGGACATAGGTACATGGAATGCATTGTATGATGCTTCTCCCAAAGACGAAAATCAGAATGTGACGACGCACAGTAATGCGTTGCTATATAACTGTAAGGACAATATCATCATGACTCCCAAAGAAAAATTAGTGGTTGTACAAGACTTGGAAGGGTATCTGGTGGCAGAACAGGGGAATGCCCTGCTCATCTGCAAAAAGGATGATCAGAATGCCATCCGGAAATTTGTCAACGATGCAGAAATGAAATTTGGTGAGCTGTATTCATGAGTTACAGTAAACCTTCTCACACATAAAAAGAATGGCTTGTCTTTCCACGAACAGAGAGACAGGCCATTCTTTTTATAGCGACCAGACTTAATACTCAAAGGTAATTCCCAACGTAGGGAGTAACGTGCCACTCTCCTGCCGGATGGATTTCATGACATATCGCTGCTCGCTCAGCGGTGCGGAAGGATTTTCAATCTGTCCCGTACTCATCAGGGCATCGGGCTGACGCAGTTTACTGGCCGTAATGTTCTGGATGTCGAGATAAAAGCCTAACATACATTTTTTCAGATAGAAGGTTTTATCTACCCGCACATCCAGTTGTCCGAAGACCGGCAAACGCTCCTGATTATAGCGGCTATAATCATAGTAAGCACGTCCCTGCACATTCCAAGCTTCCACCAGCGAAGATTTTTCCACATCGTAAGGCGTATAAGGAGAACCACCTATGCAACTGACTTTAGCTCCTAAACTCCAATGTTTGGGGAAGTTATAGGTTCCACTCATATTCAGAATAAAACGGTTATCCCAGGCGGAAGGTACATAGCTTCCTTGCTCGCCATCCTTGAATTCACTCTTGAAAATGGTCAGTGAGGAAGAGAGATTCAGCTTCTGGGTCAGCAGCCACTTGAACATCAGTTCTACCCCGTACGAGCGACCTTTTGCTTCGGAAGAGAGTGCTTCATTTCCGATGGTTCCATAATCATTTCCTTTGCAGGAGAGTGGTATCTGGTCGGACAAGGAGAAAGGCATGTGTCCGTATAATTTATAGAAGCCTTCCACTGACAGCTCCATATTTTCATTGGGTGTCCATGACAATCCCAGACTTTCCTGTGACACGGAGATGTAATCCAAGTGACGGTTGACATACTCTCCTTCTTCCCCTTTGAAGCCTAAGGCGGTATAAGAAGGAAGCTGATAATACAGTCCCACATGGCCACTCAGAGTAAGTCCCTCAACCAACCGGTAAGATACTGACAAACGTGGGGAAAGCTGACGCCACAACTCCTTCATTTTATCGCTATAATTATTTCCGTCGGTACGTACGCCCATGGAGGCCGTGAAACTTTTGTCGGGAGCGGCATAATCGACTGAGGCAAACATTCCCCAACGCCAGAGAGACAAATCGGTATGGTAATCATATTCCCGCAGGGCATTGGCAAAGACCTTGCGGTATTCATTGCTCTTGTAACGGGAGTAATTCAGGTCGAACCCGGCTTTTACTTTCCACACGCTCCATGAAGAGGTGTTTTCCATACGCAATTTGGTTTCCTGCTCGATAGAGCCCAGCCGCAGCGTCAGATTTTCTTCACTGCTTTCGTCATTGTCCCGATATTTTACATTACGGTTGTTCAGATAGCTTTGACTTAATACGATTGCCTGCACATGCCGCTGGGAATAATGACGGTACACACCTCCTACGGTATAGGTTTCCTGATTAATTTCGGGAAGGTAACTGAACATATACTCAGCATCTTCGCCTTCAATTCCCAAATTGAGTTTCATGCGGTCAATTCCTCCAAGACCGAGCAAAGTCAGTTCGTTGTGGCTGTCAAAACGGGTTTTAATTTTAAAGGAAGCATCGGTATAAGCCGGAAGGAAAGGCAGACCCAAGATTTTAAACAATGCCTGCAAATAAGACTGGCGTACCGACACCAAATAAGAAGTCTTGTTGCCAATATGTCCGTTGGAACTGAGTGAAACCTCTGAGGCACCTAAAGTTGCTTTCAGGGAATTGCGCTCCATATCTCCATCACGCAGACTAAAGTCGAGTACGCTACTCAACGCATTACCTTTATCGGCCGGGAATGCCCCGCTGTAAAACTTCACACTACGAATCAAATCGGCATCAATCAGTCCGACAGGACCTCCGGAAGCTCCTTGTGTACTGAAGTGATTGATATTCGGAATCTCTACCCCATCCAGGTAGAAACGGTTTTCGGAAGGACCACCTCCCCGCACAATCAGGTCATTGCGATAGCCTATAGGAGAAAAGGCTACCCCCGGATAGTTTTGTACAACTTTTGAAATATCCCGGTTGGCACCCGGAGCTTTTTCAATCTCCTGCAAGCCAATCACCCGAAGGCTGACAGGACTCTCCGGTACTTTCTGAAAAGGAGAAGCTGTCACAACCACCTCATTCAATGACGCATTTTCTTCCTCCAGTTCAATCTGTACATAAGGCGTCACGTGGTTCACCCGATATTCCGGAGTCAGCTCCGTTTTATACCCAAGGAAAGAAGCTTGCAGACGGTAAATACCCGGTGGCACCTGAGTGATGAGAAAGTTTCCGTTGGCATCGGTAGAAGCACCGATACCCAGTCCCACTACAAGCACATTCACAAACTCCAACGGCTGGCGGGTGGACTTGTCAATCACCACTCCTTTTATCTGATATTCAGCTGCAAAAACATTCCAGCACAGACAACAAAGAAGAATAAAGAAAGAAATTCGTCTAATACGCATAGGCTACAATTCTAAAAGAAAACAGGCATGGTTTTCATGGAATCTGTCCAACTGAAAACCACGCCTGAAAATACGAAGAATCCTTTATATCAAAGGTATTTTTGAGAAGAAAATTATTTGCTTTCGGCTTTCCAAGCAGAATTTATTGCATTGGCGATTTCAGTAAATTCTTCCTGAGAAAGTTTAAGTTTCGGATTAGAGAACAACATGTCTGATTCTTTCTGGATAGGAATCAGGTGAATGTGTGCATGAGGAACTTCCAGACCAATCACAGCTTCACCTACTTTCTTGCAAGGGAAAGCTTTCTGGATAGCCAGCGCCACATGCTTGGCAAACACATGCATCTGAGCCAGCTCCTCATCGCTTAAATCGTAGATATAGTCTACTTCCCGCTTGGGAACTACCAGCGTATGTCCTTTCACCAAAGGATTGATGTCAAGAAACGCATAAAAATTGGCATCTTCGGCTACCTTGTAGCTCGGAATTTCGCCCGCAATGATTTTACTGAATATTGTTGCCATATTGTTTAGATATTAAATAAGGCAAGCCCGCCAAAGCGGACCTGCCTTATACATTAAAATGATATACCCATAATTTCCAAAGAGATCTTTCCCTGTGGAATAGTGATTTCTGCTACATCGCCTACCTTCTTTCCTAACAGGCCCTGCGCAATCGGTGTATTCACTGAAATCTTACCCTGCTTCAGGTTAGCTTCACTTTCTGATACGATAGTGTAAGCCATCTTCATGCCTGTTTTCACATTTTTCAGTTCCACACGGCTCAGAATCTGCACAGTGTCGGTCTTCAGTTTAGATGTATCAATAATCTTGGCATCACCGATGGTTGCCTTCAACTGGTTGATTTTCATTTCCAGCAAGCCTTGTGCCTCTTTTGCAGCATCGTATTCTGCATTCTCTGACAAATCGCCTTTATCACGTGCTTCTGCAATAGCAGCCACAATCTTCGGACGTTCCACCGATTCCAAATGTTTCAATTCAGCTACCAGTTTCTGATAGCCTTCTTCTGACATGTAAGCCATAATTTTTCTCCTTAAATATTCGTTATTAAATTATTTATTTTCAACAAAAGTAAAGGGCTGTCCAAAATAAGAACCGTTTATCACAAAAGTAAAGTCATTCTGAACGAAGAGTGAACCCTCCACAGGATGGGAAACAAACGGGTTCTTCACTTTGTTCAGAATGACAATCTGACAAATCAATTTTTATTTTGATACAGCCTCTCTTTCTCAGAGTCTTATATCTTGCGACAAAGATAAATCTTTTTACAATACCAGTCAAGTTTATCCATACATGCTTTTCAACATGTTACAACAAATTCTTGATGGCTTCTTCCATATTTGTCTTTTCCCCCACACGCAAGCTCAACTCGTTATTACGGTTAACCAGGAATGCGGTAGGCAACTGAGTTACGCCATACAAGTTAAGATAGGTAGAATAAGGTCCTTGCGGGTCGCGGACACATATCCAGGGAAGATTATCTGCAGCTGTCTTCCAGAAATGTTCGTCTGCATCCAAAGAAATCTGATAAATCACCAGTCCTTGAGAAGCATATTTGTTATACAATTCACGCAAAGCTAAGTTACGCGCACCCGAAGCGGCAGAAGAATAGGCTGTAAAATCAATCAAGACAACTTTACCTTTCAAGTCTGTCAGGCGATGTGTCTTACCGTTCAAGTCCTTCAGCTCAATATCAATGATAGAAGCTTCCTGAATCTTATCAGCCGGAAGTGTCACATCTTTTACCTGGGGCGCACGGGTATTCTTCATACCTTTTATTACCATATTATAAAGGTTGCGTGAACGGTCGGCATGAGGATACAAGTTGTTCAAGCTGGTAGCTACTGCCGCAAAGCATTTCACATCTTCCTTACTGGTCAGCGGATCAAAAATCATATAGCCGTTCAACTGCTGGAACAAAGCAAAATAAGCGTATGCCTTGTTAGGAGCTGCAAAAATATAATTGCGCTTTACCTGATCTTTATATGCATTCACCAATGAGAACAGACTGTCTTGAGCTACTCCGGCAGGAAGTCCGGACTGTCCTAATTTATTCACCTGCTCCTGCAAGTTTGCCTGAAGCAGTACCAGTTCCTTTATCTTCTGGTTATTTTCTGAACCCTCCACCTGATAAGCGGTAGCAAAACCGGAATTATCGGCTTTCACTGTTACAGTTTCAGTAGAGTCAACAGAGAAATTAATCACCTGATTATCCAGTCGAAGCCGATAAAAATCAGGAGAATCCGGACGAGCACCTGAAAAGTGAAACGTTCCACTCTCATCCAACTTAACAGAATCGACTTTTACTATACCTTCCAGGCTGGTATGCTCCAGATACAGCATCTTATCGGCTGCACCCGATACCGTTCCCTCTACCTTGAAAGCAGGCTCATTGTGACATGCCATCAGTCCGGCCGACAGCAATGCCGTTAACAGATAAGTATTTCTTCTCATACCTGATTTTCTTTAATCTCACATTCTTATGTAAATTCAAGGTGCAAAGATACGGCTTTTCATGACGTCACAAAGTTTTTAAAAGATAAATCCATCATCCAACCGACGAAAACCGTTGTTTTTACGACAAATTATTATATAAAAAGCACTTCATACTGAAACTTTTACATAAATACCCGCTTTTATCCATAATAAAACATTATCTTTGTACGCTTTTTTAGATGAAATAATATTAAATCAATTTTTATGATCAATCCTATTGTTAAGACGATCGAGCTGAATGATGGAAGAACCATCACACTCGAAACGGGAAAGCTGGCAAAACAGGCAGATGGTGCTGTTATGCTACGCATGGGTAACACCATGTTGCTGGCTACTGTTTGTGCAGCAAAAGATGCAGTTCCCGGTACAGATTTTATGCCTCTCCAGGTAGAGTACAGAGAAAAATACTCCGCATTCGGACGTTTCCCCGGTGGCTTTACCAAACGTGAAGGAAAGGCTTCAGATTACGAAATCCTCACTTGCCGTCTGGTAGACCGCGCATTGCGCCCTCTGTTCCCGGACAATTATCATGCTGAAGTTTACGTAAATATCATACTTTATTCTGCTGATGGCGTAGATATGCCGGATGCACTGGCTGGTCTGGCTGCTTCTGCCGCACTGGCTGTTTCTGACATTCCGTTCGGAGGTCCGATTTCTGAAGTACGTGTAGCACGTATCGACGGTCAGTTTGTCATCAACCCGACATTTGAAGCACTGGAACGTGCTGACATGGACATCATGGTTGCCGCTACTTATGAAAACATCATGATGGTGGAAGGCGAAATGAAGGAAGTTTCTGAACAAGACTTGCTGGAAGCCATGAAGTTTGCTCACGAAGCAATCAAGGTTCACTGCAAAGCTCAGATGGAACTGATGGAAGAAGTCGGCAAGACAGTAAAACGTGAATACTGTCACGAAGAAAATGACGAAGACCTGCGCAAGGCTGTACACGATGCTTGCTACGAAAAAGCATACGCCATTGCAAAATCAGGCAACAAGAACAAACACGAAAGAGGAGATGCTTTCGATGCTGTTTGCGAAGAATTCAAGGCTCAGTTCTCTGAAGAAGAACTGGAAGAAAAGGGTCCGATGATTGACCGCTACTATCACGACGTAGAAAAAGAAGCAATGCGTCGTTGTATCCTTGATGAAGGCAAACGTCTGGACGGTCGTGCTACTACAGAAATCCGTCCTATCTGGTGCGAAACCAGTCCGCTGCCAGGTCCTCACGGTTCTTCTATCTTTACTCGTGGTGAAACTCAGTCTTTGAGTACTGTTACACTGGGTACAAAGATGGACGAAAAGATTGTAGACGATGTACTCGACCAGCACAAAGAACGCTTCCTGCTTCATTACAACTTCCCTCCTTTCTCTACAGGAGAAGCAAAAGCACAGCGTGGCGTAGGCCGTCGTGAAATTGGTCACGGTCACCTGGCATGGCGTGCATTGAAAGGACAGATTCCTGCAGATTATCCTTACTGCGTACGCGTAGTTTCTGATATTCTTGAATCTAACGGTTCTTCTTCTATGGCTACAGTTTGTGCCGGAACATTGGCTTTGATGGATGCAGGTGTACCTATCAAGAAGCCGGTTTCAGGTATTGCGATGGGATTGATCAAGAATGCCGGCGAAGATAAATACGCTGTATTGTCAGATATTTTGGGAGACGAAGACCACCTGGGTGACATGGACTTCAAGGTTACAGGTACACGCGACGGTATCACAGCTACTCAGATGGATATCAAGTGTGACGGTCTGACTTACGATATTCTGGAAAAAGCATTGATGCAGGCTAAACAAGGACGTGAATACATCCTTGGCAAACTGACTGAATGCATTGCAGAACCTCGTGCAGAACTCAAGCCTCATGCTCCACGCATTGAAACTCTGACTATTCCGAAAGAATTCATCGGAGCTGTAATCGGCCCGGGCGGAAAGATTATCCAGGGTATGCAGGAAGAAACCGGTGCTACTATCACTATTGAAGAAGTAGACGGTGCAGGCCGCATCGAAATTGCGGGAACAAACAAGAAATGCATCGACGATGCAATGCGTATGATCAAGGCTATCGTAGCTGTTCCTGAAGTAGGTGAAGTATACACTGGTAAGGTTCGCTCTATCATGCCTTACGGTGCATTCGTAGAATTCCTGCCGGGAAAAGACGGATTGTTGCACATCTCTGAAATCGACTGGAAACGCTTTGAAACAATCGAAGAAACCGGATTGAAAGAAGGTGATGAAATTGAAGTGAAGCTGCTGGACATCGACCCGAAAACTGGTAAGTTCAAGCTGTCACACAAGGTATTGCTTCCGAAACCGGAAGGAATGACTGAAAATCATCCGAAGCGCGAACGTCGTCCGCAGAACAACCACAAGGATAAAGAATAATCTACTTATATATCCTTTAACCCAAAAGGCTGCCCTCACCGGCAGCCTTTTTTATTTGATACCACCACACACAAAAAGACATTTTTAACATCCCTCCTGAACCATTCTGTTTTTATTTTCGTACTTTTGGGTAAATGAACTTTAAATAGCTATATTATGAACGCAAATCCTGTATTCAGTTTGCACATCCCGACCAAAATTTTGTTCGGATGCAGAGAGTTAAGAAAGTTGGCGACAGAAAAGTTACCCGGCAAGAAAGCCCTGATTGTCATCTCGTCAGGAACCTCCATGAAGAAATACGGCTACCTCGACAAAGTCGTTGAACTGTTGCAAGAAAACAATACGGAATCTGTTGTCTATGACAAGATTCTGCCCAACCCGATTAAATCTCACGTAATGGAAGCAGCTTCTGTCTGTCGTGAACAAAAATGCGATTTCATCGTTGGACTTGGCGGAGGAAGCAGCATTGACTCTGCAAAAGCCATTGCCGTCATGGCCTGCAACGACGGAGATTACTGGGATTACATCCCGGCAGGCAGCGGGAAAGGACGTCCTGTAACCAAGGCACTGCCCGTAATTGCCATTCCTACCACTGCAGGAACAGGCACGGAGGCCGACCCGTGGAGTGTGATTACCAATGAAGAAGCAAAAGAGAAAATCGGCTTCGGAAGCACACTGACCTTCCCTGTACTTTCTATTATCGATCCGGAACTGATGGTTTCCATCCCTCCGCATCTTACAGCTTATCAGGGGTTTGATGCCTTCTTCCATGCAGCCGAAGGTTTCTTAGCAAACTGCGCCACTCCTATCAGCGACTTGTATGCCCTTGAAGCCATTCGTTTATTGTACAAATACCTTCCAGTAGCCGTAAAAGACGGACGTAACCTCAAGGCACGCGCGAAAGTAGCATGGGCCAGCACATTGGCCGGACTGGTAGAAGCCACTTCCTGCTGCATTTCCGAACACTCAATGGAGCACGCCATGAGTGCCTTCCATCCGGAACTGCCGCACGGAGCCGGACTGATTGCCATCAGCGAAGCATATTTCGAAACATTCCGCAACGACTGCATGAAACGTTACATGAAAATGGCCGAAATCATGACTCAGCAAAAGAGTAACCGTCCCAGCGATTTTATTGATGCACTGGTACGCATGCAGAAAGAATGCAACGTATACCAATTGAAATTGAGCGACTGGGGAGTGAAAGAAGAAGAACTTCCTCTCATGGTACAAAACGCACGCGACACCATGGGTTCACTGTTTACCCTCGACCCACGTCCGTTGACCGACGAAGAAGTGTTACAAATTTATCAGAAATCTTTCCGATAAATACCGGAGTCAGATACAAAAAAAGGAGGAACAAACATTCCTCCTTTTTTTGTATCTCAGTTTTAAAACTTTTAAACCTGTGCCATAGCCTGTTCCAGGTCGGCAATAATGTCGTTGACATTCTCAATACCGACAGACAAGCGAATCAAATCAGGAGCTACCCCCGCTTCAATCAGCTGTTCATCTGTCAACTGACGATGTGTATGGCTGGCCGGATGCAACACACAAGTACGCGCATCTGCCACGTGAGTTACAATACAAGCCAGCTTCAGACTATCCATAAATTTGATAGCCTCTTCACGAGTTCCTTCCAAGCCGAAAGCAATCACGCCACAAGAACCGTTAGGCATATATTTCTGAGCCAGTTCATAATACTTGTTGCTCTTCAATCCGCAATAGTTTACCCATTTCACTTTCGGATTTGCTTCCAGCCATTCCGCTATTTTCTGTGCATTTTCACAATGACGCGGCACACGCAAATGCAATGTTTCCAGTCCCAGGTTCAACAGGAACGCATTCTCCGGTGACTGTATAGAGCCCAAGTCGCGCATCAGCTGAGCAGTAGCCTTCGTCATATAAGCCATCTTTCCGAAAGCCTTTGTATAAGTAAGTCCATGATAAGACTCATCTGGCTGTGTCAATCCCGGGAATTTGTCAGCATGCGCATCCCAGTCAAAATTACCGCTATCTACAATGGCACCTCCCACACAAGTGGCATGTCCATCCATGTATTTCGTAGTAGAATGTGTCACGATGTCTGCTCCCCATTCAAAAGGACGGCAGTTAATCGGAGTAGCAAAAGTATTATCCACAATCAAAGGCACTCCGTGCTTATGGGCAATACGGGCAAATTTTTCAATATCAAGCACATTGATACCAGGATTAGAAATTGTTTCTCCGAACAAACATTTAGTATTCGGACGGAAAGCCTTTTCTATTTCTTCTTCCGGAGCATCTGCATCAATAAAGGTACACTCAATACCCAGTTTCTTCATCGTTACAGCGAACAGATTGAATGTACCTCCATAAATGGTAGATGAGCAGACAAAATGATCGCCTGCCTCGCAAATATTAAATACGGCATAGAAGTTAGCTGCCTGACCCGATGAAGTCAACATAGCTCCTACTCCTCCTTCCAATGCTGCAATCTTGGCAGCTACGGCATCATTCGTCGGGTTCTGCAAGCGAGTATAAAAATAACCGCTGTCTTCCAAATCGAAAAGACGAGCCATCTGTTCACTGGTATCATACTTAAACGTTGTACTTTGATAAATAGGCAATACACGAGGTTCTCCTTTTTTCGGAGTCCATCCAGCCTGTACACAAAGTGTCTCTTTGTTGAATTTCTGTTCCATCTTATATAATATTATTTATCTACAAATCATTCTGACGGACAAAAGTAAGAAATATTCCACCATTGATAGCAGATTTATGAAAAAAAGATGTACATTTGGTGAAAACTTAAAAACATTACTATGAACGCAGAATTCCAATTCAAGCACGAAATCCCTGTACAAATCCGTTTCAGCGATGTGGACCAATACGGTCACATGAACAATTCCGTCTACTTTTCCTTGTACGACCTGGCGAAAACCTCTTATTTTCGCGATGTATTTGGAGCTGAAGAATGCAATAAATTCAGTGTGGTAGTGGTCAACATCAATGCCGACTTTCTGGCCCCTGTTTTCTTCTCGGATGAACTGGTCATTGAAACAACCGTCATTCACTTGGGACACAAAAGCTTCACGATGCTGCAACGTGCATTCAACAAAGCCAGCGGTGTGCTGAAATGCCAATGCCGTACCGTACTGGTAGGATACGACAACCTGACCAAAGAGCCTATCGAAATTCCAGCAGACTACAAGCAAGCCATCTGCGATTACGAAGGCAAGACTTTAAGCGAACTATCGCAACCTTTACAATAAAAAAATCCTTTTATAAACCAGCATCTCTGTTTTTCCGTAGTAACTCTCTGAAAACTGAGGTGCTTTTCCTGAATGACGTCTAAAGAGATATATTCAATAAATGTCTTCCCAAAATACAATGGCATATGAAGTGATTATGCTCTATCACCTTATATGCCATTATATTTTGTAGGGACATTCACCAAATATCTCTTCTAAATTTCCAAAAGTCAGGAATTACCTGACTTTTTTGTACATATAAAAAGGCCATCTCAAAAATGAGACAGCCTCTTTATCTACTAAACATAAATCTAGTAATTCGTCTGTTTTCCAGTCTCTCGTTTCAATTGTTCAAATCTCATCAGCATTTGTCGAACTTTTTTCGGTTTTTCGTCTGCTAAGTTATTCTGTTGCCCTGGATCTTTCTTTATATTATACAATTCATAGGCTTTATTATCTCCTGGATAAGGAGGCAAAAGTACCCACTCATCTTGTCGAAATGCATAATCAAACATACCTTCAATAACCATCTCCGAACGTCCTTTCTGAGTCAATCCTAAAAAGGATGAAAGAGTATTCTGGCTATCTGTTCTATCTGAATAACTTTCTCCCAAAAGTGAAGCCAAAGAAGCCAATAAATCCATTTGGCATACAAAAGCGTCAGAAACTCCAGGCTTTACCACTCCAGGCCAACGTAATATAAAAGGAATACAAGTCCCCCCCATATAACGTGAACATTTCCACCCGCGGTACGGCCCTGCAGGATGATGACTTCCCACCAATTCTTCAGCCTGGTCTTGATACCCATCATCTAGAACAGGACCATTGTCACTAGTCAGAATCAACAACGTTTTTTCAGTTAGCCCCAATCGATCTAACTCTTTCAAAAACTCTTGTACACACCAATCTGCTTCCAAAATCACATCTCCTCTTGGTCCCATTCCTGATTTTCCAAGGAAACGCTCATTTGGAACACGAGGTACGTGAGGTTGATGAAGTCCATAATATAAGAAAAAAGGCTGATCTTTATGATCGTTTAGAAAGGATTTTGCCTTTTCCAAAAACAACTCTGCCATATCCTCATCCTTCCACTGTGCTTTCTTTCCTCCTATTTGAAACCCAATCCGAGGCACTCCATTAACGATGGAGCCAGCATGTCCTACACTAGGGTACATGCGCAATAACTCCGGATTATCTTTCCCCGTAGGTTCGCCTTTAAAATTTTCTTTGTAGCTTACATACAAAGGATCACTAGTTTCCAGACCTACTCCCGAACCATTTTCTATAAAAATACAAGGAACACGATCATTTGTTGCAGCCTGAATAAAAGAATAATCATAACCAACTTCCTTTGCTCCTGGATATATCTTTTTGTTCCAGTCCACAGCTCCATCACCTAGCCCCAAATGCCATTTTCCAATAGTCCCTGTAACATAACCAGCCTGTTTCATCACCTTTGGCAACGTTACCCGTTTAGTATCAATAATCAATGCAGCATTTCCAGGAAGAATCTTTGCATCTGGATTCGTCCAAGGATACATTCCTGTTAGCAAAGAATAGCGACTAGGAGTAGAAGTAGCTGCCGTACAATGTGCGTCTGTAAACCTCAAGCCCTCCCTTGCCAATCTATCCATCCCAGGAGTCTGTATTTGTTTCGCACCATAACAACTTAAGTCTCCAAATCCTAAATCATCTGCTTCTATAATTATAATATTAGGTTTCTGAGAATAAGGGCATTGAGCAAACAAAGACAAAGCTACTAAAGAAAGTCCGCCAGCTAATGGAAATTTTAAGTAGTTCATAAGTATAACTATTTTTTCTAGAATTAATTTAATGGATTCTGAGTTAATACACCTGGATAAGCATTAATTTCTGATTGTGGAATTAACTGTACAACCAATGGACTTGTAGGTGGAATTTCCCATATCGTATTATAGAAGCCAGGATATCTACGTACCATAGTTTCCCCTACTCTATAGACATCAAAACCTCTATCTGCCTCATAAGCCAACTCTAGTTGTCTTTCTTTCATAATACGCTGTTTAGCATTTTCAGCAGTCAATTCTTGGTATCCACCTCCAACTATAGATCTTTCTCTCACTTCATTTAAAAAATCTTTAGCAATATCATATTCCCCTTTCTTTGCTTTTGCTTCTGCACACAACAAATACATCTCAGCTAATCTAGCTACAATAGGGGAATGTAACTGAGGAATTCCATCTTGTAAAGAGCATTTATAAGAATAAAACATTGGATATCCATTATTCAAAGTAATAAAATAATCATCTACTCCTTGACATTCTTTCCCATTATACTCAATTGAATATTTATGATTAGTTTCATCAATAGGGGTAAGATAATATTTCTGATTATCAATTTTCACAACTAATCTTCCATTTTCGTTTTCTATCGCGGGCTGTTTATAAGTATAAGCAGACAATTCTCCTGCATCATTATAGACTTCATGCACAAAACGAAAAACTCGAATCTTCATCCCGTTTTCTTCTGCATACTGAGGATGAATAAAAGCAGCTCTGGCATCTACAAACTCTCCAGTAACCCAATTATTAAAACCTGTTTCGTTCAATAAATCAATATATTTCTGACTGGTATATATTTCTCCCCATCCTACATCTTGAATAGAAGCATACATACTTCCTATGATAGGAAAATAATTCGTAATTTCTGAATCTAATCTTTTTACAGCAAAAATAGTTTCTGTTTGTGATTTGTTATCAGGAGCCATTTCATTATAAGTCATAAAACTAGACCTTTCCAATAATTTAAATGGACCTTCATCTATAACTTTGTTCGCATAGTAAAAACAAGAGTCTGCATATTCTAAATTGGGATTTTCATATGTACCACTCATATACGCATACACCTTCGCCAATAAAGCTTGTGCAGCGTATTTAGAAATATAGGCAGATGATTTATATATTGTCATAAGTTTTTCTGCTTTACGTAAGTCGTTAACAGCTTGCGTATATACATCCTTTACTGTTGAACGATCTGGCAACTTTAATCCATCAAGATTATCCGGAATATTTACAATAGGTACTCCCAAATTCTTTTCTGGAGATTGATAATAAGGCATTCCAAAAATTCGACATAAATAAAAATACATCATACCTCTCATAAAATAAGCTTCACCCAGTTTTTGAGCTATTTCTGGAGATTCTCCTTCATCTGCCATCTTTATAATATTACTAGATTGTGAAATAATTTTATATCCATTTTTCCAAATGGCAGGAAGATGGTTGTTGGTTGCTGTATGTTTATAAGACATATATTGGCTAAAGTTATTAGTAGTAGCATTCTGTTTCATTATGTTATCACCTGGATATTCACCAGTGCGATGCATAACATCCGTACTTGCTTGTAACTGCGAATAGCACCCGTTTAATAGTATATCAAGTGCCGTCTCTTTATCCTCCTGAATTTTTTCAGCAGAGTAACTTCCATATGGTATTCTCTCAATATTACATCCGGCTAGTACAAAAGGTACTAACATTATCAATATATATTTATTCATATTTACCTATTTTTAAAATGACACATTCAAACCAAAAACAAATTTACGAGTTTGAGGATATACTGCTCCAGCAACTCCTGTTGCGGCACCATTATTCATGGGAGGAACTTCAGGATCTATACCTGAAAATCCTGATAACACAAATAAGTTTTCTCCAGCCATATATATACGTAAATTAGAAAATACTTTTTTGATTGGGAAAGTATACCCAATAGTTAAATTCCTTAATCTTAAATAACTAGCATCTTCCAAATAGCGTGAAGAAGTGCTATTGGAATTACTGGTATTTCCATATACAGCTTTAGGATGAGTAGCAATATCTCCTTTTTTTTGCCATCTTGACCAACCATCTTTCAAACGCATTTGATTTCGGTCAGTATAGGCTCCATCTGAATCAAATTCCATTCGCATATAATTATAAACCTTTCCCCCTACTGAATATGCAAAGTTTGCAGACAAGTCTAGATTTTTCCAACGAAGACTTGTTGAAAAACCACCATAAAAATCAGGATTTGAGGAGCCGCAAATTACCGGATTTGCAGATGCCTTTGCATAATCATTCGTCTTTACACGATTCCCATTTTCATCTGTCATATACCACAATGGATCTCCATTTTCCGGATCCACGCCTGCCCATTCCGTTGTATACCATGAATCAATATCATATCCTGGTTTTAAAATTTTATTAGCTGGTCCAATAATTCCAGATTGTGCATTTTCTATAATAATCTCAGGTTTATCTCCATATAATTTTTTTATCTCATTCCTATTCAATGCCAAATTTGCAGAAATATTCCAATCCCAGTCTGTCCGCTTCAAAATATCAACACCTAATGTCATCTCAAAACCATGATTAGAAACTTCTCCTATATTTTTGTAATTTATAGACCAGCCGGTTACTCCTGACACTGGTACATTATAAAGCAAATCTGTCGTTTTCTTCTTATAATAGTCTAAATTTAAAGTAATTCTATCGAACAGAACAGCGTCTACTCCCACTCCTAAAGTATAAGTTTTTTCCCAAGTTAAATCTTTATTTCCAATCTGAGACATCATAGCTCCTGGCATCGAATTATATCCACCACCAATAGAATATAAAGCATACTGAGGATATAGGCTGGAAGGTCGAGCACCAACAGAACCATAACTCAATCTAAACTTTAAATGATTAATCCAATCTACTTGAAAAAATTTCTCTCGACTAATAACCCATCCTCCACTTAATGAGAAAAATGTTCCGTAACGATCATTTTCTCCAAAATTAGAAGCTCCGTCAGTACGAATTGAGAATTGAGCTAGATATTTATTATCATAAGAATAATTACTATTAAAGAAAAAAGATTGAACAGCCCATTCTGAGATATTTCCAGAAACAGCCTTAGGAGTTGTAGCTACATCTGCCACAATAAATCCTGCAGGAAAACCTGCAGCCACTTGCTGAGTAGTTTTTGCCGAGTAAGAATTGAACTCATAAGCTAACAATGCATTCAATGAATGATCCCCCCACATTTTATTCATTCTCAGCAAATGATTGCTATACAATCTATAATATTCACTATTATAATCTGTTAGTTTCCCATTATCTGCTTTCCCTGAAGAAGAACGTGGATCCACATAACTTTTCTGAGTTGTTTTTTCATACTTATAATTATTTACTGATGAAAAAGAAAGCCAGTCTGTAATTGTAATATCGAAATCAAAGTTTCCCATAAATTCATACGCATCCGACTCTGTATAATTCCACTGTAAATCATATAGATAATTTCCCATTTTCGGAGAAATCCATGAAACCGGTTGAGACTCCTGAATCAACTGATTATTTTCATCATAAGGACTATCCCATGGCAAACAAGAATACATAGCACTTACACTATGCTGCCTATCTGTCACATCTTTTCTAGCTCCCCATATTGAAGGCTTTATTTTCAGCCAATCATTAACTTGATAATCAACATTTAGACGAAAATTATATCGCGTGAGATCATATCCCTTAACCGCACCAGTTTCGTCATAAAGCCCTAATGACACATAGGATTTCATACGTTCACTACCTCCAGAAACTGATATATTATAGTCCTGAACAAACCCTAACTGAGTCGCACAATCCCACCAATCAAAATTACGATTCCTTAAATCTTCATTATATTGAGGGAATTGAATGTTCTCCTGATTATCAAAAGATTTATAATAATCATACAACTCTGTTCCATTCATAACGGAAAAACCTCCCGTATTTAATTGAGATAATCCTGTCTTAGCAGAAAAATCCACTTTAGCCTCTCCGCTTCTACCTTTTTTAGTCGTTACCACAATGACTCCATTAGCACCCATTGAACCGTAAATTGCAGTAGAGGCAGCATCCTTTAATACCGAAATTGATTCTATGTCTGCGGGATTCAAATTTCCAGCTCCATTACCAACTTGTACTCCATCAATAACCCACAATGGGTCGGTTCCACCATTTACAGTTGCTTTTCCTCTAATAACGATCTTTCCTGTTGAACCAGGTTGTCCAGATCCGCTGTTCACATAAACACCGGGAGCCTTTCCACTCAACAAATTTTCTGCGGATGAAGTAGTAATATCCAGTAACTTTTCTTTTTTTACCACCTGCATAGATCCTGTAAGACTTTCTTTTTTTTGAGTACCATAGCCAACAACAACTACTTCCTCCAAAGCTTGCATATCCTCTTTCAAGACAATAGAAAGTATATCCTCTGTATTTGCAGCCAATCGCAAAGTCTTATAACCAATATACGAAACCTCCAACACTGTACCTTCAGGCACGTCCAACACAAAATTCCCCTCAAAATCAGTAATAGTACCATTAGTGGTTCCTTTCTCCATTACAGTAGCTCCAATGACAGGCTCTCCTGCTACATCTTTTACGGTGCCCTGCACTTTCTTGATACCTCCTTTTTGCAGAGGAGTGACCACGATATAATTTTCATTCAACTGATAAGTACATCCCGTGCCTTCCAAAAGTTCCTTTACGACCTGTAGCACATCCTTATCTTTCTGATTCAATACCACCCGTCTGTTCACATCCAGCTGGGATGTGTTGTAAGCAATCTTGTACTTTGATACGGCCTCTATCTTCTCGAAGGCCTGTTTCAGGGATACCTGTTCTCCGTGGAAGGTCACTTTCTGTGCATTGACGGCCAAGCTGCCGGCTAACATAAGGCTAACTCCAAAGGTTAACGCCCGATAAAACTTCTTGTTCATTTCATATTAGATTTATTCACTGTTTTAACTAAGTTATCTCGTACGTACATAAGGAAGACAGCATAAAGGTTATACACACCCAAGCTAGAACAGTTAACAAATCCCAAAAGAACAAAGTAACCATCATTCAATGTAAACCGCCTGGTCCGTAATCCGGTATTCCAATTCAGGAATCACCAACTTTAATATCTGAAAAATATTCTCCAAGGATTCTCCTTTATTGAAATGTACATAAATCTTCTGGTTATGATAAGCAGAAGTCCGAATATGTATTTTTACCCCATACGTACGTTCCAGTACGCGTAATATCTCCTCAAAAGCCACGTTGTCGAAAAACAATCCTCCCATGCGCCATTCTGAGTAATCGGATGCACGTACCTGCCGTCGTTCTATGGCATGAGTGGCCGGAATGTATGCCAGCTGCTGGTCCGGTTCCAATACATACGACACGGAATCAGGACATACCCGGACATTCAATGAGCCGGTTTCAAGAGTGGCTGTCACTTTAGCGGCATCTGGATAGGCAGATACATTGAAGGAAGTACCCAACACTTGCAAGTTCAGATAGCGAGTGCTGACTATAAAGGGGTGAAGAGAGTCTTTCTTCACTTCAAAGAAGCCTTCTCCCATCAGAAATACATTTCGCTCCGAGGTCATAAAGGTGGAGGGATAAATTAAGATACTGCCGGCATTCAACCAAACCCTGCTGCCGTCGGGAAGAACCATTTTCTCTCTCATACCTGTAGCCACACTGTGCTGTACGTAGGATATGGGAGTGGATATCATTTCCATTTCCGCTGTCCGAGGAGAAAAAAAATAGAAATAGCCAGAAGCGCAAAGCATCAGGAAGGGCAGGAGCCATACGGCCGCCAGTTGCCATGGACGGAAAGGCTGCTGCATGCGGATTGCAGGCCGACTGTCTGAAGATTCCTGCAAGACCGGTCGGAGGCGTCTGTACGCTTCTTTCCAAGAAGTGTCTTGCAGGGTTACGTCTCCTAAGTCTTTCCAGATCTGTTTCAGGGCCTCATCCCGCTCCTTGTCATTGGCTTGAGAAGTCAGCCTGCGATAGACCCGCTGCCGTAGTTCTCCAGAAATTTCGTGACGAAAAAAATAGTTTATAATCTGTTTTATGTAACTCATAACTTTACCCTTTGTTAAAGGCAGACAGCTGATGGGGTCTTTCCCCCTAATTCGTTAACATTATATAGGTGATAAGCCATAGACTGATAATATCCCTTAATTCTTTCAAAGCTAGGTTCAGATGGTTTTCCACAGTTTTCTTCTGTATCCCCAACCTTTCGGCAATCTCTTCGTTCGAAAGTCCTTCCCGCCGGCTCAAACAGAAGATTTGCCGCCGCTGGGGAGGCATATGTTCCACGGTAAGATCTATCAGAAGCTGGAGGTCATGGGCCACCAATTCCTCATACGGTGTATCTTCGCATGCACCATCCGGCAAATCCTCGTCCGGTACTGGAATCAGATGACGAGCCTCTATAAAATTGAATACCGCATGTTTGGTCAGGGTGAAGAGATAGGCGTCAAACTGCCGGACATGAGGGAGCATTTCTCGTTTGTCCCACAGCTTGATGAAGACAGTCTGCACCAGTTCGTCCGTTTCGTCCGTGTTTTTCAGAAAACCGTAGGTAAAGGCACGGATTCGGGCATAATACGCCCGGAATATTTCCTTGAATGCACCGTGATCACCTTCCGCCAACAGGAGCAGTGTTTCCTCTTCTGTTTTCATAGTCACCTGACATGCTGTTTCACTCTTCCGTATTCTCTTCCATCTTCCGTTTCACAAACTTGATTTTCAAGTTGGCTTCTTTCTGTTCTTTCTTGATTTCTTCGATGGCAGACAACACACGTGCCAGCTCACTCAGTTCTGCGACTGCCTTCACGTCATTCGGATGCATCACTGTCTTATAATTCCGGTCGCCGATAAATTCCAGACGGATGTTTTTCTTATCACGATTGGCTACCAGAAATGCAATCACCCCTCCGTCATTACCCAGTTTATAGTCGGCTTTTTCTACCGGACGTCCTAAGTCTGTAGTTTCATAACTATCTATTGACGTAGGAGTTTCCGCAAAAGTATCATCCACAGAAACCTTTACAGCCGTATGATGAATACTCCCTCCCGCACAATAAATAGAGGTCAGCGACATCTCGCCTAATTCGCTCACCTGTGCACGCAAGAACGAACGGCCGATGTTTTTTTCGACCACCTGAGTGGGATAGAAATAATTTCCTACTTCCTGATAGGCCGTGTCCTTCTCCAGCACAAACTTTCCCTTGATGGAGTCAAGCGCAGCCTGCTTCACCATCATCATGCTGTCCAGATAAGCCAAAGTCTTAGTCTGTTCTGCCAGGTCAATCTGCTGCATCAGCTTGATACCCGCCTTGCGCACTTCAAATGCCTTGGGATACAGGGTACGAATACTATCTATCTGCAATTTAGCCAGACTGTACTCACCTGCTGCATACGCAGCTTCCGCACGCTGAAACAACTGGCCAGCCTGCTTCTCACCGTTCTGGCAAGCAGAAAGTGCCAGTGCCATCGGAACGAGCAATAATCCTATCTTTTTCATACGTTTATCTATCATTCTATGCAGGCAAAAATACAACTATTTTCGGAACTCCTCCGCACATTTTTCCTTTTTTCCACGCATTTTCTATGTTTCTCCGACAAAAAGGCCAATACCTCAGACTGGAGTGAACTTCTTTTTCCTCCGACATATTTTTCCACAGCCCCAGCATATTCTTCGAAATCCTTCGGAATATTCTCTGTTTCACAGTGTGGGATTTGTATTTCACACTGTGAAATATGTATCCCACACTGTGGTTTTTATATCCCACAGTGTGAAACAGAGAATTTGTCAGGAAATTTCATCTTTTATACAAGGGAATTTAGAAAAATTCCTTCTCCACTTCAGACTTTTACTCCTGTCCGAAAACGGCTGCACGATTTCAAGCAAGCGGCAAAAAATGGACAAAGGGATTTTTTTTGTAACTTTGCGGCAAATTGAAAAAATGCATACAATGGAACTGAAAGAACACTTCGCTGGCAGAATTTTTAGTCTGATATCAGAAACGGCCGATGAGCTGGGACTGGAATGCTATGTCGTAGGTGGATATGTAAGAGATATTTTCCTGAACAGACCTTCCAAGGACATAGATGTAGTGGTGGTAGGAAGCGGAATTGAAATGGCTCAGGCTTTCGGAAAGAAGCTGGGACGAGGTGCGCATGTATCTGTTTTCAAGAACTTCGGTACGGCACAAGTCAAGTTCAAGGATACGGAAGTGGAGTTTGTGGGTGCACGCAAGGAGTCGTATAGCCACGACAGCCGCAAGCCGATAGTGGAAGACGGCACGCTGGAAGATGACCAGAACCGCAGAGACTTCACCATCAATGCCATGGCAGTCTGCCTGAACAAGGCACGTTTCGGAGAACTGGTGGACCCTTTCGGCGGACTGGATGATTTGAAGGAACGTACCATCCGTACTCCGCTTGATCCGGACATCACGTTCAGCGACGACCCGCTGCGCATGATGCGCTGCATACGGTTTGCCACGCAATTGAATTTCTATATAGACGATGAAACGTTCGAAGCACTGGAGCGCAACAAGGAACGCATCAAGATTATTTCGCGCGAACGTATCGCCGACGAACTGAACAAGATTTTGCTGTCACCTGTGCCTTCAAAGGGCTTTATCGACCTGGACCGCTGCGGACTGCTGGAACTGATTTTCCCGGAACTGGTGGCACTGCAGGGAGTGGAAGTGCGCAACGGACGCGGTCACAAAGACAATTTCTACCACACGCTTGAAGTGGTGGATAATATTTCACGCGTAAGTAATGACTTGTGGCTGCGCTGGGCTACCCTGCTGCACGATATTGGTAAACCGAGAACCAAACGCTGGGAACCTAAGGCGGGATGGACCTTCCATAACCACAATTTCATCGGTGAGAAAATGATTCCGGAAATCTTCCGCAAGATGAAGCTTCCGATGAACGAGAAAATGAAGTACGTACAGAAGCTCGTCGGTCTGCACATGCGTCCGATTGTAATTGCCGATGAAGAAGTGACCGACTCGGCCGTACGCCGCCTGCTCTTCGAAGCCGGTGATGACATCGACGACCTAATGATGCTTTGCGAAGCAGACATTACTTCCAAAAACGAAGCCCGCAAGCAACGCTTCCTGGATAATTTCAAGCTGGTACGCCAGAAGTTGAAAGATTTGGAAGAAAAAGACCGTATCCGGAACTTCCAACCGCCCGTAGACGGAGCCGAAATCATGCAGGTATTCAATTTGCAGCCTTGCCGTGAAATCGGAAGTCTGAAAAGCTCTATCAAGGATGCCATTCTGGATGGTGCCATTCCAAACGAGCACGATGCCGCCTTTGAATATATGCTGAAAAAGGCGGAACAGATGGGCTTGCAGCCTGTAAATCTGCCTGAAAAGAAATAACCCAACCTCATCTTCCGGAACTTCTGTCAGCTTATTCTGACGGAAATTCCGGAGAATTTTTCCTTTATACTTTTGGTGAGCAGATAAGCTATAAAAATATTTCAAGATTTTCAACATCAGGCAGGCATTATAAATTAGAGTTTTCCACTTTACCGCTCTACAGCATACTACAACACATATTTCATCATTAAAAGTTTCCCGAATTTAGAAACATCCGAAAAATCTCATTTTTTATTTTTCTTCCAAATCTCTATCTTTGTCCTGCTTTTCAAAAGGTAACCTAACCGTTTCAAAAGGGAATGCCGTGAAAATCGGCAACAGTACCTGCTGCTGTGATTCTTGCGTAAACCTGGACATGCATTGCAAGCCACTGTGAATCGAACTCATGGGAAGGCGTCTGTGGGGAAAGATCAGTCAGAAGACCTGCCCGGAAAAGCACAAGTATAATTTATGTTTTACCTCATTTAATTAAAAAAATGAATTTGACAGAAATCCGCATCATCAAACGCGACGGAAAGCAGGAAAACTTTTCAGCCGCTAAAATCACCAACGCCATCGGAAAGGCTTTCGAAGCAACCGGTATTCCTCAGCAGAAAGAGGAACTGGATCTGATTACCCGGCAGGTGGTGTCACACTTCTCACAACCTACCATCGGTGTGGAAGAAATTCAGGACCTCGTGGAAAACGAATTAATGAAAGTGCAGCCGGAAGTAGCCAAGAAATACATTATCTACCGTCAGTGGAGAAATACGGAAAGAGACCGGAAAACGCACATCAAACATATCATGGACGGCATTGTAGCCATCGACAAGAATGATGTAAACCTGAGCAATGCCAACATGTCAAGCCATACACCGGCCGGACAGATGATGACTTTTGCTTCAGAAATCACTAAGGACTATACTTACAAATATCTTCTTCCGAAAAAATATGCAGAAGCGCATCAGATGGGTGACATACACATCCACGACCTAGATTATTATCCCACAAAGACGACTACCTGCATACAGTATGACTTAGATGATTTGTTCGAACGCGGATTTCACACCAAGAACGGAAGCATCCGTACGCCGCAGTCCATCCAGAGTTACGCTACACTGGCTACCATCATTTTCCAAACGAACCAGAATGAACAGCACGGAGGGCAGGCAATTCCGGCCTTCGACTTTTTCATGGCCAAGGGAGTGCTGAAAAGTTTCCAGAAAATCATGGCTACTCATTTAGGATTGCTACTCGACATCAAAGGACACACAACGGACGAGAAAGAAATCCTGAAAGGGATACGTGCCCATTTCCACAGCATCGCTCCTAACGAAGAGACTGAAAAGGCTTACCTGGATTCTTTGCAAGCGGAAGGTATCGACCTGACAGCAGACGAATTGAAGTACGTGCTCCGCAAAACATTGGCACAAACCCGCAAGGATACGCATCAGGCCATGGAGGGCTTCATCCACAACTTGAACACCATGCATTCCAGAGGGGGGAATCAGGTGGTATTCAGCTCCATCAATTACGGTACGGACACCTCGGCAGAAGGAAGGATGGTGATTCAGGAATTATTGAAGGCTACCATCGAAGGCTTGGGAAATCATGGAGAAGTTCCGGTCTTCCCTATCCAGATTTTTAAGGTAAAAGACGGAGTGAGCTATTCCGAAGCCGATTATCAACTAGCTATGAAAGATTTTGAAGCAGCTCTCTCAGGAGATGTGAAGTTTGAATGCCCGAATTTCGACCTCTTCCTACAAGCATGTCGTACGACGGCCAAAGCGTTGTTCCCGAACTTTATGTTCCTGGATACTCCGTTCAACAAACACGAGAAATGGAGTGCCGACGACCCGAAACGTTACCGCTACGAACTGGCAACCATGGGATGCCGTACACGTGTATTCGAGAACTTGAATGGAGAAAAGACTTCATTGGGAAGAGGTAACCTTTCATTCACGACCATGAACCTGCCTCGTCTGGCCATCGAAGCGCACCGGAAAGCTGAAAGTCTGACTAACGAGACTCCGGAAGGCAAGCTCCAGAAAGCGAAGGAATTTTTCCTCCAGTCGGTACACTCCATGGCTGAATTCATCGCAGAGCAACTATATACCCGTTACCAGTATCAGCGTACCGCTCTTGCACGTCAGTTCCCGTTCATGATGGGCAATAATGTATGGAAAGGTGGAGGTTCCCTTCATCCCAACGAAGAAGTGGGAGATGTGTTGAAACAGGGTACTTTAGGTATCGGTTTTATCGGAGGACACAATGCCATGATGGCATTATACGGCCAAGGACATGGACACAACCAGCAGGCGTGGAACACACTTTACGAGGCTATTGAAGAGATGAACAAGGTGGCCGAAGACTATAAAAGGAAATACGGCTTGAATTATTCGGTACTGGCAACTCCCGCCGAAGGATTGTCAGGTAGATTTACCCGTATGGACAAACGGAAATATGGAATCATTGAAGGGGTAAACGACCGTGATTATTATGTCAACTCCTTCCATGTGGACGTAAAAGAACCGATTACTATTGTTGAGAAAATCAAGCGGGAGGCTCCTTTCCATGCGCTGACACGTGGCGGACACATCACCTACGTAGAGCTGGATGGCGAGGCGCAGAAAAACGTAAAGGCCATTGCGAAGATTGTAAAGGTGATGCACGACGAACAGATTGGATACGGTTCTATCAACCACCCGGTAGATACTTGTCACGATTGTGGCTACAAGGGAGTCATCTATAGCCGTTGTCCGGTGTGCAACAGTGAGAATATCCTGCGCATGCGCCGTATCACCGGTTACCTGACAGGCGACCTTAGCAGCTGGAACTCTGCCAAGAGAGCGGAAGAGCACGACCGTGTAAAGCATGCATAAGCCGAAAGGAAACGTACATGTTACATTATTTATATACATATCCTGAAACGATTGTCGACGGTGAGGGCATCCGGTATTCCATCTATCTGGCTGGATGTTCCCATCGTTGCAAGGGATGTCACAATCCGGAATCATGGAACCCGAAAGCTGGCAAACCTCTCACGCAGGAGGTGCTGGAGCAAATCATTCAGGAAATCAATGCCAATCCTCTGCTGGACGGAGTGACCTTTTCAGGCGGTGACCCTTTTTACAATCCGGAAGAGTTTCTGCCTGTCCTGAAAGAAGTCAGCCAGCGAACAGGCATGAATATCTGGTGTTACACTGGATATACGTACGAACAACTGAAAGAGGACCCTATCCGCCAGAAACTACTCCCCTACATCGACATACTCGTGGACGGCCCTTTTATCGAATCGCTCTACTCTCCTTTTCTGGACTTTTGCGGGAGCAGTAACCAGCGAATCCTTAAACTGAAATAGCAAAACATTGGTTCGTTAGCATATCCCCCGATTTTAGTTAATAAATTCGTAACTAAAATCGAGGGATATATTTTATACCCGTTTCCCGTTTCGTTATATTGTTATCGCACACGGAGAAAAACGTTGTCGTACACGGTCACCGTTTCCGTGCACAAAGACTAAAAATAGCCCTTTTCTTGATTTATATCATGAAAACAACTATTTATTAAAAAAACATCTTGCAAGTTCTTGCTATCAATCAAAAAAGAATTACCTTTGCAATGTGGTTGTGAAACCAATAGGTAAAAAGAGAAAAACATTTAGGTATTAGAATACATAAGGTAAAAAAGTAATATTTATTTAAGGTATTAGCTAGACTATTTAAGGTATTAGGATTAAGGTATTTAGATTAGATTTAAGTTTAGGTATTAGATTTTAAAGGTAAAAGTTTTCAGGAATTAGGTTTGAGAAGGTATTGGGAATATCTTCAGGTAAAAAGAAAGAAAAAGTAAGGATAACAGGAAACACAAAAAGTATGTAGATGAAAAGAACCCTTAAATGGGGGTTCTTTAGGAAGGCAGCGGAGGTTCAGCAAACTCTCGCTTTTTTTGTATCCGTACGTAACCTCTAATCATTTGTAACTGACCAGATACAATTACGGCGGAACAGCCTACACCATCCCGCCGCTATCAATATGTAAGGTTATCTTATCGCTGAGGAATATCTACTGATGATTCTTTCTTCCCTTTCAAATGTTCTGAGAAGAAATCAACCATTCTCCAATAGAAATATTCATCCATATCGCCGAAACCATGACGCTGTCCTGGCAATGTCAGCATATCAAAACGCTTGTTGGCGCGAATCAGTGCATTAACCACGCGAATGGTATTTCCCGGATGCACGTTGTTGTCTATATCTCCATGTACCAACATCAAATGTCCTTTCAACTGCTTTACAATCTCTGGATTGGTGGCAATCTTATAGGCAAAAGTAGTGTCTCCCTTTTCTGAAACTTCTTCTTTTACCCCATGGTGTGTTTCACTCCACCAGCGGTTGTAGATACGGTTATCATGATTACCGGCACAAGAAACTGCAGCCTTGTAGAAATCAGGATACTGGCAGATTGCTGCTGTCGACATAAAGCCACCTCCCGAGTGTCCGTGGATTCCCACACGCGTAATATCAATAAAAGCATAACGGTCGGCAAGCTGCTCTACTGCTGCCTTATGGTCGGCCAACGGATAGTCCCGCATATTTCCATATCCGTAATTATGGTACCATTTGGAACGGCTGGGGTGGCCACCTCGCTGCCCCACCGTAATCACGATAAATCCGGCTTGTGCCAGACGGTCTGTCCGGACACTCATGCGTCGGAACGGATAATCCACTGCCTCTACCTGAGGTCCCGGATACACATAATCAATAATGGGATATACCTTGGTAGAATCAAAGTCAAAAGGTTTGTACATCACTCCATACAAATCAGTCACCCCATCGGCGGCTTTCACCTTGAAAGGTTCTGGGAATTTGTAACCGGCAGCTTTCAGAGAAGAAAAATCACTTTCCTGTATGGTCATCACCTTTTTCCCGTTATTGTCCAACAGGTCAGCACAAGGAACGGTATTGGCACGTGAATAATTATCGACAAAGAAACGGGCATCGTCATCCAGCTCTACATCATGGAAGAATTCACCATGCGTAAGCTGTTTCAGACCGCTCCCATCCACATTTACTTTATAAAAATGCTCGTAATAGGGATTTTCACCTGCTTCCCGGCCATTGGCCACAAAATAGACTGTCCGTGTAGCCTCATCTACTTTTACCACACGTTCCACATGCCAGGGACCTTCTGTGATACGATTTTTCAAGTTTCCTTTATCATCATATAAGTAAAGGTGTGCCCATCCGTCACGTTCGCTCCACTGAATAAACTCTTTTCCTCCCTTCAGCACATGAATAGGACGTGTTTCCTGGTAGGTGTTCATTCTTTCCTTTACTATAGGTACAATAGAATCAGCACCCAATGTATAAGTACATACATCAATACGATGTAGGTCACGACTGCTGCGTGTCAGGAAGAAACGGTTGTTATCCCCTTGCCAGATTCTTGGAATCAGTTCCATATCGCGCTGTTTCTGTTCAAAGGGTTTACCTTCCAAGTCAATCGACTGATTCTTCCACGCCGCTGTCTTGATTTCTTTCCGTGTACCTGCCTGCACATCGAACAAATACAGATGATATTCCGGCATACCTGTCTCTCCCGGCATCTCATATTTATAAGTTTCCAGAGTAGGACGTGGCTCTGCAATGGAGTTTATCACCCACAACGGTTTCACATTCCGCTGGTCCGCAATAATCGTAGCAAAATATTTGGAGTCCGGCGACCAGTATCCCCACACTTCCCGACGTTTTCCATTGCACAGCGTATCTGTGTTCAAGGTACTGTATGGAATACCATACCCAAAATCCGGTGTACCATCCGTTGTCAGACGGACCTCCACAATCGTACTATCTTTCTCATCCTTACGAGCCTTCTGGTAATCAGCGATGCTCATATAGTACAAATCGCAATCCTTGGCATAAATAACACGCTGGCCATCGGGCGATACAGAAGCCCAATCCGGCTTATCCAGTTCCATCTTTTTGTCTTTCAGGTGTGTCAGCTTACGAGACGGATAGTCGTACGAGAAATAAAACGTGGAATCAGCCTTTGAAACGACTTTAAATGTAAAGGTACGTCCGTCTTCTCCCGCCTTCAATTCTGCAATAGGTAACTGACGTGCTTCAAAAGGGTCCTGTACAATTTCGGTGAGCTGTGAGGCTATCTGTTCACGGTCGAACAATAATTCTTTACGCTTAGCTGACGGATTCACCACATACCAGAACTTTCCTTCACTGGTTTTATACTCAAACCAGAAATTGTTTCCCTGTTGAAACCAATGTGGGTCCACGGTGGTAGAAAACAACATTTTGTCCAGCTTACTTTTGGTAAATTTCTCGGCCTGCAAGTAGCCTGGCAGACGTTCTTCCGCCTGCTGGGCAGAAACAGACGTCAATCCGAGACCACCACACAGCACTACAGCCAATAGGATTTTTTTCATCATATTTTCTTTTTATTTATCGATTAAACAAAACAGACACAAGGAGACAAAGCCGACAATCCCGCTTCGTATCTCCTTGTGTCTGTTTATACTATACTTTCTATAAATTCATCAGAACAAGAACCTCAGTACATCATTAAAGTTTGCCCAGATAAGCAAACCGAACAGCAGGAACATACCTACCATCTGCGCATATTCCAGGAACTTGTCACTTGGCTTGCGACGAGCAATAATCTCATAAAGCAAGAACAACACATGTCCTCCGTCGAGTGCCGGTATCGGCAAGATATTCATGAAGGCCAGAATGATAGACAAGAATGCAGTCATCTCCCAGAAACGCTGCCAGTCCCAGACTTTCGGGAAGATACTTCCAATAGTCGCAAATCCGCCCACACTCTTGGCTCCTTCCTTGGTAAACACATATTTCATGTCATTCACATAGCCTTTCAACGTATTGACGCCCAAAGCTACTCCTGCCGGGAAAGATTCAAAGAAGCCATAGCTCAACGTACGTTGCTTATAGTCCACCAGTCCACCTATTACGGCAACCTTGAATTTATCATCCGTCTGCACATCTACGGTATCACGCACTCCTGCACGTGAGTAAACCAGCGTAAAGGCAGCCGAAGTCTTCTTATCCAACTCAGCCTTTGCCTTCAACTCAGCCATGTTGTCCAGAAATTCATTCCATGAAGTCATCTCTTTGCCATTAAATGCAACCAAAGAGTCTCCTTTCTGAATACCCACTTTCGCGAATCCACCGTCCGGAAGTACAGAATCGACCACATTCGGATAGAACACATCCACAAACATTGGGTCTTCTTTTGCCACATCCAACAAGCTTAACTCAGGCAGCAAAATCTTTTTCTCTTCTCCCTGACGCAAGACAGTCACCTCACGAGCTTCTACGATGCTACGAATCATATCCATATTGAAGCGAGTCAGTTCCTTGCCATCGGCACTCTTTAGAATATCGCCGTCACGGAAACCGATTTCCTGCGCATGTTCATTGAACTTCATACCCATCGTCATGTCGCTTAAGGCCGTATAACGGTCGCCCCATGTAAAGAGAATCATGGAATAGATGAACAACGCTAACAGGAAATTCATCAAGACGCCTCCTACCATCACCAGCAGACGCTGCCACGCCGGTTTGGAACGGAACTCCCACGGCTGAGCCGGCTGTTTCATCTGCTCGGTATCCATTGATTCATCAATCATTCCCGAGATTTTGCAGTATCCTCCCAAGGGCAACCAGCCTACTCCATATTCCGTATCACTGTTCTTGGGTTTATACTTGAACAGCGAAAACCAAGGGTCGAAAAATATATAAAACTTTTCTACGCGAATCTTAAACAGACGAGCGAAGAAAAAATGTCCTCCTTCGTGAATGATGACCAACAGCGACAAGCTGAGAATCAACTGAAGGGCACGAATCAAAAATGTTTCCATTTCTACTTAACTTCTTACTTTTTTATAATTAGACATTGTTTATTTCATTCCATTAATCACCAGTTCTGCCGCAATACGACGGGTTTCCGCATCGGTCGATACATAATCTCCGTAAGTAGGTGTCTTTATAAAAGGAACCTTCGCCATAGATTTTTCAATCACCTCACTCATTCCCAAGAAAGAAATCTGGTCTTTCAAGAACGCAGCCACCACGACTTCATTCGCCGCATTGACAATACAAGGCATGTTTCCTCCCTGATGCAGGGCTTCATAGGCCAGAGCCAAGTTACGGAAGCGTGTCGTATCCGGCTTTTCGAACGTCAAGGTGTGGTACTTAGCAAAATCCAGCCGCTCGCCCGAAAGCGATTCCCGTTTCGGATAAGAAAAAGCATACTGAATAGGCAGACGCATATCGGGTACGCCCAACTGAGCCTTTACTGCTCCGTCTTCGAACTCCACCATAGAGTGAATGACCGACTGCGGATGCACCACCACTTCAATCTGTTCCGGAGTAACTCCAAACAGCCATTTAGCTTCCATCACCTCAAACCCCTTGTTCATCATGGAAGCAGAATCGATGGTAATCTTCGCTCCCATCGACCAGTTGGGATGTTTCAATGCCTGCTCCTTAGTCACCGTTTGAAGCTGTTCCATGGTAAAGGTACGGAAAGGACCTCCCGATGCTGTCAGAATCACCTTATGCACAGGGTTGTTCATTTCCAGACACTGGAAAATAGCCGAATGCTCAGAATCTACCGGTAAAATCGGTGTCTGATACTGGCTGGCCAGCGCAGTAATCAGTTCACCAGCCACCACTAACGTTTCCTTATTGGCCAGTGCAATGGTTTTTCGAGCTTTTATGGCATTGATGGTCGGCTTCAGACCGGCATAGCCCACCATCGCGGTCAGTACAATGTCAATAGGCTGTGCCTCTACCACCTGACACAACGCTTCAGCTCCGGCATACACCTTAATCGGCAAATCAGCCAGTGCTTCCTTCAAAATTCCATACTTATCCTCGTTGGCTATAACCACCACTTCCGGTTGGAACTTACGAGCCTGTTCGGCCAGCAAATCCACTTTATTGTTCGCTGTAAGGGCATATACCTCATACAAATCAGGATGCTCCTCTATTACCTGAAGAGCCTGAGTACCGATTGATCCGGTAGAACCTAATATGGCAATCTGTTTCTTCATAAGCTTAAAATACAACATATTTCGCCGGGTCAATCGGGGTGCCATCATGCCACAGTTCGAAATGCACATGCGACACATGCTTGCCCTCGTCCGATGTTCCGGCCAATGCGATTACTTCTCCCCCTTTCACCTGGTCACCTTCTTTTTTCCGGGAAGGGCCACAATGTTTATATACGGATATAAAATTCTGTTCATGCTGAATCTGAATGAGTACCCCGCTGTCGGCAGTCTGCACCACCAGCATTACCGTACCATCCAGAGCCGCCAGTACACTCTCATCGACAGAGGCTGCCATATCCACTCCATAATGATGACGCGAAGGCGCAAAGTCCTTCACCACCATTCCACGAGTAGGACGGAAAAACAACAAGTCCGGCAATGTATGCTCATCCGTTCCCGCCATTGCTGCCGCCCGTTCCCGTTCTTCGTACTTCCGGCGAAAATCATCTTCCTCCTTGGAACGGTTCATCAATTCCTCCGTACGGATGGTAGTCAGCGAGTCAATCGACTGCACCGTATCCACATTCACCTTCCCGCTGAAAATATCCTGAATATTCATGATATAGCGGTTCTGGCGTTCCAATGCCTCAACCAACGAATCGGCTTTCAATGCATTGGTCACCACCTGCGAACGCACCTCACTGTTCATATATCCCGGCAAGTAGTTCCGTAAAGGAGTAAACACAATAATGATGGCAGCCAAAAGAAAGATTACCGTACAAGCAGCCAGCAACACCGAAAAACCATTCAGTTTCGACACATGAATGCCAATTACCTCTTCCAGTGTATTCTCATTAATGACGGTCAGCTTATACTTAAACTTAATGTTCCGCCAGAATGCTTTACGACCTTTCTTTTTCATACCTAATCTGGTTTTTAATCCAACAATCCCTCGGGAATATCCACCGTCAACACTTTCTGTACCTTGTCAATATCCAGTATAAATTCTTCGTGAGCAGGAAGCAGCAGTTCTTCCCCCTCCTTCTCAATGACAAACAGCACATTCATCGTCGCATCATCCACATCTACCACTTCACCCAAGTCGCCATGATGCACATCGTGCACCTTGAACCCGACAAAGAAATTCCAGGAAGTGATTTCATCCTGTTCTTCCATATACTTCTTCGGGAAATACACTTCCACATTGGTAAAACCACGTGCCTTTTCGGCCGTGTCTATCCCTTCGAATTTCACCAGCGCCGCATTGTCGGAGCGGAAGCGATATTCCTCTATAAAGAACGGAACCAGAATCCCGTCGAGCAACAGAATCAGGTAGTCGCAGTCCACCCGGTCGAAAATATCATCGGTAAACGTAAACGACACCTCACCCTTCACTCCGTGGGGCTTGTTGATGATTCCTATTTTAAATACTTCTTCTTTTCTAATCATATTTATTCAATACGTGTGATACGTGCACCGAGTGCAGTCAATCGCTGTTCGATATGCTGGTATCCTCGGTCAATCTGCTCAATGTTATGGATGCGGCTGTTTCCTTCTGCTCCCAGTGCTGCAATCAGCAAGGCAATACCGGCACGAATATCCGGCGAAGTCATGTTGCCGCCCCGCAGACAGAAATTGCGGTCATGACCGATTACCACCGCACGGTGCGGGTCGCATAAGATAATCTGTGCTCCCATGTCAATCAATTTGTCCACAAAGAACAGACGGCTTTCAAACATCTTCTGATGAATCAGCACACTGCCCTTGGCCTGAGTAGCCACAACGAGCATCACACTCAGCAGGTCAGGAGTCAATCCCGGCCACGGTGCATCGGCAATGGTCATAATGGAGCCGTCAATAAACGACTCTATCTGATAATGTTCCTGCGCAGGCACAAATATATCGTCACCCCGCTGTTCCAGGCGGATACCCAAACGACGGAAACTGTCGGGAATGATTCCCAGATTCTGGTAGGATACATCCTTGATGGTAATTTCACTTCCCGTCATGGCAGCCATTCCGATGAAACTGCCGACCTCAATCATATCTGGAAGCACCCGATGCGAACAACCTTTCAAGCTGGATACGCCTTCGATGGTAAGCAAGTTCGATGCGATACCCGAAATCTTAGCTCCCATGCGATTCAGCATCCGGCACAACTGCTGCAAATAAGGTTCACAGGCTGCATTGTAAATCGTTGTCACCCCTTCGGCCAATACAGCAGCCATCACAATATTGGCCGTACCGGTCACAGAAGCCTCATCCAGCAACATATAAGCGCCTTTCAGCTTCTCGGCATTGATACAAAAACGACCATTCACGGCATCATATTCAAACGAGGCACCCAATTTCTGAATACCCAGGAAGTGCGTATCCAGACGGCGGCGTCCGATTTTATCACCACCCGGTTTCGGAATCATTGCCTTTCCGAAGCGAGCTACCAAAGGGCCTACCAGCATCACCGAACCACGCAATTTAGAGCAACGGTTCAAGAAGTCATCACTCTCCAGGTAAGCCAGATTCAGATTATCTGCCTGAAAAGTGTAGGTATCACTTCCCGACTTAGAGACCTTCATCCCCATGTCACGAAGCAACTGTATCAGGTTGTTCACATCCAGAATGTTCGGAATGTTTTCAATAGTCACTTCCTCATCTGTCAGCAATGTGGCACAAAGTACCTGTAATACTTCGTTTTTAGCACCCTGAGGCACAATCTCGCCATGCAGTTTGTGTCCTCCTTCGATTACAAATGAAGCCATAGTATCCGATTTTGATTAATATTTCTTTTTCTGCTGATTGTTATTGTTCATCTGACGGCGACGTGGACCGAACGAACGCTGTTCCACCAGCTTCAAGTCATCCGTCGTCAGCTTGATACGTCCTTCTGACAGCTCGCACAAATCCTCCAGGATTTTCTGGTCTTCCACCCCGTCTTTGTTGAAGTTGATGTAATCCTTCTTCATGTGGTTGGCGATATATTTTATCAGCTGTTTTTTCTCATCACCTTCCGGATAGTCTACTGCTATCTTAATCAAGTCCTGAATGAACCGTCCGTAATGACGGAAACGAATGACGTTCGGAGAATAGGGAATTCTGTCCGGTTTCACTTCCAAACTTTCCTTCTTCACAATTTCCACCGGATAGTCAATATCCAGTTTGAAGTCGGACATAATGGCCAGATGATCCCACAGCTTATGACGGAAATCCTCCATGTCGCGCAATTGCGGGAACATGCCTCCCATTATGTTTACAATCGTATTGGCACACCGCTGACGCTCTTCACGGTCTTCGATGGTCAATGCATGGTCTACCATGTTCTGCACACTTCGTCCATACTCCGGAAGTGGCAATTTTCGTTGCTGGGTATTATATTCCATATAAAATTCTGTTATTCTACAAATCAAATCTTTTTACGCCTCACCCTCTCCGGCCATACGCCCTTACAGCAGTTTCTTCGGAGTGGAAGCCACGAATTCCTTCAGATAGAACGGCTCGAAATAGGCCACATCCTTGAAATCTTCCACTGCCATAGCTTTCTCGGCCAGCGGGAACATCCATTTGGCTACCGGATGAATATTCTCAATGAAGTGTGCGTTGGGGTGCGAAAGTTTTTCCTTGCACTTGGCTGCTCCGTTACCAAAGAAATACACCGGATGTTTCTCCAAATATTCGGCATACGAATTTTCGTCAATAATATCTGCTCCAATGGCACGCTGCACCTTCAAAGCACGGTCATACACGGCCGCATATACTTCCATACGGCGGGCATCAATCATCGGACAAAGCAAAGCATCTTCCGGCAGGTCATGCGCAAGCAGTACCGGCACACACATCACCTCCAGTGTGGGCAATCCTATCAGCGGAATGTTCCGCCCGTAACAGATACCTTTCGCCATCGACACACCAATACGCAGCCCCGTGTACGAACCAGGACCACAGCTTACTGCCACCGCATCCAACGGAATGGCATGGTTATCAATGAACGACAAGGCTTCATCCACAAATACCCCCAATACAGTGGCATGCGAAGGGCCGTTAAAATCTTCTTTTGAGAAAATGGAAGCTCCATCCTGGCTTACAGCCACAGAACAAACTTCCGTAGATGTTTCAATATGTAAAATGCATGACATAATTAAACTCGATACAATTATTATAGTCTGCAAATATACACTTTTCTTCTCACTATCTCATGAAAAAAGAGACAGAAAGTGAAGAAGCTGTTCTGAAAGATTCTCACTTCAAAGCATTTTTCATATACCTAACCACGAAAACAAAAAAGACACTAAAAAATTCTTTTTAAGTTCCTGACAAATTCTCTGTTTCACAGTGTGAAATATAAAAACCACAGTGTGGGATACATATTTCACAGTGCGGGATACAAATCCCGCACTGTGAAACAGAGAATATACAAGGAGATTGCAAAGAATAAACAAGACCATAAATATTTATCCAAAGAAGCAATCCTTATTTTCATAAACTGCATCTGAGTTTTCACACGTTTTTTTAACAGCTGCTTATTCTTTATTTAGATTTTTCCTACCTTTGTATCCAAATTATCAAAAAAACAGAAGGAGTTATGATACAGTCAATGACCGGATACGGAAAAGCAGTCACAGTGTTCGGAGACAAAAAAATCAACGTGGAAATCAAATCGTTGAACAGCAAAGCAATGGACTTATCCACACGCATCGCTCCATTGTATCGTGAAAAAGAAATGGAAATCCGCAACCTGATTGCCCAGACACTGGAACGCGGGAAAGTGGACTTCTCTATATGGGTGGAAAAAGACGCCGCCGAATCGGCTACTCCCATCAATACAGCCTTGGTAGAAAACTATTACAACCAGATAAAAACCATTTCTGAAACTTGCCATATTCCGTTGCCGGAAGACTGGTTTGCCACTTTGTTGCGCATGCCCGACGTGCTGACCCGCGTAGACGTGCAGGAACTGTCGGACGAAGAATGGACTGCAGCCAAACAAACCATCGAAACCGCTCTGCAACATCTGGTTGACTTCCGCAAGCAGGAAGGAGCAGCTCTCGAAAAGAAATTTACAGAAAAAATCGACAACATCGAACAGTTGATGAAATCCATCGAGCCTTACGAGAAAGAACGTGTGGCCAAGATACGGGAGCGCATTACCGATGCACTGGAAAAAACGCTGAGCATCGACTATGACAAGAACCGTCTGGAGCAGGAGTTGATTTATTACATCGAAAAACTGGACATCAACGAAGAGAAGCAGCGTCTGGCCAACCACCTGAAATATTTCCGCGAAACCATGGCTGGCGGACACGGACAAGGCAAGAAACTGGGATTCATCGCTCAGGAAATGGGACGTGAAATCAATACCACCGGCAGCAAGTCGAACCATGCCGAAATGCAGAACATCGTGGTGCAGATGAAAGACGAACTGGAACAGATTAAGGAACAAGTGTTGAACGTAATGTAAAAAAGAATATGGCAGGCAAACTTATTATTTTTTCAGCCCCCTCCGGCTCTGGTAAATCCACCATTATCAATTACTTGCTGACACAGAACCTGAATCTGTCCTTCTCCATCTCTGCCACCAGCCGCGCGCCCCGTGGCACAGAGCAGAACGGAGTGGAATACTTCTTCCTGACACCAGAAGAATTCAAGCAGCGTATCGCCAACAATGAGTTTCTGGAATACGAAGAAGTGTACAAGGACCGTTTCTATGGCACACTGAAAGCACAGGTAGAAAAACAGCTAGCAGCCGGACAGAATGTAATTTTCGATGTCGACGTAGTAGGCGGATGCAATATCAAGAAATTCTACGGCGACCGCGCACTGTCTGTATTTATCCAGCCGCCTTCACTCGAAGAGCTCCGCAAGCGACTGACCGGCCGTGGTACCGACGCGCCCGAAGTTATCGAAAGCCGTCTGGCAAAAGCGACCTTCGAGCTGAGCTATGCCGAAAAATTCGATGTAGTGATTGTCAACGACAATTTGGAAAAGGCTCAAGCAGAAGCCTTGAAGACCATTCGCGATTTTATTCAACAATAAATTTGCTGATATGCCTAAAGACCCAAAGAAAATCATGTTCATGATGACCATACTTTGTATCGTCATCGGGCTGGCAGCCATTGCCGTAGGGGTGGTGGCCGTAGCAAAAGAAGAATACATCATTGCCGTAGCCATGCTGCTGGTAGCTGCCTGGCAGATAATCAACTACAGACAATGGAAGAAAAGCCTCAAATAAAAACCGGACTTTTCGGAGGTTCCTTCAACCCTATCCATACAGGCCATCTGGCACTTGCCAACTACCTGTGTGAATATGGGGGACTGGAGGAGGTATGGTTTTTAGTCACCCCTCAGAACCCGTTTAAACAGAACGAGACTTTGCTCGACGACCATCTGCGGCTGAAAATGGTAGAAGCTGCCGTGGCAGGATACCCCCGTTTCCGCGCATCCGACTTTGAGTTCCAACTTCCACGTCCCTCATACACTATCCATACCCTTGATAAACTGGCCGAGTGTTATCCTGACCGGGAGTTTCACCTGATTATCGGTGCCGACAACTGGCAGGCTTTCGACCGCTGGCGGTCGCCCGAAGAAATCATCCGCCGCCACCACATTCTGGTCTATCCTCGCCAGGGTTATCCCTTGGAGGATACAGCCAGTCTGCCTCCTCATGTCAGAGTCGTACAAACTCCCCTTATCGAGATCAGTTCGACCTTTATCCGCAAAGGTATCCGGGAAGGAAAAGACCTGCGCTATTTCCTGCATCCGGAAGTATTCAGAATTATTCAGGAAAAAGGATTGTACCGGTAATCATTTCTTTTTGTGCAGTACCACCAGCACCACCTCGCTCGGTGTAAACAAGCGCACATCCTTGCGGGAAGTGCCCAGTCCATTGGTAACAATAACCGGAATACCCGCACTGTTATACTTCAACCCCGTCAGGAAACGGTTGCCGTATTTGGAAAAATGTGCCGGCGTCCATCGGCGGAACAAACTGACTTGTCCCCCGTGCGTATGTCCGGCCAGTGCCAAATCGGTGTGCGCCACATTCACATCCTCCACATAATCGGGTGTATGCACCAACATCAGCACGAAATCTTCTTCCTGCAATGCCAAGGTAGGTGACACCCCGTTCTGTTTCAGGTCAAACGGGTTACGAATGCCACACAGCAAAATGTACTCCTTTCCCCTCCACAAGGTATCCACCTTGTGCTCCAGTAAGTGTACCCCAGTTTCCTGCATGGCCTTCCGTGCCAGCGAGTCAGCCTGCCCACGCTCGTGGTTTCCCATCACGGCATACGTTCCGCAGGGTGTCTCCACCGTCTTCAGCGCCTGAAAGAGTTGCGTCACATCTCCTCCGTTACGCCCCCGATAGTCACCTCCCAGTAGCAACACATCCGCATCCAGCGAACGAAGTGCCTGGCACATGCCTGGCAAACGACGGGCGGTAAACCGACTCTCGTAATGAAAATCGGAAGCAAAAGCCACACGGAAACCATCGAAAGAATCGGGCAACTGGGCACTGTAGAAATCATAGCGCTTTACACGCCCCACGCCTTTATATTTGGAAAAAGAAGCCGTAGCACAAGAAGAAAGCAGGACACATAGCACCACCAGGCAACCTGCCAGCAAGTTCAATCGTTTCATCATTTTAAAATACATATAACTATCCGGTCGTGACAAAGGTCGTAAAAAAATACCTAACTTTGCCGGACGAAAAACTAAAAATCAATCCACAATGACAAACGTCAAAACCAATTCCATAAAAGCCTGGTTGTTGGCTGCCCGCCCCAAGACATTGACCGGTGCTGCCATACCCGTCATGCTGGGCTGTGCGCTGGCCTTTATTTACGGTCACTTTCAATTAACGCCTGCCTTGCTTTGCTTTCTGTTTGCGTTTCTGATGCAAATTGACGCCAATTTCATCAACGACTTGTTTGATTTTCTGAAAGGCAGCGACCGCGAAGACCGGCTGGGCCCGGAACGCGCCTGTGCACAAGGATGGATCAGCGCCAAGGCCATGAAAGCCGGAATTGCCTGTACCACCCTGTTAGCAGGAATCACCGGACTTTGCCTGCTTTACTACGGAGGACTGGAAATGATTCCGGTTGGTATTGCCTGCATGATTTTTGCCTTCCTCTATACCGCCGGACCGTATCCGCTGGCTTATCACGGATGGGGCGACTTGCTGGTACTTGTTTTCTTCGGCTTCGTACCCGTGGGATGTACCTACTATGTCATGGCGCACGACTGGAACATGTCTGTCACCATGGCTTCACTGGCCTGCGGCCTCATCATCGATACCCTGCTGATGATTAATAACTTCCGCGACCGTGAACAGGATGCTATCAGCGGCAAGAAAACCATCGTGGTACGCCTGGGTACCAAAGCCGGACTGATTCTTTACTTTCTGTTAGGACTGGCGGCCTGCTGGTGCTGCTTCTACTTCCTGGAAATCGGGAAAATCTATGCCGTACTGCTACCCCAGCTGTACCTGATTCCACACATCCTGACTACCCAGCACATGGCCCGTATCTACCGCGGGAAAGCCCTGAACGGAATTTTGGGAGAAACCTCCCGCAATATGCTTATTTTTGGATTATTACTCACCCTCGGCTTAATACTTTAATATGATTCGAAAGGTACGCAAAGAAGATACATCGGCCATCACTGCCATCTATAATCATTACATCGCCCACACTACCATCACCTTTGAACTGGAACCGGTGAGCGAAGAGGAAATGTGGACACGTATCCAGCACATCAATGAGAAGTATCCGTACTTTGTATATGAGACGGAAGGGCAGATTGCTGGCTACTGCTATGTGCACGGATGGAAAGAAAAGGCTGCTTACAACCAAAGTGCAGAGACCACCATCTACCTGGCTCCTTCGCATACCGGGAAAGGTATCGGAAAAGAACTGATGCTGCATCTAATAGAAGAATGCCGCCGCTACGAACTGCATGCCCTGATAGCCTGCATCACCGAAGGTAACGAAGCCAGCTACGCCCTGCACGAAAAGTTAGGGTTTGAAAAGGTATCTTATTTTCGGGAAGTAGGCCGTAAATTCGGGAAGTGGTTAGGAATCGTAGATTATGAACTGATTCTATAAGAGAGTATAGTATTATAAAAACAAGCAGGGCGATACCTTTATTTCTCAGGTACCGCCCTGCCTGTTATATAGGGAAATTCACATCACTTCAGCTGTATTGCATACTTGCTTAACGCTTTCTCATCCGAACTACCTCCAATCCATACCTGATATTCTCCCGGACAGAACTGGATGCTGTGTGTGCCTTCATTCCACCATTCCAAATCTTTCTTTGACAAGGTAATGTGTACATTGACTGTCTTTCCGGCGGGAACGGATACACGCTTGAATGCACGCAGAGTCTTGACCGGACCAGCCTCATCTCCCACCTTACTCAGGTAGACTTGCACCACTTCTTCTCCATCCCGGCTGCCCGTATTCGAAACCGGAACCACCAGAGAGAGATTATCCTCACTGCCTACCGTCTGCTTGCTGAAAGTGGCTGCCCCGTATGTAAACGTCGTATAGCTCAAGCCATATCCGAACGGGAACAGCGGGCGTTCTTTCATGAAACGATAAGTTCGTCCTGTCATATTATAATCTTCAAAATCGGGTAACTGCTCGATGCTTCGGTAAAAAGTAACCGGCAATCTTCCGGCCGGATTGTAATCACCAAACAAGACATCGGCTACCGCCCGACCACCCTGCTGTCCTGGATACCAGGCCTGCAAGATAGCCTCACAAGTCTCAGTTTCAGGAACCAGTCCGACAGGTGAACCGGAGCAGTTCACTAAAATTACCTTTTTCCCTGCACGATGCAAGGCAGCAAGCAAATTCCGCTGTACTTCCGGCAGCTCAATGCTGGTACGGTCTCCCTTCTTAAAGCCAGGCAAATCAACTCCCATTTCCTCACCTTCCAGGCTCGGGGAGATACCTCCCACGAAAACAACGACATCGGCATTCCGGACCGCATTGACAGATTGGGCAATATCCACTTTCTTCTTAAAGCCCATATCGAAATTCAGCTGCGCATCACTCTGCAGATATTCAAACTGCAATTCAATGTCATACTTCTTCCCTGCTTCCACTTGTAAAGCATACGATTGCTTGTTTCCGCCATGACTATTATAAAATGACATGGCTTCTTTCTGATTCACCAGCAACCGTCCTTTGCCAAAGCTGTACACATCGAAGATAACCTCACCGGAAGCCTTTGGTACATAAGTCGCATTGTAGGTTGCAGAGAAATCCGTCAGATTCACACCCGGTGCAAACACCGTAGCCCCTGAAGTACAGAAGTTGAACGGAGTCATCACCCGTGTTTCTACATCCACTTTTCCTTCGTGGTTCACATTGTTCCAGTAACGGGCACTGAATCCAGGTCTGCCTTCCGACTTGCACTCACTGAACACACTCTCCAGCAAATCATCACCTACACAAGGACACCCCTGTTCATAAATCAGTTTATCTCCTTTTCCAAGAGCTGCACGAATACCATCCAATACGGTCACCGTGTGGGCCGGTACTCCATTATAGTTTCCCCACATCATGACAGAATCTTTGGCATTGGGTCCCATTACAGCAACCGTCAAATTGCCACGTTTCAATGGAAGCACATTTTGTTTGTTGAGCAACAATGTCATCGATTCACGAGCCATTTTCAATGCCAACGAATCATGTGTGGCAGAAGCCACTACAGAGAAAGGAATCTTTGTCCAGGACACTTTGGAGGGATCGTCCATTTCTCCCAAATCAAAACGGGCCTTCAGCAATTTCTTCACGGAACGGTCTATTGCTTTTTCATCTATCATCCCCTTCTTTGCAGCTTCTATCAACGATTCATAAGTTGAACCACATTCCAGGTCTGTACCACTCAACACAGCCGCAGAAGCTGCAGAAGGAGCGTCTTTATGAGTTCGATGTCCTTTTTCCTCAAAAAAATCATTGATTGCCCAGCAGTCACTTAATATGATACCATCAAATCCCCACTCTTCTCTCAGAATCTGAGTCAGCAGACGTTTGTTTCCACAACACGGTTCTCCTTCAAACCGATTATAGGCGCACATCACTTCTTTCACATCTGCATCCTGTACCAAGGCTTTGAAAGCAGGCAAATAAGTTTCATATAAATCACGAAGCGGCAAATCTTCTACATCAAAAGAATGGCGGTTCCACTCCGGTCCGGAATGCACGGCAAAATGTTTGGCGCAGGCATGCAACTTATCGTATTTTCCGTCATTGACACCTTGCAGCCCTTTTACTACATTTACCCCCATACAAGTAGTCAGATACGGGTCTTCTCCGTATGTTTCTATTCCGCGGCCCCAACGAGGATCTCTATAAATATTCACATTTGGGGTCCACATCGTAAGCCCTTGGTACCTTTCATAACTTCCCTTCGACGCATAATATACATTTTTAGCTCGAGCCTCATCCGACACTGCCGTAAATACCTCATATACCAACGAGTCATTAAAAGAGGCTGCCATACCGATTGACTGCGGAAATACCGTAGCCAATCCAGCACGTGCCACTCCGTGCAATGCTTCATTCCACCAGTTATATGGCTTTATACCTAACCGTTCCACCGGCTTTGATACATCCATCATTAAGGAAATCTTTTCTTCCAGCGTCAGTTCCTGTAACAACAGCTCTGCCCTCTGTTCGGAAGGTAAGGAAGAGTCACGGAAATCGGGACGAGCACAGCCTAAAAAAGCTAAACCCAATAATAAAATACCATACCTCATAAAGTTACTTATTAGCAGTTTCCCATAGTTTTGTTTCAGAACATTTTATATCTGCCCACAAGTTACCACATTTTATTTTAAAATCTCCCTTTTCAAGACGCCATTTGCCATCATAGCCAACGAAAGCGAGATCACTGCCTTTTATCTTCATTGTAACTGTCTTTGTTTCACCCGGTTTTAAGTATACCTTCTCAAAATTACGCAAACGAATATTATCAGGAGTACTACTTGCCACCAAATCTTTTGAGAACAACAAAACCGCTTCTTTCCCTGCAACCTTTCCGGTATTCGTTACATCTACAGAGATTGTCAGTTCATCTTCAGCAGTAAAAGAAGTTTTATCAACTTTCAGGTTATTGTATACATAAGTTGTATAACTAAGTCCAAAACCAAACGGCCATTGTACATCCATTACAGAATCGTAATTATAGTTTCCTGCCATCTGTCCCAAGTTTTCACAAGGTTTGTAATCATACGTGGCAATTGCATTAATATACTTCGGATAAGTGAAAGGCATTTTGGCACTAAAATTCGCATCACCAGACATCAGATTTGCCAACGCATCTGCTCCATAGTTACTAGGAAGCATAATATTAATCACTCCCTGAGCTAAAGGTTCAATATCATTAATGATACGCGGACGTCCCTGATTTAACACTAAAATAACAGGTTTTCCCGTTTTTGCTAATGCTTTTACCAGGTTGCGCTGATTTTCTGAAAGTGTCAGGTCTGTCAAATTTCCCGGGGTTTCACAGTAAGAGTTTTCACCAATACAAGCTACAATAACATCAACCTTTGCTGCAGCAGCCACAACTTTTTCTATTTCCGGCTCATTTTCCTGCCACCAGTTATCATTTTGATTCGTTATGGCATTAGGGTCTGATGCTGCATAAGTTACCCCCGGCTCATAAACCACATTTTCTTTTCCATATTTATGGCAGAACGCTTCATAAATCGTATTATAGGCTCCGGCATATTCATCTGCCTTATTTCCCTGCCAACTATAAGACCAGCCTCCGTTCAAACAACGCATAGAGTTTGCATTAGGACCTGTCAGAAGAATTTTTTTACCTTTGGCTACCGGTAATACATTCTGTTCATTCTTCAACAATACCTCTGATTCTTCAGCAGCCTGGAGAGCAACTTTTGCAAATTCTTCCGATCCAAACTTATCATATTTTTTAATATCCCAATATGGATTTTCAAACAACCCCAGACGATATTTTAAACGTAACACACGGGCTACAGCATCATCAATACGGCTCATCGGTACTTCTCCTTCTTCTACCAGCTCTTTCAAATAAGTACAGAAACTGACTTCATACGGAACCATTGACATATCAATACCCGCATTAATAGCTATCTTTATTGCTTCTTTTTTAGTAGCTGCAATATGGTCACGGGTACAAAGGTTATTAATATCTGCCCAGTCGGTCACTATCATGCCATCCCAGTTCAATCCTTCTTTCAACCACTCTGTCAACAACTCATGATTGGCATGGAAAGGTATTCCGTTATCGACTCCAGAATTCACCATGACACTCAAGGCTCCATGACGAATCGCCTCCAGGAAAGGAGCAAAATGTTTCTCACGCATATCGCTACGAGAAATAGAAGACGGTGTACGATCCTTTCCTGATACTGGGACTCCATATCCCATATAATGCTTCATACAGGCAGCCACATTGTATTCACCAATATGATTGGGATCCTCTCCCTGAAATCCTTCTACAGCAGCCTTTCCCATTTCTGCATTCACGTAGCAGTCTTCTCCATAATTTTCCCACATTCGAGGCCAACGCGGATCTCTTCCTAAATCAACCACTGGAGCGTATGTCCAAGGAATACAACTGGCCTTTGTTTCGTAAGCTGATATTTCAGCCCCCTTCTTCGTCAGTTCGCGATTGAAAGAAGCTCCCATATTAATGCCCTGTGGGAACATGGTACCATCAAGAGTATAAGTCGTTCCATGAATCTGGTCTACACCATAAATACAAGGAATACCTATTTCTTTCATGGAAATTTCCTGTATCCGTTTGATTGCTTTGGCCCAAACTTCTTTCTTCTGTGCCACACTCAACGGAACATTCAAGAGTGATCCTACTTTATATTTCCCGATGACCGTATCGAGCATAGCTTCGCTCATTGTAAAGCCATGCTTCTTACTCGCCTCAAAATCAGTTACTACATCAATAGTAATTTCGCACATCTGTCCGATTTTTTCCTCCAGCGTCATTTTATTCAGCCATTTCTGAATATTTGCCTCTATATTCTTATCTACTGGGATAGCCGGTGTCACGCTCTGCACGTTTTGTGCCATACACATGCCAGATCCAAGCACTGAGGCCAAAACTACGTTCTTTATCAAATTCATGGTATTTCTTTTTTAATTATTAATATCAGTATTAATTCTTATAGTCAAACTCTACAACTCCCTTTATATCTTTTGATGAACTGCCTATATAAATCTTGAATTTGCCTGATTCTGCCACCCATTTATGCTGCGTATCATCAAAAAATTTCAAGTCTTCCTCATCTATCGTAAACAGTACCTCTTTTTCTTCACCTGGTTGGAGTGTTACTTTATAAAAATCTTTCAATTCTTTCAACGGACGCAATACACTGCATTTTTCATCTCCGATATACAATTGTACAACTTCTTTTCCTGCTACTTTTCCTACATTTCTTACAGTACATTTGATTTCCAATACATCTCCGGATTGCATCTGAGAAGAAGAAACAACCGGCTTTCCGTATTCAAATTGTGTATAACTCAATCCATACCCAAATGGGAAAAGAGGTTTGATTTTTTTTGTATCATACCAGCGATAACCCACCAAGATATCTTCTTTGTATTCCTGTCGGATACCGTCTCCAGGATAACTGATTTCTCCATAATAGTGAGCTGGGCAGTCTTCTAATTTAGCCGGATAAGAGAAAGGCAATTTACCACTCGGAGTGACCTCACCTGTAATCACATCGGCAAGTGCCTTTCCACCAATAGAGCCCAGATACCATGATTGTATAACTGAAGGGACCTCCTTCAGCCAAGGCATATCCACAGCATTTCCACTTGTCAACACCACTACCACTTTCTTATTAGCCTTCAAAAGGCCTTTGATAAGCCGATCCTGTTCAAATGGCAATTGGAATGTTTTCCGATCATCTCCTTCGCAATCCTGCTGAAAATTCTTATTAAGTCCACCCATAAAAATAACCAGATCCGCTTTCTGGGCTTCATTAACAGCTGCCGTATAAAGAGAATCAATCACTGACTGAGAAAATGTATCGGCCCGATCAAACATAGGTCGTCCAGCTACATACCCCTGAGTAAATTTCACACATTCTTTTCCCAATTTCTCTGTCAATGCTTCAAGAGGAGTAATCACCATCTTAGGCTTTAATTCAGAGGAACCTCCTCCCTGCATCAAATTCCGAATAGCATTATCTCCTACCACTAAGACACGCTTGTACTTTCCTTGACTTAAAGGTAAAAGAGACTCTCCCTTAAATGTAGCCTCATTTTTCAACAAAACAATCCCTTCTGTTGCTATCTGATAGGCTGTTTCATAATGAGAATCATTAGACATAGCACCTAACTTTCCATTATCATTCATGGCCGTTCTGAATATTAATCTCAACACGCGAGCTGCTTTGTCATTTACTACTTCCATCGGAACTTTACCCTCTTTCACCATCTGCAAGTACGCATTTCCTAAATAATAACTATCATACCCCAAGCTTGAATTAGAGGTCAAACCATTTGTAAAAGTACCAAGCTCAAGATCTAATCCATACATAGCAGCTTCATACGTATCATGCGCAGCTCCCCAGTCTGTAACCACACATCCGTCAAAACCCCATTCACCCTTCAGTATATCATTATTCAGTAATTTATTATGAGCGGCATGTGTTCCACGAACTTTATTATAAGCTCCCATAATAGTCCATGATTTTCCTTCTTCTATCGCAGCTTTGAATGCAGGAAGATAAATCTCATACAATGCACGATCACTCACCTGCACATCAATATGATTACGCCAATGTTCCTGATTGTTAAGTGCATAATGCTTTACACAAGCTGCAACCCCATTTTCCTGTACTCCCTGAATATAAGGAACACACATACGTGCAGCCAAAAAAGGATCTTCACCCATATATTCAAAGTTACGTCCATTCAACGGAGTACGGTAAATATTCACTCCAGGTCCTAACAATACATTTTTATGACGATAACGTGCCTCTTCCCCGATAGCTGTTCCATACGCCTTCGACAAAGAGGGATTCCAAGTAGAAGCCAAACAAGTCAAGGCTGGAAAAGCAGTGCAACTGTCATTAGTCCATCCAGCATAATCCCAGCTATTCCAGCAAATTTCTGCACGTACTCCATGAGGGCCATCGGAATACATCAACCCAGGAATACCCAAACGAGCACATCCAGGTGTACTGAAACGGCCATCCGCATAACTTAAACGCGTCTTCTCTTCTACAGTCATTCTGTTCAATGCATCTTTCACACGAAGCTCCAAAGGTTTTCGAGTATCCAGATAAACAGGTGTCTCTCCTACGACCACCTTCTTCCCACTACCAGACATCAGCACTTTAAGCAAATCTTTTTTCTGCTGATTTTGAGATGTATATATTCCAAATCCTCCTTTATAATCCCATTTAGCCCAAGCTATATTAAGACTATCAAATACACTAATTACGTCTGCATACCATTTCAATGCTGATTCTATCGGAGCTTTTTCATAAATTCCAAATTCTCCACAATATAAATTCAGCCCCTTTTCATCTGCTACCCTTTTAGCCTTACTTAAAAATGCAGACAGTGTTTCCCGGTTCCAAGGAGTTGTACGCCAACGTGCAACCAATTTTTTATCATCTGCTGATAAAGAATCAAATTCATCTTTCGACACCAAATAACCAGGATAATGTACATTGCCCTGATACTTACCAAATTCAGTCCAACCTGCCTGATAGTGACTCAACAGGAAAGGTTCATAGAAATGACAGCTCAACAAAATGAACTCATCTCCTTGGGGAACCTTCAAATATTGAAAAGTATCTACCCCTTGCCACATATTGGAACCGATGACAATAACTCTTTCCTTTTCAACCTTTCTAATTATCTGATAGGCTTTCTCAACCAGTTTATTCCAGTCCTCATGATTTGGAGCAGTCGGCTCATTCATTATCTCATAAGCCACATCTGAAGTTGAATAGCCCTTTAATTCTTGTACTAAATCCTGCCAGAGTGCAAGAAAATGAGTTTGCGCTTCCGGCTTTTCCCACAAACTATTTTTCTTTCCTTCATTCCCTGCATTAAAATAATGTGATCGTACAATATGCAAATCCACAATGACTCTTAAATCATTTTTTAAAGCCCACTCAATACCTTTATGAAGATAAGAAAAAGCTTCTTTATTTTTCTGACCATTTTCCTGCCACAACACTTCTTCATCAATGGGCAATCGTACATGGTCAAAACCAGCCCGAGCTATTCGGGAAAAATCAGTTGCACTCATTCCGTCTTGTATGGAAGGAGTATTTTCTCCCCGTTGAGACAACCAATGGCTCAGGTTTACCCCTCTCTTTATCTCAAACGACTTTTTAGGAGAAGCATATCCTCCCACAGACAAAACAATTATTAAAATAAAAGTTATAAGTTTTCTCTTCTGTGTGGTGATGTTCGGACTAATAAATGTTAATATCCTGTATTATAGTTTCT
>OBJF01000271.1_pt1 | contig 63449 bp, 39 predicted proteins | sample 1519091 | NCBI WGS metagenome assembly OBJF01 (sample SAMEA2452124, study PRJEB22498) | human gut metagenome | biome: human feces; feature: human gut; material: feces | place: Australia | collected 2012
ACAGTCAACCGTTCTGCCCATAAGTCTACCAGATACTATATTGATGAGTTCCATTTGTTACTGAAAGAGGAACAGACAGCAGCATACAGTGTAGAAATCTGGAAGAGATTCCGTAAGTGGGGCGGTATCCCGACTGGTATCACACAGAATGTAAAAGACCTGCTTGCATCAAGGGAAATCGAGAATATCTTTGAAAACTCAGACTTTATCCTGATGCTCAACCAGGCATCCGGGGATCGACAGATTCTGGCAAAACAGCTTAATATTTCAACACACCAGCTTTCCTATGTAACAAACAGTGGAGAGGGAGAAGGGCTGATTTTTTATGGAAATACAATTATTCCATTTAAGGACAGATTCGATAATACCCTTATGCTTTATGCGTTAATGTCATCGAAACCAGAAGATGTAGAGAAGCGTGAAAAACTCGGCATCAAAGGCAGAGACGATAGTTAAAGGGGTGACAGCAGAACATGAGAAAATGGGTGGCAGGATTGTTACTTTCTATATCTGTTATATTGCTTACGATCAGTCTGTATTTCTTAATGGGATTTTTTATGCAGGAAAGACAGGATAATCAGTTACAGCAGGAACTGCAGGAGCTAATGCAGAAAAAAGAGGATGAATCGGAAGAAGATGCTTCCGGCGATTCTTTGATAGAGATAGATGTTGGAATTTTGGCATTGCATGAAGAAAATCCGGATTGTATTGGTTGGCTGACCATTGATGGAACAAGAATAGACTATCCGGTCATGTATCGGTCCGGAGATAAAAATTATTATCTGCATCGGGATTTCAACGGGGAATATTCTGCAAATGGCTGTTTATTTCTGGCAGAGGAATGTGTAGCAGGAAATTCGGACAATCTGATCATATATGGACATCACATGAACAGTGGGAAGATGTTTGCTGACCTTGAAAAATATAAGGACGAAGGATTTTACGAAGAACATCCGAAAATCCTGTTCCGCACGATATGGGGAAATGAACAGTATCAGATATTTGCAGCATTTACAACGCCCGTTTATACAGGGAATGATTTTGATTATTACAGTTTTATCAAAGCGGGAACAGTGGATGATTATAAAAAATTTGTTGCTTCTGTTAAGGAAAAGTCACTTTATCAGACAGGAACAACAGCAAAATACAGAGATAAGTTACTTACACTGTCTACTTGTGAGTATTCCCAGAAAAATGGGCGTATGGTACTGGTTGCAAAGAAAAATAACGGAAAATTACCATAGATCAGGAGATGATGACCATGCAGGAGCATGAATATAAAGCAAGGGACAAGACTGTCCAGAAGATGAGCCGGGATGGACTCCGGGAAAAAAATCTCCGCAGTAAAAAGGAAAAGCGGATTACCGGGCGTGAGGCAGATGAGAAGAAAATAGCCGGACACAGGGAACAGGAGCTGGACTTTGGAAAGGTCAGAAAAACTCATACTGCAGAAGAAACAGTTGAGGGAGTGAAAGAAGGAAAACACAGACTGCAGTCCAGACACGCTTTTCTGGAACAGGAAGAACTTGCGGAAGCGGAAGAAATGGAAAACTCAGAAATGAGTGATGATAAAGCAGGCGGGGAGAAATCTCCGTCTGTTTCACGTTCCAGACTTCGTAAAGAGAGTATCCGGGGACATCCGGGACGTGATGCTGAAACATCGGAACCGGACAGGCAGAGCCGAAAGAAAAAGATGGTCGTAGCTTATGCAGCGAAAGAGCAGAAACGCTGCCATGAAAAGTCAGAAGTTGATGAAAAATCAATGGAAGATTTTCGGGAAGAGATTAAAGGAAAGACGAAAAGGGAACAGACGCTAAAAGAACAGAAAAAATCAAAATCCCGTCTTTCCTTTGAAGATGAAAGTAAAGGTATGATTCCCGGTAGCGGAATGGCAAGAAAGGGGGCAAACGTTGTTTCAGAAACGGTATCTGCCTATGGTCAGAAAAAAATCAGAGAGGATACCGATGATAATGCTGCTCTTGATGCAGCAGATCAGATGGAATTTGCGGGAGAAAGCCTTGCAAGAAAGTCAATTTACGTTCGGGAACGGTTGAAAGAAAACCGACAGAGAAATAATCGGTTGAGGGAAACCGTTTTGGAAGAAACAGAAAAATCTCGCCTACAGTTTAGCACCAGTGCTTCCAATGAAGCAAAAAAGGCGGTTCAGAAAGAAGCAGAACAGAAGAAACAGTCTGCATTAAAGAAATTATTGCAGAAAAAGCGTTACCAGAAGCAGTATCAGGCTGCGAAACAGGGAAAAGCTGTGAAAGACGCAGTGCTTGTAAACGCACAGCGATTTACGGAAAAAGCCAAAGCTGCGGTCAAGGAGCTTGTGGCACAGAACAGAAATATCCTCCTGTCCATAGGAGTTCTGGTGCTGCTGTTTGCGTTAATGGCAACGAGCCTGTCAAGCTGTGCTGCGTTATTCCAGGGCAGTTCCAATGCTATTATTTCTACCAGTTATTCCAGTGAGGATGAGGATATTTATGCTGCGGAAAATGCTTATGTGGCATTGGAAAATGCACTGAATGAGCAGATCAATCAGATGAAAGCAAACCATTCCGACTATGATGAGTTCCAGTTCCAGATTGATGAGATTGGACACAATCCGTATCAGCTTATTTCTTATCTGACAGTCAAGTATGGCGGTTTTACCTATGCTGAGGTTGCAGACGAGATTCAGGAGATTTTCAGAGAGCAGTATGGCTTATATACAGATTCGACAAGAGAAACTGTAACAGAAAAGAAAACAGTCAGGGTTGGAGAATCACTGGGACAGGTTGTGACCAGTGGATATTGCAACTGTCCGATCTGCTGCGGGCAGTGGAGTGGAGGCCCGACTGCAAGTGGAGCATATCCACAGGCAAATCACACGATTGCGGTGGATGCTTCCAATCCATTTGTGCCAATGGGAACCCATGTTGTTATGAATGGAGTGGAATATGTAGTAGAAGATACAGGAGCATTTGCAAGATATGGTGTTCAGTTTGATGTATTTTACAGCGATCACGCTTCTGCATCAGCACATGGACATCAGACCTGGGAAGCATACATAGCAGACAGTAATGGAAGCCAGGAGGTGGAAGTAACTACAACAAGAGAAGTAAACCGGCTGGACGTAACACTTACGAACCATAACCTGGATGCAGTTTTAAGAAACCGTATGACAGATAAGGAACAGGAGCAGTATGACGCTTACAATAAATACTATGGAAATCGTGATTATCTGTTTGACCTTAATACAATTCCGACAGGCGGGGCAGGTTTTGGATATGATATTCCGGCAGAAGCACTTTCTGATCCGCAGTTTGCCAAGATGATCAGGGAAGCGGAAAAATATCTGGGTTATCCGTATGTATGGGGTGGTGCATCGCCATCTACCAGTTTTGATTGTTCTGGTTTTGTATGCTGGGTAATCAATAATTGTGGAAATGGATGGAACGTGGGAAGAACAACAGCGGACGGACTTCGTTCTTATTGTTCCTATGTATCTCCATCGGATGCAAAGCCGGGCGATCTGATCTTTTTCCAGGGAACTTATGATACGCCGGGAGCGAGCCATGTTGGAATTTATGTAGGAAATAACATGATGATTCATTGCGGGAATCCGATTCAGTATACAAGCATTGCAAGCTCTTACTGGCAGCAACATTTTATGGCATTTGGCAGACTTCACTAGAAGGGAGTAAATAAGAGATGAATATGCGGTTAAAAAAGGTTCTGGATGACATTCAGAAAACTGAAAACAAGATTCTGGAACTGCAGGAGCATGTAAGGCAACTGAGAATCCAGAAAAAGCAGATGGAAGATGCAGAAATCATTAAGGCAATCCGTTCCATGAAGATGGACAGCCGAAAGATGCTGACTTTTCTGGACGGGATTCAGAATGGAACAGTTACCATGCAGTTTGATGAAGAGGGCAATCTTTCTATGGATAGTTCTGAAACAGGTATAAAGAAAGAAGAAAATATGGACAGAGAAATGTCAACCGGACTGATAGAAGAAAGAGAGGATTTGGAAGATGAAGAATAAAGTAATGAAAAAAATTTTGATGATTATGTTGTCATCAACAATACTGATGGGTTCTGCCAGTGTGACCGCTTTTGCACAGGCAAATGAAAACGCAGAGCAGGCTGAAACTGCGGAACAGGTGATAAAAGAACAGCCGGCGGAGCAGCCTGCCGCAGAGGGAACACCGTTTTCCACGTCGGGAAACGGACAGCTTGTGGATGATAAGGAGAATGACAGTTCCAAGCAGTTTCTGACGGTACAGACAAAGAATGGAAATACCTTTTATATGGTCATTGACCGTTCCGGTACTTCCGAAAACGTGTACATGATGTCACTGGTAGATGAAAATGATCTGGCAGAGTTCTTAGGCGAAAACGAGGAAATCGAGAAAAAAGAGGAACCAGCAGTTGTTCTTCCGGAAACGACTGCAGCACCAGAACCAGAAACTACCGTACAGCCAGAAACAGAAGTAAAACCGGAATCCGGTGGTAATAAAATGTTTGGCTCTGCGATCCTGGGCGGCGGTATTGTACTGGTATTCGGTGGTTTAGCTGCTTTTGCTTTAAGTAAATTCCGAAAGAAAAAAGAGGACAGTATTGTAGAGGAAGGTCTGGAATTTGCTGATGACAGTTACATCAATGAAGATGAAGAAAATGCGGAAGATCAGCAGAAATAACAAAAAAGCATAAGGTATGGAGAAAGGGCAGTTCTTTATAGACTGCCTTTTTGACAGGAAAAGGAGGAAAACATGGCGAAATTTTTAGTGATTGCAGAGAAACCGAGCGTGGCACAGAGCCTTGCAAAAAATTTATCTGCTTATCAGAGAAAGGACGGGTATCTGGAGGGGAACAGTTGCATCGTCAGTTGGTGCCTGGGGCATCTGGCAGAGTATGTCCCACCGGAAATCTATGATGAAAAATATGCAAAATGGCAGTTTGAGGATTTACCGATTATTCCGGAAGTATGGAAAGTTCAGGTATCAGAGGATAAAAAGAAGCAATTTGATGTGATATGCAGCCTGATGAACCGGGCAGATGTAGCATATCTGGTGAATGGCTGTGATGCCGGAAGAGAAGGAGAACTGATTTTTAAAAGAGTTTATGATCTGGCAGGCTGTCAGAAACCAGTGAAGCGTCTGTGGATCAGCTCAATGGAAGATGAAGCCATTCAGAAAGGATTTCAGTCCCTAACTGACGGGAGAGAATATGCAGGGCTTTGTAATGCTGCGGTATGCAGGGCACAGGCGGACTGGCTGATCGGAATGAACGCAACGAGAGCTTACACAACCAGATATTTTAAATGTCTGGTAGTTGGCAGAGTGCAGACACCAACGCTTGCTATGCTGACGGAAAGAAAAGAGAAAATTGAGCATTTCAAGAAAGAAGCCTATTATAAGGTTTCCCTGTCAGATGGAAGACTTGCGGTAATTTCAGAAAATATTCAGTCTGAAACAGAAGCGGAAGAATTAAGAAAACTCTGTGATGGGACAGAAGCTGTTGTGACCAGAGTGAAAAGAGAACAGAAAAAGACTTCTCCGCCCAAACTTTATGACCTGACCAGTCTGCAGAGGGAAGCAAACCGATTTTTCGGATACACTGCACAGAAAACATTGGATATGCTACAGGAACTGTATGAAGAAAAGATGGTTACTTATCCGAGAACAGACAGTCAGTATGTAACCGAGGATATGAAAGAAACGGTAAAAATGCTTGCCGAAGGCATGACAGATTTTCTTCCGTTTCTGGAATCTGGACAGACTGGGGGAAACATAGATCGTGTGGTTAATAATGCAAAGGTATCTGATCATCATGCAATCCTACCGACAAAAGAAGCAATGGAAAAAGGCATGGGAGGACTTTCCGGTGGAAAGAAAAATCTGCTGATGCTGATCGGACAGCAGCTTGTTCAGGCAACAGGGGAAGAGTACCTTTATGAGCAGACAGAAATTTCCGTACAGTGCAAAGAACATGAATTTACTGCAAAAGGAAAGCTGCCTGTGCAGATGGGCTTCAAAGAAGTGGAAGAAGCCTTTCGGAAATACTGTGTAAAGGATAAGAAATCTGATGAACCGGATAATAAGACAGAACTTCCAGAAGGATATGAGGAAGGAATGACTCTTGCCTCTGTGAAAGCAGAGAAGAGTACACATTACACTTCTCCGCCGAAGATGTTTACCGAAGATACCCTGCTTGCTGCAATGGAAACAGCAGGGAATAAGGAATTTGATTCTGAAACAGAGAAAAAAGGACTTGGGACACCAGCAACCAGAGCCAATATTATTGAGAAGCTGGTATCTTCCGGTTATGCAGAACGTAAAGGAAAACAGATTTTTCCTACGGTGGCAGGCTGTGAGCTGATTCATGTAATGCCGGAGAATCTGAAATCCGTAAGCCTGACAGCAGAATGGGAGAATCAGCTTCTGATGATGGAAAAGGGAAAAATCCACGATGATGAATTTATGGATGGGATTGTATCTATGATTACCGAGGTTCTTTCAGTATGCAGGGCGATTCCAGAAGAAGAACGGAATCGTTTTCAGACTGCAAGGGAAGTAATTGGGAAATGCCCGGTATGCGGTTCCGATGTATATGAGGGTAAGACCAATTATTATTGTTCTGACAGAAGTTGTCCGTTTGCTTTATGGAAGTCAAATAGGTTTCTGGAAAGCATGAAAAAATCAATGGATAAAAAGATGGCAGTGGAGCTTCTGAAAAAGGGACGTACCCATGTAAAAGGACTGTATTCCAAGAAAAAGGACAGCAAATTTGATGCTGATTTTGTGCTTGGGGTAGAAGATGGAAAAGCCAGATTCAGTCTGGAATTTCCTAAAAAGAAAAAATAAAGCACAGTCAGAAGGAGGAATAGGTTATGGCTCGTTTAGATGAGATACGTGGACTTGCAGAATATCATGCAGCCCATATCAGCAGTTCACCAAGGGACTGGATGAATTATCTGGATACCGCAGCCAGGTTATACAGGTATCCATTTATGGATCAGCTTTTGATCCACGCACAGCGTCCAAAAGCAACTGCCTGTGCTTCGCTGGAATTATGGAATGAAAAAATGTTGCGATGGGTAAACCGAGGAGCAAAGGGAATTGCTCTTTTGGATGAAACCATGCAGAAAACAAGACTCCGATATGTATTTGATATTCAGGATACTCATAAGGTAAAAGGTGGAAGAACCCCTTACCTGTGGCGGTTGCAGGAGAAGCAACAGGAGGAGTTATTAAACCATTTAGAAGAAGTTTATGGACTGGAAGCTAAAGATACAGGAAGTCTTTCTGATGCACTGATGGCAACAGCGAAGTATATGGTAGAAGAAAATCTGGATGAATACCTGGATGGCTTGACATATGTGACGGAAGGAACATACCTGGAGGAGCTGGAAGAAGATACCATACGCAGCGAATTTCGCAGTCTGTTGACAGACAGCATTTATTATACGCTGGCTTCCAGATGCGGACTTGATCCGCTGGAACGGCAGGAAGAAATGGACTTCGTACATATCACAGACTATAACAGTTTATCAGTGCTGACATTTATTGGAAATGCGACGAGCATGGCCAGTGAGTCTGTGCTAGTGGATATTGGAAGATTTGTACACCGTATTTCATTAGAAGAAATGAAAAAGGGTATTGAAAATTCGGAGGAAAGGAATTATAATAAATTCAACACGTTAATTCGCGAAAGTGAAGAAAACAACAACAGAATCATAGAAAACGAATATTCACAGGAAGATGAAGGAGGAAATGAGCATGGAACTGACATATCATCGCAAAGGGGATTATCTGTTTCCGAATCTGACAATCCAGGAGACAGAGGTACAGATCGGGAAATACGGAATGCTGCGGAGGACATTTCTGAAGGAACACAAGAACAGCCTGTATCAGAGCCTGTTACTGACTGGGAAACTGAACAGCCATCTGGAAGAGATCGAGAAAACAGCACAGAAGAGATTGGAAGTACAGATAGCGAAACTGTTGGAGAAGAATCCGGCACCATCGAAAGAGGAGAACCCGATGGCGTGGACAGCACATATGAACAGTCTGACGGCAACAGCGGAAGAGAGCATCTTGACGGAATTGGTGTACAGCTAATTGAAGACACAAGTGAAGATAAGTTAAGTAAAGCAGAGGAAGAAATTGCCTCTGCTTTATCTTTGCCCGAACTTCCATCTGTAAATGAACAGAAAAGGGAAATCGAAAACAGAATAGCTGCCCTCTATGCTGGGGAGATTGCCATTCCAAGTGAGGTGGTCGATGAGGTTTTAAGAACCGGAGGAAACCGAAGCAAGAGCCAGCTTCGTATTATCTATAATTTTATGAGTGAACAGACACCGGAGGAATATACGGAGTTTGTGAAGCGGGAGTATGGGACTGGTGGAAAGGGATTTGAAATCAATGGTATGGAGTATTCGGTCTGGTTTGATGAAACTGGATTGCAGATTGCAGTAGGGCATACCGTTACCGATCAGATTCTGGATAAGGCGTTTTTGTCCTGGGAAGATGTGAGTGGCCGTATCCATCAGCTTTTGAAACAAGGCGAGTATGCACCGCAGTCCGTACTTGATGTTGCAAGGGAGAATGCGATAAAGGAACATGCCCAGGCACTTGCCTATATGAAAGCGGATATGGCAGAGGGTGTAGCAGAACTTGTCTTTGATGAAGAGGATTTACCACATCTTCACAGTGTTTATCCGGAAATTACTGATTATCTGGAAGAAAAGCTGACAGATCCGCAGTGGCTAGCAGATCTGAACGAGCGTCTGGAAGGACTGGCAATGGCTTATGAGGAAGATAAAAGCATTATGCGGTTCCGCACCTATAATCCAATCAGAATATCCGGTCAATTTCAGAAATTTGCCGCAGAAGTAATTCCATACAATGCCAGAGATGAATTCGCATGGCAGGAACATAAGGTATTTATTACTCAGGATGAAATAGATGCTTTTCTTGCCGGTGGAGGTCCGTATTCGGATGGAAGGCTTTCTACCTATTCTTTTTATCTCCTGAATAAAGATGATAAGGCAAGGACAGATTTTATCAAGGAAAAATATGGGATAGGCGGTCAGAGCCATGCTTTATGTGGAGCAGACAATTCACATGCAGATTATGACGGGAAAGGTTTGAAGCTGGAGAGAGGGGACTATGGGAATCCAGATATTTCGGTGTTGCTGCCCTGGGCAAAAGTTGCAAAAAGAATCGGCTATCTGATTGATAACCAGCAGTTCTTACGTTCTGCAGATTATTCCCGTATGCCGGAATATGAGAGGGAACGGATTGCAGGAAAAGTGATCAGTTTTTATGCAAGACTGCCAGAAGAAATTGAGCGTCCGTTTAAGCAGGATTTTTTTAATGAAGAAGCAAGAAAAGAACTTCCTGTTATGCTGAATGATTCGGAGAAGTCGCAGAAATTGTTACAGGCGATGGACGATGCACTGGCAATGCTGCCACTGGATTTTGAATCAGTGAATGAAACTTATGAGAAGAAATTACAGCTTTTGACCGAAGTACATCAGTATGTGGAAGGCAGCTATACGATTTTCCCGGCACAGGAAGTACCAGATCAGGCAGATGGCTTAAATGGATACCAGATGTCTTTATTTGATATTGTGAGTGCTTCCGAACCAGAAGAAAATACAGAAGAACCAGAAGTGGAAGAGTCGTCTGCAGAAATGGAGGAGGTACAAAAAGGAGAACCAGAATCAGAATCTGTAATTGTACAGGAACAGTGGGACGAGAATGTATTTGAATATCAGGGGTATCATTTTGAACCAGTGGGGATTCTTCCGCAAGGTCTGGAAGGGAAAGAACTGGTAAACCAGACAAGAGGAAATACAGAATTGCACCTGACTACCTACGAGCGAGAAGATGATATTTTATATTCCTACGCAGGATTCTATGAGGCAAGTGGTTCATCAAAAGCTGATATTTTCCGGTGTATGGAAACTGGACGAAATTATATTCCAGGGGAGAACGAACTATTTGGCTATGAGGGAGAATTTTTACCATATCTACAGAATGAGCAGGTGCAGGAACAGGAACCGCATAATTTCCATATTACAGATGATGACCTTGGTGCTGGCGGTCCGAAAGCAAAGTTTAAAGCAAATATGGAAGCTATCCGGCTGCTGAAAGAACTGGAACAGGATCAGAGATTGGCAACACCGGAAGAACAGGAAGTGTTGTCGAGATATGTTGGATGGGGCGGTATTCCACAGGCTTTTGAAGAGAGAAACAGTGCCTGGGCAGAGGAATACACGCAGTTAAAAGGAATCCTCACACCAGAAGAATACAGTGCAGCAAGGGCATCAACGCTGAATGCCTTTTATACTTCTCCGACAGTCGTCAAAGCAATGTATGAAGCACTTGGAAATATGGGACTGAAACAGGGAAATATCTTAGAACCGTCCTGTGGAGTTGGTAACTTTATGGGACTTTTACCGGAAAGCATGAGTGCTGCAAATATGTATGGTGTGGAGCTTGATCCGGTTTCTGGGCAGATTGCAAAGCAGCTTTACCAGAAGAACAGGATTGCGGTACAGGGATTTGAGGAAACCAGTTATCCGGACTGCTTTTTTGACTGTGTGATCGGAAATGTACCATTTGGGGCATATCAGGTCAGTGACCGCAAATATGACAGATACCATTTTATGATCCATGATTATTTTATTGCAAAATCCTTAGATATGGTGCGTCCGGGCGGAGTGGTGGCAGTTGTCACGTCAAGCGGTACGATGGATAAACAGAATCCGGAAGTCCGACAGTATTTTGCAAACCGAGCAGATCTGCTAGGGGCAATCCGCTTACCGAACAATGCTTTCCAGAGAAATGCCAATACCAGTGTGGTTGCGGATATCCTGTTTTTCCAGAAAAGGGACAGGGCTGCGATCACAGAGCCAGACTGGGTACAGTTAAAAACCACGCCAGAAGGCTATACAGTCAATTCCTATTTTGCAGACCATCCGGAAATGGTGCTTGGGGATTTCACAACAGAAAGTACCCAGTACGGAAAACAGGAAGTAACGGTAAAGGCAAAAGAGGGAGCAGATCTGGCAGAACAGTTAAAAGAAGCGGTACAGCATATTCAGGGAACTATCACAGAGCAGGAGATTTCAGATACAGAACTGGAAGAACAGGTGGTATCCATACCCGCAGATCCGAGTGTTAAAAACTTCAGCTTTGCACTTGTAGGAGAGGACATTTATTACAGGGAAAATTCTGTTATGAATAAGATGGAAATTCCCATTGTGACAGGCGAGCGTGTCAGAGGCATGGTTGCTATCCGGGATGCAACAAACAGACTTCTGGAACGGCAGTTGGAAGAATGCAGTGATGAAGAGGTTGCCAGCTTACAGGCTGAATTGAACCAGGTTTATGACAGTTTTACCGCAAAGTATGGACTACTCAGCAGCAATGCCAATAAAAGAGCGTTCAGCATGGACAGCAGCTATTGCCTTTTGACTTCCCTTGAATTTCTGGACGAAAAGGGCGAGTTGAAGCGGAAAGCAGACATATTTACGAAAAGGACGATCCGCAGGGCAGAGCCGGTAACATCGGTAGATACTGCAAGTGAAGCACTGGCGGTATCTATCGGGGAAAAGGCAAAAGTGGATATTCCTTATATGATGGAGCTTACCGGGAAAACAGAGGAAGAGGTCACAGAGGAGCTTACAGGCGTTATCTTCAAAAATCCCCTTACAGATAAATGGGAGCCATCCGACGGGTATCTTTCCGGAAACGTCAGGGAGAAGCTGAACATTGCAAGGCAGTTTGCAGAAAACCATCCGGAATATATGGTCAATGTACAGGCACTGGAACGGGTACAGCCAAAAGATCTGGACGCTTCCGAGATTGAAGCAAGGCTTGGTGCAACATGGATTTCGCCGGACTATATTACAGAGTTCATGGCAGAAACATTCCATACACCACGACAGCATATCAATTATGAGCGTATCAAAGTACAGTATGCGGAAGTGACCGGACAATGGAACGTAAAAGGAAAGAACGTGGACAGCAGCAATAACCCGCTTTCCACCGCAACTTACGGAACACAGAGGGCAAATGCTTACAGACTGTTGGAGGATGCTCTGAATCTGCGTGACACAAAAATCTATGACACAATACATGATGCGGATGGGGAACACCGGGTACTGAACCGGAAAGAAACCACCCTGGCACAGCAGAAGCAGGAACTGATCCGGGAGGAATTTAAAGAGTGGATCTTTAAGGATATGCGCCGACGGGAAACGCTCTGCAAAATTTATAATGAACGGTTTAACAGCATCCGGCCAAGGGAATATGATGGCAGTCATATCCAGTTTGTCGGAATGAATCCGGAAATTAAGCTGATGGAGCATCAGAAAAATGCGGTGGCACATATCCTTTATGGAAATAATACCCTGCTTGCACATTGCGTAGGTGCGGGCAAGACGTTCCAGATGATTGCAGCCGGTATGGAGAGCAAGCGTCTGGGACTGGCACAAAAGAGCCTTTATGTGGTTCCAAACCATTTGCTGGAACAGTGGGGAAGTGATTTTTTACGGCTGTATCCGGGAGCGAATATTCTGGTGGCAACAAAGAAAGATTTTGAACCTGCAAACAGAAAACGGTTCTGTTCCAGAATCGCAACAGGGGATTATGATGCGGTCATTATTGGACACAGCCAGTTTGAGAAAATTCCGCTTTCCAGGGAAAGGCAGATTGCATTGCTGGAAGATCAGATTGCAGACATTACCTATTCTATTGAAGCAGCAAAAGAGGAAACAGGACAACAGTATACGGTTAAGCAGATGGAAAAGACAAAGAAAACCCTGAAAGCAAAATTGGAAAAACTGAATGATCAGACACGAAAGGATGATGTTGTGACTTTTGAGCAATTAGGCGTGGACAGGCTGTTTGTGGACGAGTCACATTATTACAAAAACCTTTTTTTATACACAAAAATGCGGAATGTGGCAGGCATTTCACAGACCGATGCACAGAAAAGCTCAGATATGTTTATGAAATGCAGGTACATGGATGAGATTACCGGGGGAAAGGGAATCACGTTTGCAACGGGAACACCCGTATCAAACAGTATGACTGAATTATACACCATTATGAGATACCTCCAGTATGATACTTTAATGAATATGGGAATGGGACATTTTGATTCGTGGGCAGCGACTTTTGGAGAAACAGTTACAGCAATCGAATTGTCACCGGAAGGGACGGGCTATCGTGCAAAAACACGATTTGCCCGTTTCTTTAATCTTCCAGAGCTGATCTCCATATTTAAGGAAGCAGCGGATATTCAGACTGCAGATATGCTGAATCTCCCTGTACCGGAAGCAGAATATATCGATGAAGTATTAAAGCCGAGTGAGGAACAGAAAGAAATGGTGGAAGCCTTTTCAGAACGTGCAGAACAGGTTCGTGGCGGTGCGGTAGATCCAAGGGTAGATAACATGCTCAAGATTACCAACGATGGAAGAAAATGTGCATTAGACCAGAGGCTTTTGAATGATATGCTGCCGGATGCAGGGGAAAGTAAGGTAAATGCTTGTGTGGAGAATGCTTTCCAGGTATGGGAGGACGGAAAAGATACACAGGCTACCCAGTTGATCTTCTGTGACCTCAGCACACCGAAAACTGACGGAACATTCAATGTTTATGATGATGTGAGAAATAAGCTGGTGGAACGGGGAATCCCGAAAGAGCAGATCGCATTTATCCATGAGTATAATACGGAAGTAAAAAAAGCGGAGCTGTTTGCAAAGGTGCGGGCCGGGCAGGTAAGAATCCTGATGGGTTCCACTCCAAAACTCGGTGCTGGTACCAACGTCCAGGACAGATTACTTGCGCTGCATCATCTGGACTGCCCTTGGAAACCGTCTGACCTGGAACAGCAGGAGGGACGTATTCTCAGACAGGGAAACCAGAATGACAAGGTAAAAATCTTCCGGTATGTAACGGAAAATACATTCGATTCGTACATGTGGCAGATTCTGGAAAATAAGCAGAAGTTTATTTCGCAGATTATGACCAGTAAATCTCCCGTTCGTACCTGTGAAGATGTGGATGATACAGCTCTATCTTATGCAGAGATCAAGGCACTGGCAACAGGAAACGAATACATCAAGGAAAAGATGGATCTGGATGTGCAGGTAAGTAAACTGAAACTTCTGAAAGCAAACCACACCAGTCAGATCTATCGTCTGGAATCGGATATTGCAAAGCGGTATCCGGTACAGATTACCGCATTAAAAGAAAAGATTGCCGGTATGCGTGTGGATGCAGATGTAGTAAAAGGAATAGATTTACAGGATAATGACCACTTTGCAATGACAGTCGGTGGAAAGCTGTATACCGATAAAAAAGAAGCGGGAGTTGCACTGATTTCAGCAGCATCCGGTTTGAAGTCCGTAAAATCAGCCGGGCAGATCGGGGAATATCATGGTTTTGCACTTTCTTCAGAATACAATTTCCTGTCAAATACCTATACCATGACGATCAAGGGAAAATGTTCTTATAAGATTGAGTTCGGAAAGGATACTCTGGGCAATATCCAGAGGATTCATAATGCACTTTCTGCAATCGAGAAAAAGCTGGCCGATACCGAGCAGAATCTGGAAACGGTACAACAGCAGTTAAAGACCGCACAGAAAGAGGTGCAGAAGCCATTCCCAAAAGAAGCGGAATTGAGTGAAAAAATGGAACGTCTGGCAGAATTAAATGCCATGCTCAACATGGATGAGAAAGGGGGAGAAAATCTTCTGGCAGATGAGGGCATCGGGGAAAACCCGGAAGTAAACGTGCCAGAGGAACGTCAGGACAGAATCGCAGACAGTGTTCATAAAACGTCTATTCTGGAAAGACTGAAAGAACAGAAACAGCAGGAGCAGACAAGAGAAACACAGCAGAAACCTAAAAAGAAACATGAACAGGAGTTATAAAGGGTATCCCGTCAGAGTGACCAGAGCTTTGGCGGGATTTTTCTATGGAGGATTTGATTATGGCAAACAGAGAAGAACAATTAAAGCAGATTACAGAGCAGTTGGAACAAGGAGTTGCAGAAATATTCACATCAGAAAAATATACCGAATATCTGAATACAATGGCAAAGTTCCATAATTACAGTTTCAATAATACCCTGTTGATCGCCATGCAGAAACCGGAAGCAACACTGGTAGCGGGGTATCAGGCATGGCAGAAGAAATTCAACCGGCAGGTAAAAAGAGGGGAAAAAGGTATCCAGATTATTGCACCGGCTCCGTATAAAGAGAAACAGGAGATTGAAAAGACTGATCCGGAAACAGGAGAGATTGTGATCGGGGAAGATGGACAGCCGGAAACAGAAGTGGTAGAGCGTGTCATTACAAGATTTCGGGTTACGACAGTATTTGATGTCAGCCAGACCACAGGGGAACCAATCCCAGAGTTTGAGGTATCAGAACTGGAGGGGGATGTTCTGATCTACCATGATTTTATGGAAGCATTAAAAATGGTAGCCCCGGTTCCTATCCGCTTTATTGACATTGACGGGGAGGCGAAAGGCTTTTATCAGCTTGTCGATAAATATATCGCTGTCCAATCGGGTATGAGTGAAGCGCAGACTATGAAAACAGCGGTGCATGAAACCGCACATGCAGTATTGCATGATCGTGACCAGATGGAAGCGGAGGGCATTGTAAAAGACCAGCTTACAAGGGAAGTGGAAGCAGAAAGTGTTGCCTATGTGGTGTGTAATCATTTTGGACTGGATACATCGGAGTATTCCTTTTCCTATATTGCGAGCTGGTCTTCTGGTAAAAATATGAAAGAGCTTCGTGCTTCCATGGATACCATTCGCAAGACTTCTGCTGATATGATTGGACAGATTGAGGAAAAACTCAAGGAACTTCAGATCGAAAGACCAGAGCAGGAAGTAACTGCTGTGGAGCAGACAGAAGAACTGAGTGCCATGCAGTATGCGGAGCAGACCATCAACCGTCTGGAACAGGAACGGACGATTTTTAGCAATGACCAGAGAAACCTTATCGTGAATTTTGCTTATAAACTGGATGACAGGGAAGCAACGGAAAAACTGGCAGAGAATCTTGCAGAATCTATTCTGGATGGAAACAGGGAAGAGGTACTAAAACTGATTGAAGAAGCGGAGGAACAGATTGACAGTCTGCCGGATTTGATGATCGGTTTATCAGAATTGCATGAAGCCGGATTTTATTCGGAAAGTATGCTTCCGCTTACCAGGGAACGGGCAGTGGAACTGCACCATGAGGGAGTAACGGTTTTCGGACTGACCGGAGCAGTTGGCGGTCAGGAGCAGTCACAGAGGGTTATGAATCTGGAACTGGACATTTTACAGCATAAAGGGTTATTCGGAGTGACGAAATTTGAATGGGAAAATTATCGGAGAAGTCAGGAAACGGTTATGACACCGGAAGAAAAAGCAAAAATCAAAGAAACACTTCTTTTAGAAAGTGATGGAAACCGCTATGGAATTTACCAGATCAACAGCGGACAGGAAGAAAGAGGGTACCAATTTTTAAGTCTGGAAGCGGTAAAAGAAATGGGATTTACCGTAGATGGCAAAGACTATCAGATGGTTTACAGTGAAAGACTGAGAGATGCTACGACACTGGACAATCTTTTTGAGCGTTTTAATATAGAACGACCAAACGATTTTACCGGACATTCTATGTCAGTCAGTGATGTGATCATTATGAACCGGGGCGGCAGATTAACCGCATACTATGTAGATTCCTTTGGATTTACAGAACTGCCAGACTTTGTGGCACAGAGAACTGAAATGCTAAATGCCAATCCAGTAAAAGCATATCCAGAAGTTTATATGGGAACTTTGGAAAAGGCTATGCAGGAAAGAAATGTAGACGCTTATTTGGATTCCAGAAAACTGAATATTGACTGTAAAAATGCAATCGAACAGGCAATCACAGAAAACTTTGATGGCATGAGTCTGAACCCGGATACTGCGATAGATGTGATCGGAAAATATGGAGAAGAACGTGTTGCCTTTGTTCTGGCAAACACATTAAAGCAACTTTCTTATGATGGAAGATTTTCTGATGGCAATAAACGGTGGGCAGATGGCATTGATATTCCGGAAAATATCAGCAGAGGAATAGATTTGAACAGGGACTATATTGTGGGCAGCCATCCCGCAGTCCTGAATGGATTTATTGATATGGCAAGAAAAGAAATCCGTACCCGGAAACTGGAAGAGGTGCTTGGTGTGAAAAATCAGCATATCACTGAAACTACAAGAGGGTATGAAGCAGACGGACATACAGGCACTTGGTATGCGATGGGTATGAAAACGTATCATGGGGAGCGATTCTTTCAGATGCGGAGCGAGGAATACGGTCAGGACGTGGCAGATATTATCGTATCGGAAAATGGAACACTGGTGGCAGAGGACATCTGGCATGGATTTGATGAAGGAGCCAGGGAAGCTATTTCAGAATATCTGGAAGAAAATGGTGCAACAGTATATGACCTGATGAATCTTCCAGGACAGGCAACCGTTATCTTGGCAGACGGAACAGTTATGAAAATCATGGAACAGCAGCCAATCAGTACGGATACATGGGAGCCGACACTGATCGGACAGAATCTGCGGGGGGAAGAACAGAAATTCAGTTTTTTCGAGATACATAAAGTCAGAGAAAATAATGGCATTGACCTGAAAATGCCAGAAAATCATTATATTGACCAATATTATGTGATCGAAGATCTGGCAGCAAAAGGTGGGATGAAGATTAAGCGATATAAGGATTTGGGAGCTGCCCTTGGAGCATATTACTCTCTGCCTAACCATAAAATGAAAGCTCTTGGGATTGAGAATACAGCACCGCTGCGAGGCAGTCTTGATTTTATCCAGTGTAAGAATGGAATAGATACTCTGATCTATGATTGTCAGGGAGAGGAAGGCTGGCTGAATCCGCAAATATACAATACCTTTAAGGATATACGAAATAGTCTGGTAGGGCATGATACAGAGATAGCATACCAGATTGGAGAGCAGTATTTTACAATCCAGACAGTAGAAGATGGTTATGATTATACATTCTATGATAAGGACTATCTGGAACTGGATGGTGGTGTCTACGATAATCCGGATATTTCTATTTCAGAAGCAATGGAGAACATTTTAGAGGAAGAAGGATTGCCCCTAGAAGATGAAAATGTGATGGATTATGAAGAACTGTATGCAGAAATTGAATATGCAGAAGAAGAGAGAATGGAGAAGATACAGTTTGAACGTAATTGTCCAAAGGCTTTTTTTGATGGTTATGACAGGGAAGCGGCATTAAAAAATTATGAGGGAATAACCGTACAATTTAAAATGTCTGGTATGTATTTAACAGTGCAACCGACTGAGGAAGGCTATAAATACCTGGTGTATGATCAGAAACTTCATGAAATTTCAGGAGATGCCTGTGGAAATCCAGAAGATTCTATTCAGAAAGCAATGTATGCCAGCCTGAAAAATGAAGGTTTGGAAGATGTTGAATGTGTAAAAGTTGATGACAGGGAGTTTCGGGATAAGGTAATCAGTCATTCTAAAGAAGTGCTGGCTAGTGGAGATGTTCGATTCACTTCGGAACTTGGCAGATGTGAAACAGCATTGAATGGAATGGGCAGGGCAGAAATTGAATATGAAGTTTTATTTCATGCAAGAGCTGTTCTGGAAGAAATGGGACTGGAAAATCAAGTTACATTGATTGGGGCGAGAATACATGGTTCCAGAAGCAGAGATGACCTGTATCGTGCAGATTCTGATCTTGATGTGGTGCTTTCTTATCGGGGAAATATTCGGGAGGATAGTTTTTTTAACGAATTGAATTCCTATGGTATGGCAATAGCAGGCATTAAAATAGACATTAACCCAATCTCAGAAGAAAGGATTACCCTAGCAGAATATATAAAGGAATCCGAAGCCTATCTTGATCATCAGGAAATCAAGAAACTCGCAGTGGACTTGGATAATTTTAGTTATGAGTATGATACTTATGAATATAAAGATAGTGTTGAAAATAGGGAAGAACAGGTCGATAAAATTACAGAGGATATTTTGAACAAGGATACAGCAGGTTTAAAAGACTGGCTGACTGAGGTGTCGGAAGAATCGGATATAGACAGTGATGTAGTCACTGCCCGGTCATTACTCTCACGTCTGGAAAATGCAGAAACACTCTCTGTTTTTACCAGGCAGCCAGAGCAGAAACAGCCAGAAGCCACGATCACTTTTTATGTTGCGGAGTGTATGGAATTTCCTGTTATGGGTGAGTATCATGAGAACCTTACCCTGGAAGAAGCATTACGCATTTATGAAACGATTCCTGCAGATCGCATGAATGGAATAAAAGGTGTTGGATTTGAATTGCATGATGGAAGTGATTATGACGGACCGTATGATCTTATGCGACTGGGAAAAGTTGACCGGGAAGGTGTGGAGATGATTCAGCATTATAAGGAAAGTCCATTAGTGCAGAATGCAATGGACGATGTGGAAAAATATTTTGCCTCAAAGCAGGAGATTACGAAAATAGAGGAAAAAGCAGTTGAAGATAAGTCTGTACCAAAAGAAAATCTTCCGCAGCCAAAGAGCAGAAAAGAATCCGTTCTTCAGGCACTCAGAGAGCGTCAGGCGAAAATAAAAGAGCAGGAGCAGAATACGTCGAAAGAAAAATCCAAAGCACATAAGAAAGGAGATGTAACATTATGATGGTAAGGTTTGAGGAAGATGAATATATAGCAGTGGCAATTTTTGATGCAGGAAACCGGATTCAGACAATGGAAGCGATGGATGAAATTTTTTCCTATCTGGACGAAGATATGAAACTGCTGATTTTTACAACGATTCAGAAGCTCTACTATCTTAGCGATGAGGGATATGAGGAATTGCAGAAAACGGTAGAAATTTATAAAGCAGATCTGGAGGTGGATGGAGAATGAGTAGAAGTCAGTTTGCAGTTTACCAGTTAAAAAGAAAGCCGGAATTGAGAAGTCTTCTTTTCCGGACGTATGAAGAACTTGCACAGGAGCAGATTCCAGTGCAGGTGGCAAATTATGAACAGGTGTATCTTGGAACAATGAAACCGGGAGAAACACCAGAACAGATAAAAAAGGAGCTGGAGAAGAAACAGCCACATAATTATAAAGGTCATGCAGTCAGTACCAGTGATGTGCTGATCCTTAATGATAATGGTGTCACGACCACTTACTATGTAAATAAAGATACTTTTATAGAACTTCCTGATTTTATGAAAGTTACATCTTCAGAAAGCGGTGGACTTACCAAAGATACAGTTGGCTATGAAATCGAGGGAAAAGATGGAACATGGGAAGTAATAGATTACCTGCTGGTAGAGGGAAAAAATTATTTCCTTATGGAGCATGAGCAGTATGGGAAAGATGTTGCTTATGTAGTCCTGGATCAGAATGGTAGTGTACTTGTGGACAGCACCTACAATGGATTTGATGATGTTGTAAAACAGAAGATTCTTGATTCTCTGCACCCGCCAGTACAGAAGCGGTCGGGAGACAGTAAACCGAAACTGGATAACTGGCAGAAATATATGGAGAACGGAGAATACCTGCGAAGTGCGGAAATAACAGAGGAAGCGAATTATAATATGATTGACGGACTCAAAAATAATGCAGCCCCAAAAGATAAAAAGAACCGTCAAAAAGAATCTGTCCTTGCAAAACTAAATGAGAAAAAGGAAGAAATTGCAATACGAAGTGGGAAGAAATCTATGCAGAAAGTGATGGAACAAGATATAGAACGCAGTAAAAAGTGATAAAAACAAGAAGTAATAGTTAATTACGGAAATGGTACAATGTTTTTGGCATTAACTATTCTTGCTTATATAGATAATCTATTATATAATTGATACTACGATTAAAAGATATAAAAGAATAGCAAAAAAGCAATGTGTTTATCGACACTAAAGTCGCACATTGCTTTTGCTTTCATCTAATATCTGCTATATAGTATATTCAAAACGAAACATAATGTCAATAGGAAAATAAAAATTGTTAAAAATTTTATTTTAGTTATGGAGGAATAAGAGTGTTAGGATATCTTACGAATCAACATTTAAAGGAAGAACATGGTTTTGTAAATGAGGGTGAATGGCTTTTTATTCAGAAAATAAAAGAATTATTACATAAAAATTCTGGAGTTTCATATAGTTATAAAATACATAATGCTTACAGTATTTTATTAGAACTAAAAGAAGTCATAGAAGATTTGCAAAATAAGAGAACAAATGGATTCATTCTGGAAGAAGTTAGAAAGGAAGCTGTAGATATATTAAAAAAAGACATAGTAATGAAAAAGAAAAGAGCATTATATGATATGATTTCTGGAGAGATAAAACAGGGACTTCATCCAGATAAAAATAATCAATCAATTCCAGAATCTGAGATGGCAACAGTTAATAAAATTCAAATGATTCTAAATAATATGGAAAATGCATATAGCATAATGGACTATCTGCGGGATGCATTGGATTGTTTAAAACAGGCAATTACAGATAATAAAGGAGAAGAGGTGCTACAGCTTACAGAATGTGTGGTAAGCTCCATTATTGCAACAGGGCGTTCTCTTGACAGTAGTTATAAAACGTTTACAAAGTTTTTTGAAAATAAGCGTGAACGGAAAAGCTTTGATGAATGTTGGAGAAAATGGGTGGGAAGTATTTTGCTTATTGATGCAGAATATACATGTTTTTTTGAAATTTCTTCAAAGAATGCAGATAAAATTGAACAATATACAACTGCACAAGAAATAAGAGATTTAGAAGTAACTCAAAATTGGTTAGAACAGATAGAAGTGAAAGATGATGCTGTTTACTTTAAAGTGGAAATAAATGCACCTGCAAATGATAGATATTCTCTTATTGAAAAAGCATTTGATGTGTATAGAAAAGAAATGGGAGTTGTAGAATTCACAACAGGAGATGTAAACGGTTTAGAGGATAATATTCTTGTTTATGATAAACATTTTCAGAAAATAAGCCTTATAAAAAGATCAGAATATCTGACAGAAGTCAATTATAAGCCTTATAATCAGTATCATAGGGATATAGATCGTGTGGTTCGCAAATTTCTGAAGAATATTAATAATGAATTGGATAAAAATAAACTTATAAATGCGATTGTCAATAGTTGTAATTTTGAAAAAGAAGGAAAGGAATATGAGTTTTTGCTTTTATGGTCTTCACTAGAATCTTTATTTAGATCTAATCAATATCAAACGGCCATTTCTGCGATTAAAGATACGGTTCCTAATATCTTATCACATAGATACATTTATTACCGTTTATTTGATTTCCTGAAAGAATGTAAAAATATAGATTTCACATATAATTATCAGGGGAAAGAGCTTATAATTGAAAATTCCAATAATGAAAAGATAGAATTGCTTTATGATTTGTTGAGAGATGAAAATGTAAATGAGACATTTTTAAGAGAATGTAAAGAAAAGTATGAACTGCTGTATTTTCGGGGAAAAGAACTGCAAGATATATTAAGGAATGCACAAAGTATAAAACAGAAAATACAGAGGCACAAAGAAGTTATCGGCTATCAACTTCAGAGAATGTATAGGAGCAGAAATCGTTTTGTTCATCATTCTATTGTTGACAAAAATATTGATGTTTTATGTAAGCATATACGTGTTTATATGTGGGAGGCTATTAGAGAAATGAGTTATGTAGCTAATGATAGAAAAATTGCTACATTAGAAGAACTGTATAGTTATTTCAGGATGAACTATATAATGATGCAAAAGTCATTGATAAATCAGAATTCTCAGATTAATATACAGCAAATATTAAAAGGATTCCTTTAAACATTTGCTGTATTATAGGTTTTAGCCTGTTGAGAGGGACTCCATTTTTCGTTGATCGGGAAAATGGAGTCCCTCTCAACATTTAACTACCCGCTATTGGATGGTAGCTATGATTATCATTGTTACTTATATTGTTGCTTAAATTTTTGGTTAAATGATGTTATAAATGCTTCTCTTTTTTTATAATAATTTCGTATATAAAATGAAGTGAAATATAAAGCAAAAGTAATGGCGGTAATTATATTAGGTATATGTGGGTCTATGGTTTGAGTAATCTGTATATATGAATTTGCATCTAATTTATTCCAGATAAATAAAGGAATCATAGTTATTAAAAAAAATACAGGGATTAATAACATTATAATAGCTTTATTCTTCAAAATATAGTTAATAAGACATGAAGATACGGATTTAGACTTGAAATCTATCCATTCTAAGGCTTCAAAACTAAAAGTTGTAATAAGCGAAAATATGGCTAAAATAAGCGAAAGGAATGATGAATCAGTAGCAATTGACAGAATGAAAAGAGTTAAAACATAACATTGTAAAATCAATAAAAATATAAAATCGTATCTGTTTTCTTTACGATATTTTTTAATTACTTTTTTACGAAGTTTTTTTTCGGCGTTTAGAACTATTTTTTTATTGTTATTAGACATAAAAATTCCTCCTCACATAATCAAGTGTTTTTTATTGAAAAGCCAAATTTTTTATCTCCATTCCGCTATCAAGCGGAGGTACAAATAGTAATGAGTGTTTCATAACTCTATTTTTTAGCTTGCAATAATATAAGGAAGCTATATTACAAAGTAAAGGGAAATGTAAAAGAATTATTTCCACCCGATAAATAATCAGCTTGTTTAAGAATACATATTAAAGTAATCCTGTTTATGTCTTTGCTTTGCTTCTTTTTACTTTCACCACCATGACCTGTTGTATGTAATATATAAAATATTTAAAGGAGAATTACAATACCGTAGCATTGTGCATCTCCCTTATAGGCTGATTTTTCTGTTACCTGCCAATTCTCCGTTAGTGTGCGGCTTTCGACTCGGATTTTAGGTGTCAGCCACACCAACAGGATGTCCCCTGTTTCTAGGATATGTAAAAAATAGATTTAGTCAACGGCAAGAAGAATAATTAAAATTTACCACCATTGTATTTTATTATTTCCAATAATTCATCCGTTGTGCTTACATTATAAAAACTGCAATTCATAATACAAATACCCGGCGTATATGGAATCTGGATGGATTGGCCATGTCCGGATTTTTTTAATTGCATAAGATTGTATTGTTCATAGCAGGCCAATACGGAGTCTGAATCCCAAGGGATTATTGTATCCACATATGCATAGGAAAGTTCATCGGATGTATTTGTACCATTATCATATACATATTTTTCACAATAGGGTACATTAGTTAACAAATTATGCCAGTATTGTATATGACGATGATCTTGTATTTGGATGACTTCTGAGAAATCATCGGAACAGTAGGCATAACTGTTGCAATTTTTTTCAGTTCGATATTGATTGGCAAGTGGAAAATCATGCCTGCAGTAAAGCATTTGTAGTTTATCAAATTCTTTAGCTATTTTCTTTGAACGTTTTCCATTAAATTTTATACATTGGATATCTCGAAATACAGGATCAGAAGGATAATCATGAAGAAAAAATCCCTGAGTGCACCAGTAAGTTTGGTACTCTTCTTTGGTGTAAGATGCTCCTGCGCCTATATCATAACTATAATGCAGAAAATTCTTTGCTGTTTCGGGCGTTAATGTTGGCATATAGTACCGCCAGTCTAAGGTATAAGTTGTATTTTTTGAAGTTCGATGAACTACAAAGTGGTCACAATGAGGTTCAACCCTGGGGACATCATAATTAAAATGTTCCACGATAGCAATTTCAATGAGAGGGGCGCTGTCGTTTGTATAATTTCCATCAATAAATAATTCGTTTGTTTCCGTTTCTTTTACCGTAAATGTTTCTGAGGTATTAAGATTATATTCTAAACACTTTGTGGCCAGAGTAATCAAAAGATATTTACCGGATGGATGAAACTGTACACTTTTCAGTGTTTCATGAGCCAGCAGGGTAGAATATATAATTTCACGTTTTCCAGTACGAATATTTATAATTTCAATATATTCATGGCTGGCTTTACTGAACATGAGCGCCAGATTCATGGTACTTTCATGATAAGCACATCCACTTACATAGTATTCTGCATTTGGGTAACAGAAAGCATTAACCAGTTTGGGTGTGTTTCCGCTGAAAATGGATACACCGTTAAACTGATGGACAAAAATACCGAGATGATGTATTTTATCAATAAGTAAATCCCGGCAGTCATATAATGCCGTGTTATAACGTCTTCGCAAAGTATCATTTGCAGTATCCCATTCATAAGTATTTTCGGAGTTTCGGATGATAAAACGATTGCAGCTTGGAACAATATTTGCGTAGAAAATTAATTCTTCCATATCTTCATCATCATTTATGAGCTTATTTAATGCGGAAACATTATACTTCATAAGAATCCCATTTTGCTGGTGTGAGATCAGATCAACATGGTAACAGCAGTCAGGATATATAATGTAACACTGGCGAGGACTTTCCGGGCAATATTGAATCGCAGCCGGAGTGGAATCACCATTTTCCATGGTTATATCACACCAGACAGGTTCGGATGATCCGGATGAACAGGAAAACCGTTCCAGACAATGTGTCTGTTCATTAAATAAGATGAAACAATCCAGAGAAGGAAAGTACCTGGCAATTGGAGAAGCAGCGGGTTCTCCTGTAAAGTTATATAAAACTGTTACTTCCCCGGAAACAGCATCACATTTTAGTAAAGTGCAGGGCATTGGAATACTGGATTCATCCCAGTCATCATCAGTATCAATATCGTCATCAGAGAAAAGTTCATCAGGGACAGGTTCTTCGTTCTCAGATTCTGGATAAAAATCAGGAGAATCAAAACAATCATATTCTCCGCTGAATGCATATATAGTAGAACAAGCAGATTCAGCATACAAATCTGTCTGTTTCATGAATTCTGGAAAATTCTGGCTGTATAATTCTTTTCCGGATTTAATATCAAAACAGTACATATTGTAACGATCAGACAAATATAGAATACTCTGACTGTCAAATGTAAAAGAAAAACTAGTTATAGTCCTACCTGGTATTGAAGGCTGAAGGATAACAGGAGGCTGTTCCGGCTGCTGTAAATTGAATACATATAAACAGCCAGAATGGTCCGTTTGTTTGTTATGGTATACTTTTGTAGCAAGCCATTGGCCATCAAATGATATTTTCATCAGTCCGTTGGGTGAGTAATCATATGGTCCGTTGGGTGCTCCAGATTGAAGAATATATTCTAAACAACCAGAAAAAATATCCCAGCACTTTATGGTTCCAAAATCATCCAAAGTAAAGCAATGATGACCGGAATAAGCATATTCTTCAATACTGTTTACATGATCCTCCGGTTCAAAAAAATAATCAGGAAGAATAGAGTGATCAAATTGTGCAGTAAGTGTAGATGAAGCCCCTTTTTTACTGCATGGTATGGAAAAAATATTATAATGCTTAAAATTAAGTCCCGTTAAGTCCATGCCAGATAATTCCTGACGTCCGTACACAATTGCCATCAGAATATTATGCAGAAGATAGTGAAGAGTGTAAGTCATTCCATATTTCTGGCAAAAATTGATGGCATCTGTTAATACGTGCTGTTCATCCGTAGAATAGCCTGGAAGATACCAGTTTTCTGTATTGGAATTTAATACAGGCTTATTATGATGTTCCATAAGTACTTCACTGATAAGCTCTTTTTTTCCTTGATTCCAGTAGTGGGAATTAAGAAAATAATTGTATGTATATGAAACAGAAGCTGAACCCATAAATTCATTTATATCAATGGCTGGCAACATACGTAGAAACTGTATGTCCAAAACAGCAGAAAAATAATCACGAAAGTAGTGGTGAATAAAAGCGTATTGACGACGTTCCCTGAAATTTTTTTCAGGTTCATTATATTGATATAAAAGGCCAAGATAATCAAATGCACAGGAAATAATTTTTTGCTCATATTTATCCAGTTTTATAAGGGAATGAAAAGCTATGTTTAAAAGCTCTGGATCATAGGAAAAATCATCATAAGGAATCGAAGAAGCAGATAAAATCATATGTTCTACAATATCCATTCCATTTTGTATTGTCTGAATCAGCTGTGTTTCTGACAGTGAAAAAATATCCTGATGTTCCATGCCCCATCCTATATAGGGAAGGATAAAATCTAAAACAAGGGCGGTCTGATACTTGTCTAATGGATTTGTATGAGTGGCTTCTGCGTGACTTCGAGTGTTATAAAAAAACGAATTCCTGTGAAAGAAACTATATAAAATTTCGCCCCGTGTTTCAGGGAGAAAAGGAAGATCTGCCTGATTTTCACATGAAAATATGCAAAGAAAAAGGGGAATGCGCAGGCATTTAACCAATTCTTTGCTGGAAAGTGTGAAACCTATGGAGGCTTCCGAAAAGTTACATTTTTCCAAATGTAATTTTATATCATTTTCCTCAAGACCAATTAGATTTACATTGCGGAAACTGGAAGTAAAATATGCAGACTGTGTTTCCCGGCTTGTGGCAATGATGCGGACATTTGGGTACTCTTTATGTATCACAGTAATTTCATTGCTGAGTAAAGCACGGCAGGACTGGGAAGTTCCCTTTCCGGCAACACTGACTTCATTAAAACCATCCAGCAAAAGTAAATATTGAGGTAATCCATTGGAGGGAATGCGCTGTAGCTCTTTTTCTACAGAGGTTAATGTCTGCTGTGAAACAGCGGCTAAAGATCTGTGATTTTCAAGTAACTGTCCGATATAACGGGTGATAAAATTTGTTTTTTTGTATTGATCCTCATACCAGTTTTCTATTAAAGCAGGGCAGCGTCGAAGTTCGATAAAAACAGGAATAGGATGTCCTGTCTTATATTGGGCAGGTTCTTTATTGCTATCCAGAAATTCATCTTCAAGAAGTTGCTGAAGAAAGGTGGTTTTTCCAATACCACCTTCACCGGTTACGGCAATATCGGTATTATCTTCAGAACAGATATTCTTTAAAGGGCGGATAGTTCCGTCTTCTTCTTTTCCCCGAAATTTGAAAACATTTTCTGATACATATCCCTTAGGAAGCAATCTTTCAATGATATTCAGGTCGTGGAAACGATTTCCTTCTGCATGTGACTGTAAAAATGATTGTTGTGAACTTTTCCATATTTCTTCCGATAATGGTGCAGAAAGAATCTGACAATCTAAATTCATAAAATCAATCCCAAAAGTATAAAATTCATTTCCTTTTTCTTGGAGAACGGAAAGGTGATTGCTTTGATAGCTTGCACAGAGAAGGCAGGCTGCTATAAAGCGGGAAAGCTGGTATGGATTATCTGGAGAACATGAAGCCAGGAGCTTTTCCTTATGCGATGTAGGAAGATACTTACAGGTTTTTACCAAATTTTTCAGCTGGTTGTAAATATGTGTGGGCTGAGAAATTAAGGGGAGATATTTTTGATGGATGGCATTTACAAGTTTGGGAAAACTTTCTGCGTTGCAATATTTATTCCTGTCATCCCCCATCAAACCGCGGCTACTGAATCCTTTTTTTGCCTTATCAGTATAAAGTCCAGCATTTTCCGGAGATTCATCCGTAAATAACATCGTATATAACAAGTGATTCGTTATTTTTATAGAAGTTACCTGGTCTTTAAGAATATGAAGAACGTCTCTAAAAAGCATATAATCCTCCTTGGCACTAATTTGGCACCATAATGTCACTGACAGAAAAAAAAACATGTGGTTCAATTGTTTCATAAGGTGCTGATAATTTATTTTATCATAAAACCTTAATATAGTGGAATTTAAAAATAGAAAATATCGTAATCCTGATTCTAGAAAAGGAAAAAGATACCATAGTAGAGTTTTACAAAAAGGCAAATCATTGCCGAATGTACAGTGTACTAATGGGATATTTTGGCCATTTCTGGAATCGTCAGTTGTTTTGCTTATTACGGCTTTTTTTGAATGAGCTGAATCTCAACAGTACTCCTCAGCTTAGGTAACTTTATTTCTTAAAGTTTTGGGGGAAAGGACAAAACAATGACTATGAATACGAACCACAAAAATTTGTCAAAATGTATGTTGCTTCAAGAACAGAATGTAACTATGAGAAGTTCACGGGAACTTTTTGAAGCTATTTCACTTGATGAGCTGCTTGCATTTGAGAGTCAGTTGTATGAAGACAGGACATTTGCAATCTTGCATCCTGTTGGTAAGAAGATATTTAACATTATTAAAGACTGGAATAAGTTCGTTAATTTTGATGATATTACATATTATCATGCAAGAAAACTGGAGAATGGAGAACGACCATTTTTAGACCAGGAGATGATGAAGGCACCAGTTAATGTAACTTCACATGGACGATATAATGCGATTGGAGAAAGTTGCTATTATATTGCAGAAACAAAAGAGGGGGCGGTAATGGAAATCATTAAACATAGTAAAGAATTAAAACCACGCATTCAGATAGCTGGACTCAAGCCAATCAAAGATGCAAAGATGCTGGATTTATCTGAAGGATCAAATAAATTTCTTGATCATTTGCGTTTCATTGCAGGGAATGAGAACGGAAAAATAGTGAAAGAATATTTACTTTCCAATTTTGTAGCATCCTGTTGTAAAAGGATTGGAATTGAAGGGATTAAATATAAGAGTACAGGATATAAGTGCTGTGTTTTATGGAAAGATGATTATTTTAAATTTGTAGAAGGAAGCAGAGAGATTAATTAGAAAATCAATGGTATAAGGCAATACTTTTAAGTATATTTTAAAAAGATAGTAGTGCATACATAATCTTTCTCTAAAAAGACAGCAGAAAAAATATAAACATATATTTTTCTGCTGTCAAATTTTATCATTTTTATAATGGCTTATGTATATTTCTGAATAAGAATATATTTTCAATCGAAAATTTGGTTTAAAACAAGGAATGTTCGTGTGAATTTTCTTGCACCGGTGCTTCTATATATGGCTGATGAAGGATACTTTCAACATTGGAGCATACTGTACGAAGTTTTCGTTCATATTGACGGAAGGTATCAAATTTTTCCCGTTGGGAAATCTGCAATTTTATTAAGAGTTTTTTTTCTTCTTGTAACATTTTCAAAGTAGGTAATTTTTTTCCGTTAGATTTTTCTTTCAGTATTCTAAGGGCTGACTCATAGATCGTAAGTTCAGCCCGATGAGCTTCGTAAAATTTAGATTTATTACGACTCTTTCGATAATCAGCGTATATGTTTTTGTTGGCAAGGTATTGTCCGGTGTAATGAATTTGTTTATTTATATTTTTTAAAGCGTCTTCTGTGGATTTCAGAATATTTCTGGCATCAGTGCTTCGGGCTTGTGCGTTGAAAAGGGCAGTATCTAAATCCGCTTTGGTCTGAAAACCATGTTCCTGTACATAGGCAACTGTCTGAGCCATCATTTTAAGATTGGACAGCTTTACTTTTTGTGCGTATGCTTGATTCTGTTGTGCCTTGATACAGTGCTGTAAATCTGTTACAAGCTGTAAATCAGATTTCATAAAAAGGAAAGAACGCGTGGTTTCGTTAGTTTGAACAGGAATCGATGGTTTTGAAATATCAGTAATTGATCTGTCAGTAAGATGCAACTTTTCTGATGGTTGTCTGTTGGAGTTTTCTTGGAATATCTGCAGAAGATGAGTTTCTTCATAAAGCGTTCCAAGATTTCTTCCGGTGATGTATTTTTGACGATTAGGATGCAGGTAGCTGTATCTGCCACGACTGACTTTAAATGTAATATTATATCTATCAGACAGTAATCTGGAAAATTCTTCTTGTGATGTTGCCTGTGAAGCAACCGTATCAATCGCATCACGAAGATATTGCTTTTCCGTTTGAAAGGTTGTCTGTCTTGGAGTAAGTCCTTTCTTTTTCAGTTCTGCATTGTGTTCATTGAGATTTTTTTGCCCCCTGCGTTTTGCCCAGTATTCTTTTTCGGATATTTTTTTTTCAGCAGGTGTCAGAAGATCTACCTGGCTTAGTCCATTGGAATGACACATATCCATAACTTTTTGCTTTAAGTAAATTCTGTATCTGTCAGAAAGATGATGTTTATAACCGGCTTTTGAATCCCGGTCAAATTCCATATAGGGCTGTGGATCCGAATCATATTTTCGCACACTGTTGATTACAATATGCACATGAATATTTCCACTGCCATTATGACCATCAGTATGGGTGCAGACAAGAGCCTGGTGTCCGGGAAAATTCTCTTTGGCATATTCTATGCCAAGTTTCTGTGCCTGCTCTCCGGTCAGACCATGTTCTTCCTGATCTTTAGGATCAAAGCTGATGATGTAGTGATGCGACTTAATCTCATTAAAAGATTGATTTTTATTAAAGAAAGCATTAGTTTCCAGACATTCCGCATCAAATGTAAACGGATCACAGTTTATACCATCCAGATAATATTCTTCACGAAGAAGCATATTCCCATTTTCATCAAGAATTGGTTTTTGTGTATATTCATCATGTTGGAAAATCAGATAGCGTTCAGCTTCTCCATAGTCGGCATTCTTGCTTGCAATATGTTTCAGGATTGCCATATTAGTTTTCTCCTGTGCTATTTCTATTATTTACATTGGCAGTGGTAAAATCTCCAGCCAGTTTTATTACTTCGTATTTTAATTTATAAATTTCAGCAATGCTCTTTTTGATTTCGTTGCGCATTTCTTGGGAATGGAGTCCACCAGTATTAAAGTAACGAGCTATCTGGTTCAGATTGCTACCAATCTTTCCAAATTCAGCAATTAATTTTTTTAACTCCGGTAGATCTGCTACAATTTCATATTTCACAATTACTTTTTTATTTGTTATTTGTTTACGGACATACTCTGCTAACGGGAGACTTGCTGCTTTTGCGTTTTCTGCAATTATTTCATATTCAGTATTGGTGAGACGGAGCATGATATGACGAGTATGCCGTAAGTTTTTATCTTTCTTTGGTCGTGTCATTTTATAGTTCCTTTCAAAATAAAGATATTTCTATATATAAAGCCGATTTGAAAATATCAGGCGGTAACACAATAAAAATACTTATGGATTTTTTGTGATAGATATGATCACAATGCGACTGTTTTTTAACAGGAGCCAAATCTGCATATTAGTGAAAATGTATTATCTGAGGGTATGGGGAGCAGAATCCCCATCAAGATTGCCGGAAAATCGAAAGTCACGAAGTGAGTTTTGAGTTACTCAGGCGAAACTTGCTCTTAGTTGGAATATTAATTTATGAAATAAAAAATATGGAAAAATAACATGAACTAACGAAAATATTACACGATAGTTTTGGTAGGAAAAATTTGGTTTAAAATATATAGAAAAGCAAAAAGAAAGGATGGAGCGGAGATGAATACAGATAAATATACTGTAGGATCACAATTAGAATCATGGAATGGAAGCACAGCGCAGTCCTTGACATTTATTGTGACGGAAGACTGTAATTTGAGATGTAAGTATTGTTATATTACACATAAAGCGAGTAACAAAAAAATGAATTTTTCTGTTGCGAAAAAATTTATTGATTATGTTTTGAATAGCGAAATGATAAAACAGCATGCAGTGACATTGGATTTTATTGGGGGTGAACCCTTACTAGAAATCGAATTAATTGATAAGATATGTGATTATTTCAAGTTAAAAACATATGAAATGGGAATTTCTTGGTATTGGAATTACCGAATTAGTATATGTACTAATGGTGTAAATTATTTGGATAAAAGGATTCAAAAATTTATTTCTAAGAATAAAAGTAAACTTTCTATGACAATAACCATTGATGGAACTAAAGCAAAGCATGATTTACAACGTGTTTTTCCGGATGGAACAGGATCTTATGATGTAGTTAAAAAGAATGTTGATGTTTGGAAAAATCAATTTTATGCATCTACAAAAGTAACATTTGCCAGTGCTGACTTAAAATACTTGAAGGATAGTATTATTGAGCTTTGGCAAGAGGGAATTCCGGAAATAGCAGCGAATGTTGTCTTTGAAGATGTATGGAAAGAAGATGACGATAAAATTTTTGAAGAGCAGTTGCGTGAACTGGCAGATTATATTTTAGAAAATCATTTATTTGATAAATATCAATGCAGTTTATTTGATGATTCTATAGGACAACCATACACAGAAGATATGTTGAAACTAACAAGTTGTGGAGCTGGAAAAATGCTTGCAGTTGGCGTTGATGGAAAACTATATCCATGTATGAGGTATTGTAGCTATTCTTTAAATCATCAGGATGAATATGTGATTGGACATGTAAATACAGGAATTGATTATGATAAAGTTCGTCCATTTGAAGCTGCGACATTTAAGTTACAAAGTGATGAAGAATGCATAAACTGTAAAATTGCGAGTGGTTGTAGTTTTTGCCAGGGATTTAATTATGATAATGCCGATACTCCAACTAATTTTCAAAGAGCTAAATATATTTGTAAAATGCATAAAGCGCGAGTTAGAGCCAATAATTATTATTTTTCAAAACTGTATAATATGTACGGAATAGAGAGAAAAAGTTGGGATAATGAATCGTTTTCTATGAATTTTTTACTGTCGAATTGTTATGTAGCATGTTGTATGGAAGGTGGTAAGAACGACAGTAATATAAAATTGAAAATGGATAAACAAACTATATTAAAGGGTTTGCAGCATGCACATGAAAATTTCTACCGCCCTATATTTATTCATTCAAAGTATGGCGATGATTTGATTAACTATAAAGAATTTGAAGCATATAGAATATTACATATAGTTCCGGCAAAAGTTTACGAAGAAAGCAAGAAGATGTACAAAGATGTATTGCCGGTATTTACATTAGATGATATAAACGACATGGCTATAAAGTCTAGGGAAATAGAAAATATAATTTTTAATATTTCTGAAAAAGATATCAATAAATTATATGACTGTATTCTAAAATTGTGGAAAATCGCAGATAGAATTAATCTTAACATAATTGACTTAAATGGAAAATTTGAATTGGATGTGTATAAAAAACAATTACAAAAAATAAAAGATATTATTGTTATGGGTGTACATAACAATTCATTTAACAAAGAGTTAAATGTACTAACTGATATATTATTTATTAATCAACATAATAATTGTGGGGCTGGAGATAAAGCTGTTACATTAGGACCGGACGGAAAATTTTATGTTTGTCCTGCTTTTTATAGTGATAAAACTGAAAAAGATATTGGTAATTTAGAAAATGGCATAGATGAATTCCCTAATAAACAGTTATATACGCAAAAATTTGCACCAGTGTGCAATTGCTGTGATGCTTATCACTGTGTTGATTGTGTTTATCATAATAAAAAGTATACAACGGAGGTTCACATACCAGCATCGTCACAATGCCAAAAAAGTTGGGTTGAAAAAAATGTTTCAGCACAAATTGTGAAAGAATGCCAAGATATAGCGACATACTTTAATGCAGTAAAAGAAAGTGATGAAATAGATCCCATTAATATATTAAGAAGAGAATTAGCACATGAAAATATAGGTTATTATACTACTAAATAGAGGAGTGAGAAAGAGTATGCCGGAACTGGTAGGAAAAGTAGAAGAGGATGAAAAAATAGAATTAATGGAACTGGTTGAAAAAAAATCAGCTTTAGAAAATTTAAAACTTCTTGATTTAAATAAAGAAAAGAGTGAAAAAGTAGAGAAGGAGTTACAAAATATTCAATTTTTGATCCAAAATTGGTGGAATAACAAATCAGAAAAATACATTTGGAAGGGCAAAGGAAGCGATAAAAATTGGGAGATATCTTTTTCCACTGGAGAAATTTTTCTGATTTAAGTTAGGGGTGATCTGACATAAATGGACAGAGAAATACTTAAAAAATATTTTGCTCCTAAAAAATTTACATTAATAGGATTGAGTATATTGATTTTGGTTGGTACTGCAATAGGGAGCATTACACCGTACATATTTGGAAAAGTGATTGACTTGATTATATCAGGTCGTATTTCTAGTATATTAATTCTTATGCTTTTAATGCTTTTGTTAGAAATTATTGGTGCAATTTTATCTTCAATAGAAAATTATTTCGGAAGTAAAGTAACTTTAGAGATTTCTAACTTAATTAAAATAGATTTGTTTAGTAAAATTATTTGTATGGGTATGGAAAACTTAGATCAATACACGAAGGGAGAATTGATAAATAGAATAGAAAATGATACTAGTGCTATTGCTAAATCTTATCTGGATTTTATAACTGGTATATTTCAGATTGTTATTAGTGTCATAGTTTCATTTTATTTTGCAATTTTGCTTTCTAAAGAATTAACGGTTGTGTTTATTTTATTTTTTCCAATTCTATACGGTGGAACAATGATTTTCAAAAAAAAATATAAACAATCTTTGGAGAGAATGAAGAAATTTACTGATAAGTTGTGGGGATTTACCAATGAGGTTTTTGGAAATTTTGAAGGGCTTAAAAGTAATGTATTAGAATCTTTTTTTCAAAAAAAAATGGGTGTAATGTTTACGGAAAGTGAGAAAGTATCAAAAAAATTTTTTGTTATTCAGGGAGAAATGAATTTTTGTCAAAATGCGATTAATGCAATGTTTGATTGCTTTATGTTAGGGGTTGCAGGGATTTTAATTTCTAATAGAAAACTATCTATTGGAAATTATGTTTCCTTTAATCAATACATAGGAACATTAACACAGGCAACAGCACAAGTAATGAGTTTTGTAGTTGGACTTACTGCTTGTAGAGTTAGCGTTCAACGCGTTGAAGATATATTTAATGAACCAATAGAAGATGTTTCATTAAGTGACAAAAATAAGGTGGGAACGATAGAAAATATTAAATTTGAATCAGTAACTTTTGGATATCAGGATGCTTTAGTTTTGAAAGGATTGAATTTAACATTAAATGGAGCTGGAATGTATGCCGTTGTTGGAAAAAATGGTTGTGGAAAAAGTACTTTGCTTAAACTCCTATTAAGATTATATAGACAGAGTGCTGGAAATATTTTTATTAATGGAAATAACATTAAAAATTTTAATTTGGCAAATTTAAGACAGCAAATTAGTTATATTCCTAAAAATTCTTTCTTATTAAATGAAACAGTTCGTTTTAATATAACATTAGGAAGAAAAATAGATGACAAAAGTTTAGCTGAGATATGCAGGAAAGTAGATTTAGTAGATTTTATAGAAAGTTTACCACATAAATATGAGGAAATTATTGGAGAAAATGGATGTATTTTATCTAGTGGAACAAAACAAAAATTTGCAATAGCGAGAGCTATGCTTCAAAATACAACATTGTGGCTTTGTGATGAAATTACATCAGATTTAGATGGAGATGTGGAGAAAAAAATAGTAGAAATACTTCAAAAATTAGCAAAGGACAAAATTATAATTATTATAAGTCATAAGCTTTCCACAATAGATAAAAGTAATATGATTTTTCTTATGCATGATGGATGTATTGAAGAGGCAGGAACCAATAAAGAGATGATAGGTAGAAGTTGTTTATACAGACAAATGTTTGAGGAGTCTTTAAACATTAGCTAAATATTATTAATAATATTTAAATATAAAGAAAGGAGGATACCAGTTATGAATAGCTTATACAGAAGTAAAGTTAAATATCAGAATGCTGTTACTCCAAGAATCTGGTGCCCATGTAAAGGATCTTGCATGGCGGGCTGTGTGGGAACATGCAGATGGCAGACAGGACTTGGTTAAGTAGCAACATATACAGCAGAAGATCTAATGATAAGAAAAAATAGGACTGTTCATTAGAACGGCTGTATGTAAAACCAGTGCTTCCAAGTGACTTTGGAAGCACTATTCCAAGTAGTAATTATGAAGTGTGAAAGGAGAAAACAGTATGAATTATGCAAGCAAATTAGAGAATAACAGTAGCATGGTTCAGCCTAGATTTTGCTTAGCTTGTTATCACGCATGCAGCGGAAGTTGTAGTGGAAGCTGTAAAGGTTCATGCAATACAAATTGTGGATCATTTTGTATTGATAAGTGTTCTGGAACTTCCTATAAGAAGTAAATTTTTATAAATTAAAATGAAAAAAAGGAACTTCAAAAGAGTATAACTTAAAATAAAAAATTCCGTCAAATGTTTAAAATTATAATTAATATTATTATAGTTTTTTAAATAACAAATGGCGGAATTTTTTTATTGAGCTATTAATAAAACTTTTAGAACAGGATAAATATTTAATAGAATAGTGCTTTATAAATTAATGGACGAGTATTCTGTAGTATAGCCTACAGTTAGAGTAATAGATACTGGAATGAGATTAACTTTTATATCCTATATAACTTTCAATAAATTCTATATATACCAGGAAGTATGGAAATTAAATGTGGAATATGCATTTATATGCAAAAATACGGTTTACAAATTTTAAGTTACTGCAGGCAAGTTTTGATAAGTGCTGTAAGTTATTATTTTTATATTGCCGGAGATAGAGTATAATACATTTATCAGATAATATAGAATGAATTGAAAGACAAAAATATAAATTGAGGTGTTGCTGGAATGAAAGAGACTAATATCGAAAAATATTTTACTAAAAAAGAAAAAAATGTAGATATTAATATACGTCCACTATTTATTAATTGTATTATATCTATATTTTCACTTTGCTTTTTGATGGATTTCTATTATTTTTATCATTTACTAATTGGTGAGAAGACATTGGAAAAAATCTTATTTATAATAATGTTGGGGGTTGGCTGTGTATTTGTTATAGCTTTACGTTATTCTTTTTATTTATTTGTTGGCACTTTAGCACCTAAATATGAATTGCTGCTAATTTTAGGGATAAAAACAAGAGATTTTTGGACATTAGTGACAAGAGAGTATTTATTAAAAGTATTTTTGCTAGGGATAAGAGAAATTATAATTAGTAATATTATGTGTATTATTGCTTCATATATTATTTTTTTACATAATATTAGTATAGTAATTTTGCTTAGGCAAATGGTAGTAGCTATAATTAGTACATTTTTTATATATACAATAATTCTTTTGGGAACGTTGATATATATTTCATATAGTGAAAGAAAGAAAAATTTGATTGACCTATTTGAAAGATTAACACAAGATGAAAGAAAGAAAAGTAAAAAAGGAAAGAATGGACTCCAAGTATGGAAGCTGTATTTAGGAAGTGTTCTGGTAATGGTTTCTTTTACATTATTGGTAAACTTTAAGTTGGAAAAAATGCTTCTGGCTATTTTATTTAATTTTATGGGAGTGTTTTTTTTAACACACTTGGATTCAGTATTGCTAAAAAAAATATTAAAGAGAAAGAAAAAGATTTATTACAAAAAATGTCTGATTTGGACAGATATACTTTTTCAATATAAAAAAAATGCAGATCTTATTTTTATTTTATATATACTAAATTTTGTTCTTGTATATTTTATGGGAGGTTTGTTTGTATCTCTTGGAACAGAGGAAGATTTTGTAAGTAAATATCCTTATGAAACAGTTGTCTATAGTGATGAAAATACTGGCATACCATTCAGTTATGATGTTCTATTAGTTGATGTTGAAGGATATGGAGATACAACTGCGATATCAAGTAGTACCTTTAACGATATAAAAAAAGTAGAGTATAGTGTAAATCGAAATGAGGCATTATTAATAGATGAACGACAGGCAATGGATTTAGATTCTGTTGAAAATGAAATTAGTATTATAGATTATGATTCAAATGAGGAGTATTTAAAATTAAAAATAAAAGATGTGCAGTACAGTAGAGTTTTTGGAGAAAACATATTTCCAGAATTAAATACAATTATTGTTATTAATGATGACGATTTTAAAATACTGTTAAGAAATAAAGTAGGAAAAGAAAAAGTTATTTCTTTAGTTCCAGATGATTTTAATATTTCAAATTTGAACAAAAACGAAAAAATATGGAACCGAACAAAACAGTTAGAACAGGACAATATAGAAAAAAAGATTGTAATGGCCATGATTTTTGCTATTAGTTTAATTATGGTTTTTGAAGGACAGGGATTTATTTTTACAAAACAAATCGTGAATTTAGCAAAGGAAAAAGAAAGATACAATATATTAAGGCAGTTGGGAATTAGAGAAAAAGATTTACAAAAAATCATCACAAAAAAAATTTATAGTATTTTAGTATTACCTGGAATTATGGCGATTATAAATGGAGCAGTATTTTTTGGAATGGATGTTTTTCAAAATGCCGAGAACAAAGTTACAAAAACAGTATTATTAGAGTATATTCTGGTAGTGTTAATATTTGCATTTATAGAATATTTGGGGAGTTATATGATACGTAAGCGAGTACAAAAATTGCATGAAAAACTAGATTAGGAGGATAAAATAAAGAATGAGCATATATAGTATTTGTCATTTAAACAAGAATTATATAATTTCAACAGAAGGTATTAAGACGAATGAATTAAAAGTGCTTCATGATATATCGTTAGAAATAAAAGAGGGGGAAATGCTGGGAATTATAGGTAAATCTGGATGTGGTAAAACGACATTGTTAAAAACGTTAGGAGGCATGTTGAAGCCAACGAGTGGTAAAATTTTTTACCAGGGAAAAGATATTTATCAATATACCAATGAAGCATTGGCAGATTATCGTCGATTGAATGTAGGGATGATTTTCCAAGATTATAAATTGATTAATAATATTTCAGTAAGAGAGAATATTATGATACCATTAATTTTAAATCATGATGACATTGAATACGCAATAAATAAGTCAGAAGAAATGGCGAGGATTTTAATGGTTGAAGATAAGATGGAATGTTATCCATATGAGTTGTCAGGAGGAGAAAAACAGCGTGTAGCTATTGGTAGAGCATTAATCAATAATCCAAATGTTATATTAGCTGATGAACCGACTGGAAATTTAGATCCTAAAACAACGAAAGATGTAATAAATTTATTATTAAAAATAAAGAAAAAATATAATAAAACAGTTATAATTGTTACACATGATATGGAAATTGGAACTTACTGTGATAGGATGATTAAAATAGATCAAGGAACTGTTGTTATATAGTGAGTTATATAGAAACGGGGAGACTATGAAAAAATCTCTGTAAATAGGATTCTTCTATGATAAGAAAGGGTGAGTAGCTTAAAAACCAGGCTTTTCACCCTTGCTTTATATATAACAGTTGTTGAATAGCATGTTAAGAGCAGGCGGTTCCCCGCCTGTTTTTTATTATTTTGGTAGCCGGTCTTCATACATAATACTCAGCTCACCATATACCTGCGCCCAATTCCGGATTGTTGTGTACTGGTCCATTTTTGGGTGGCTTCAAATGTAGCAAGATACAGTGCTCTTAAAAGGGCTGTATCACTTGGAAATACGCTTCTCCGATGCTTCAGTTCAGATTCCGGTAGGTGGAATTCAGGGATTCGATGGCATTTGTAGTATAAATTATTTTTCTGTCACACAGTCTACGGCTGCCAAAACCTTCTTTTCGTTACATGTCTGATAAATGATCTTCAGGTCCGTGACAAATGTTTTTCTGTCCTTATCAGGGACATATTTTAGGGTATTTCTTACCTGATGCACGATACAGCGCTGATATTCGGTTTTGGGAAAAGCTGTAGCAATAGCTTCTTTGATACCGGTTAAGCCATCCGCATAGATAGCCAGTACATCTTTTATGTCCCCGGTTTTTCAGTTCGTTCATAACAGAAAGCTAATATTTTGCACTTTCATTATCACCAACACTGATAGTCAGAACTTCTTTTTTCTTTCTGTGTTAATTCCCAGAATTATGTAAGCTGCGAGCTTTCGGATTACGTTGTTGTCCCTTATGGAGTAGTGGATCGCATCGATGTAGAGAATGAGATATACTTCGTCTAGAGGTCGATTCTGCCAGTCTTCAATCTGTGGCAGGAGCTTATCGGGGATAACATCAGAAATAAAACTTTCCGAAGTCTTAGACCCATAAATATCCTCTAAGCCATTTCTCTTCATTAAGAGTTGATTTTCAGGAAGATCACATAGAATATTGTATTATTATTTGTGACTTTTTCGAGAATTGGTAGAGGTTTGTAGAACGGTTGTTTTGTCACAAGCTATGTCAATTTACAAAAGTAGAATATCCTTTTTCTTTAATGATAAAAATTACATAAACTGTCGAAAAAATTACATATAAATTTGTGGGCTAGTTTTATATGTTATAACAAAAATTGTAATGTTTAAATTAGATATTTTCAAAATATGGGATGATGTAAGAAAGAGATAAAATTTCAATTTAGTCTTTTAGCGGAAAGGTGCTTTTTTCTTTGAGATACATAAATATTAAGTAATTGATTACTTCTATTATTTGTACCAGCAAAATTAAATTAAGGTAGCATGATAATAAAATACAGTTAAGAGGTAATCAATTATGGAAAGTCGTATCAAACAACTTCGTGAAAAAAGAGGACTAATACAAGAAATTTTAGCTGCAGAATTGGGAATAACACAGCAATTACTCAGTAAATATGAAAGAGACATTACACTTATTAAAGTGGACATTCTTAAAAAGATAGCAATTTATTTTAATGTGACAACAGACTATTTATTGGGAATATCGGATGTAAAAAGAGATTTGCAGGGACAAATGAAGATGAATGAGACTTTGGATCAATACTATGATCTTGTTGAAGTATATAAAGAATTGGATGAATATGATCAGGAAATGATATGGTCGATTATACAAATTGTTAAAAAGATTAATGAGAAGAAAAAAATAGAACAGAAGAGAGTGGATTAAAATGTTGAGTATAGCAATTTGTGATGATGATATACAAACTACAGGAAAAATGGAAAGCATAATACAAAAAATGGCAAAACAGAATTTGGTCAATATAGAAACGGAAGTATTTTGGGATGGCAAAAGCTTAGTGGATGCTATTATAAACAAAAATAATTTTGACCTGATTTATCTTGATATCGAAATGGACAAGGAAGATGGTATTTCGGCAGCGAAAAAGATACGAGAGTATGACAAAAATGTTCTGATTATTTATGTTACAAGCCATGAGAATCATATGAAGGAATCTTTTTCTGTACATCCGTTTCAATTTCTCGTAAAACCAGTAAATGAAAAACTGATGGAGACATGCTTTAAAGCGGCAATTGATGATATAAATGATGCAGACTTTTATTTCCGATATAGTTATAAACGGGTAAATTATAAAGTTCCAGTAAGAGATATTTTGTATTTTGAAAGTAATAGACGAAAGATACTAATTGTAACGCAAAAAGATATTTATGAGTTATATGGAAAACTGAATGAGATAGAAAGTAGTTTAGAAAGTTGCAAGATATCGTTTTTACGTGTGCACCAATCTTTTCTTGTCAATTATAAACACGTGGATGGTTTGGCATATAATTTTGTAATAATGGATAACGGAAAGAAAATTTCAATCAGTGAAGATAGAAGAAAAGTGATTAGTGAACAATACTGTTCGATGGAGGATACATTTTATGTTGCTGAATAAAGTGGTGCTGGAGGGGACAGATATATTGCTTGTGATTTTTGCAATATATCTGTTTTCTTGTTATTTTGATATATTTTTTACACGGAGAAAGAAAAGAATACTGGCAGGAATCGGTTACATGGTTTTTGTAATATGGCAGTTTGTACTTTCAAGTGTCAGCATATTACCAGTTTATATAAATATAAGCATTACTATTATAGTGACATTTATTTCTGTTATGTTTATTTATGAAGGTGGAAAATGGAATAAGTGTATTTTCACTCTAGCGTTTAATGCAATTTGGATGATGATAGAAACTTTGAGTGGTTATGTGCTTTCAATTTATTGTATGCAGTTTATAAATTTTCAAATATATGAAATTCTGGGATCAGTTATCTCCAAATTATTATTTCTGATACTGATTTTTTCGTTAAAAAGAGTGTTTTCAAGTAATGGAATTACAGAATTTTCTGCTAAATATAGCGTTATGTTGATTTTAATTCCTATTGGAAGTATTTATGTTATGAATGAAATTTTTTTGTTTAGTTACAAAATAAACAGTAACCGTGCATATTTTCATTCTGCAGTTGCTGCGATTATTTTGCTGTGTTTAAATGTACTGATTTTTTATATTTATGTGAAATTAACAGATGATTTGCAATTAAGGCGAATGACTTCGGTGTATGAACAACAACTGGAATTGTGTGAACGTCATCAACAAGAAAGAGAAATTTCTACGTTGCAGTTAAGAGATGCAAAACATAATATGAAAAATAATCTTGTATCAATTCTTGCATATGCTGAACAAGAGAAGTATGAAAAAATTATAGAGTTTGTTAACGAGATAATGGAAGAAAGCGGTATGGCATTATCTGCTATCTCAAATAGTGGAAATATTGTAATTGATTCATTACTTGGATACTGGCATTTGGTAGCAAAAAGGAAGGGGATAGATTTTTTAGTTAATGTGAGCATTCCTATGAAAATGTCGTTTAAAGGTGCAGATATATGTTTGATACTTGGAAATTTGTTAGAAAATGCTGTAGAAGCAGCTGAAAAAGTTAGGGAGAACAAATATATTAAAATAAAAATGAAATATGATAAAAGTAATTTGCTGATATTTTTGATTAATAGTTACCAGGGGCAATTGATAAAAATGAAGGATAAGAGTTTGAAATCCACGAAATCAGATGTCGGGAATCATGGTGTTGGATTACCATCGGTATATCGAGCAGTTGCTAAATATCACGGAACGGTCACAATTGATGATTCTATACCGGAACAGTTTGGCATTAGGGTGGTATTATATGGATCAGAGGAATAATTACATAAATAGATGGGATTATTACATTATAAATAATGCAGAGAAAAAAGGTGATATAATATAAAGAATAATTTCACAAAAAGTGTTATGGTGGTCTGATATGAAAAAAATATTACTGTTTAGTGATTATAAAGGAATTTATGAAATTACATATAAAATAATAGAAGAAGATTACAAATTGGAATGGCGTACTTATGATTTGGTGGAGGGAAATCAGCATTTTGTTCCAGATGCAGTTATTATGCATTTGGATAGTAAAATGTTAGAAACAGGAGCATTTGAACTTATTATTAAGGTAAAAAGAAAGTATGGAAATATGATCCCGATTCTGGCTTTAATTGAAAATGGGACAAAACAGGATATTTTTTCAGTATTGAAAGCTGGTGCCTATGATTATCTGGAGAAAGAAGAAGATTTACAACAATATCGCAAGAAAATAGAAGAAATGATATTGTGGGGCTGGTATTTAAAAAAGTATAGCGTAAAAAAGTTGCAATGATTAATTCACTGCAGCTTTTTTTATGACAAAAATATAGAGATATTTGTAATGTTTCGGAAAAATTACATGAATACTCGTTTTTTTTACAGGAAAAGAAAAAGAAAGCACTTTTGTAGTATTGTATTTAGAAAGAAAACGAAGGGAGATTTCTACCATGAAAATGAAAAATGTAAAAACTCAGTCAGTAAAAGCACTGGCAAATGTATCTTTAAAACTTGGAAAAATGTCAGCTGATAGTGCTTGTTGCTACATCTTTCATCAGCCGAAAATGCCAGAAACTCTGAAAAAGCTGAAAAAGTCTTAATATGAAACAGCTTTCGGAAAAGATAACAGAATATGTTATTAAGACCGGTGCAGTTTCTTCGGAATCATATGATATATATCAATATGGCTTTCAGATTGGACTTGAGATGCTATGCTGTTTTGTAACTTGTTTGAGTATAGCAACATATATGCATATGATTCCGGAATTTGCAATATTTACTGGGATTTTTATGTTGTTACGGACTTATGCAGGTGGCGTGCATCTTAACAGTTTTGGATCATGTTTTATATGTTCAGTCACTGTACAGACAATAGCAATGTATTTTAACAGTAAATATAAATTCACAGTAGGTATAGCGTGGATTCTTATATTAGTAAGTGCGATACTGATATTGAAAGCTGCACCAGTAGAGTGTATTAATCGAGAACTCGATGATACTGAAAAAGAACACTGTAAAAAAGTAACCATGAAAGTCTTAATTGCTGTTATTGTATTTGCTGGTTGTTGTACACTTGCAGGAATACCAGACATACTTTCCTTAGTTGCACTGACTTCCTTTATAATTTTGATCTCTCAGTATGTTGGTATTTTGAAATATAAAATTGAAAAGAGCAAGAATAAGCGGAGATGATAAAAAATTGTTTCCGCTTTTTTTATTATATGGAATGGAGGGAGAAAATTATTTTTGAATATTAGATTATTTATATGAAAACGTCCGATGGATTTCAATCCATAAGGACGTTTTTTGTATATCATAAGAACTTTTTTATAGAGTTTTTCTTTTAAACCCGAACAATGGGGGCTTCCCAATCGGGATAAGGGTGAAAGGGAAAAAGACCTTTGCTCATATCTCATGGCCGGGAAGGAGGTGAACTCTATGGAGCAATCTTCTTCCTATGACGAGAAAACGGTAATGCACCAGTTTGATCGAAAATGCAAATTGGCATTAAAGGGCGAAACTGTGGATTATGAAAGACATTTAGCCTATCTTAGAAAACATGAAACTTTGTTTTCAGAATTATCCGAACAGGAGATGGAGAGTCTTTCTCTATTTGATGAATATGAATTGGAAAAAAGCTATTTTCGGGCAGGCGGTTATGATGTGGAGGTAAAAAATGCTCTATTGGCAGAAGCATTAACTGCGCTGACAGAGAGAAAAAGGGACATTATTCTTTTATCATACTTTATGGAAATGAATGATGCGGATATAGCAAGAAAACTGAACCTTGTCAGAAGTACGGTACATGAGCATCGTACACGATCGCTTGAAATACTAAAGATTATGCTGGAGGAAAATGCAGGTGAAAACGGAAGAAAAAAGCGGAAATAATAAAAAATTGATACCGTTTTGGGTAATCGAAAGAGCATTGGAGGGTGACATTCAGGCGATAAATAAAATTCTGAAACATTATGAAGGATATATTGCAAAATTATCGGTTAGAAAAATGTATGATGAGTATGGCTGTGTTCATTATTGTGTAGATGAAACACTTCGTAGACGTCTGGAAACAAAATTGATAAAAACAATTATTGGATTTAAAATAGTTCGCTAAAAACATTTGAAAGCATCCCTTTCTGCTGAAAAAGCTATTTAGCGTTGTTTGTACCTTGAAAATTTAATATTTATCCTGCAGGACATATGAAACAGAGGAGCTGTATAGCAAATACGCCAAGACTGTCTGCATTATAACTTTGCGACATCGTGACGCAAAGTGGAAATGTTGTAAACGAAGAAATATCAAAATGATATTGAAGTAAAGGCACGAGCGATAAATATTTGACTGTAATCAGGAAGTGGGACTTTTGTGGCGAAGATACTGTTTCTGATAATGATACTTCCGGGAAAGCTGCCCGGTCTGGAAAGATGGTGAAATACCAATGAAGCTGTTACCCGATAGCTGCCTGTGGGATTGTTATAAATTGGGAAAGGAGCGAAAGAATGCAAAGACATGTTATAAATAGGAAAAGATTTGTTCGTTATAAGGAAGGTGCAGAAATGTACAGCATGTGTCAAAGCAAGTTTGAAAAAATGGCAAAGGAAGCAAATGCTGTCTATAAGCTGGATAAATTGGTACTGGTGAATTGTGATATTTTTGAGGCATATCTGGAAACATTCCGAACCGGTATTTAGTGATAAATAGTATTGCAAGAGTTTTTGTGCTACGAAAAGTATTGACTTTTTGCATGACAAAAAGTATAATGTAATCAAGCTATGAAGGAGGTGCATACGGTGGCTAAAATGGGGAGACCGAAAGCAGAATCCCCTAAGAAGAAAAATGTAAGTTTCCGCTTAACAGAGGAAGAATATCAGAAATTGTCAGAGTATGCAGCGAAGCATGAGCTGACTACAACACAAACGATACAAAAAGGTATTGATCTTTTATATCAGATGCCAGAAAAGTAACACAAGGACTCCTTGCTACATTAGGAAGGAGTTACAGTGGCAAAAGCAAGAAAAGATAACAGAGGCAGGGCCTTACGCAAAGGCGAGAGTCAACGCCAGTCCGACCTGATGTACATATACACTTATACAGATCCATTTGGAAAAAGAAGATATACATATTCCAAGGATTTGGTTAAGTTAAGGGAAAAAGAGCAGAAATTGTTGAAAGACCAATTAGACGGTCTTGATGTGTATGCTGCGGGAAATGCCAATCTTAATTTTGTATTTGATAGATATATTTCTACGAAAACAGAGTTGAGACGAACAACATATACCAATTATATGTACATGTATGATCATTACGTCAGAGACAGTTTTGGAAAGAAGAAAATCGGTGAAATCAAATATTCAGATGTACTGTACTTTTATTATCATTTGATAAATGAAAGAAAATTGCAGGTTAATACATTGGAAACGATTCATACGGTGCTTCATCCAACATTTCAGTTAGCAGTGCGAGATGATATTATCCGAAACAACCCATCTCATGGTGTAATGTCAGAAATAAAAAAGAAACCAGGGAGGAATCATGGAGTGAGACATGCGTTGACAGTAGAACAGCAGAGAGCATTTATGAATTATACATCGAACAGTCCGGTATTTAATCATTGGGCACCATTGTTTACGGTTCTTTTAGGTACAGGATGTCGTATAGGTGAGATTATTGGGATTCGATGGGAAGATATTGATTTAGAGAAACGACTGATCAATATTAATCACAGTGTTACATATTATCCACGCAGAGCAGAAACAACCAAATGCGAATTTGCTGTTTCATTACCTAAAACAGAGGCAGGCATTCGTACAGTTCCGATGATGGAGCCTGTATATAATGCTTTTATGGAAGAATACGAATATCAAAAAGAAAATGGATTCAGTACCGTTACACTCGACGGTATGGAGGGATTTATTTTTACAAATCGGTTTGGCAATCTTCATAATCCGCAGGCAGTCAACCGGACAATCAGGCGTATCCGGGAAAACTATAATGCAGAGGAAATTTTGAAAGCAAAAAAGGAGAAAAGAGAGCCGATCATTATTCCACATTTTTCCTGCCATCATTTGAGACATACTTTTTGTACGAGATTCTGCGAAAATGAAACGAATATTAAGGTGATACAGGCGGTTATGGGACATGCAAATATTGAGACAACGATGGATATATACGCCGAAGTCACCGATATGAAAAAAACAGAAGCAATAGAAAAATTATCACATAATTTAGACATATTCTAGGAAAGAGTCCTTGTGGGCTTGATTCTATGAGGTGCAACAGAATTATGTGGTGTGCAACAGAACTACAACAAATACATACTGAATAATACCTTATAATAGGTTGAAGTCTTTTTGAAAAAAATGTATAATACTTGACAATACGGGATAGTGTGGTAAGCGAATCAGTTTTCCCGACAATGAAGTCTCAGGGCGCTGCTAAGAACGAAGCAAACAACGTTGCGCAGGCTAAAACGGTTTCAGAAAAGCCAGTTGAGAAGATTGATTTTTCAAAGGTAGAAATCGAACCATTGTTCAAAGATGAGGTAGATTTTGAGACTTTCAGCAAGTCCGATTTCCGTGCAGTAAAGGTAAAAGAGTGTGTCGCAGTGCCGAAGTCAAAGAAACTTTTACAGTTTACTCTGGATGATGGAACAGGCGTAGAACGTACCATTTTAAGCGGTATTCACGCATTCTACGAACCAGAAGAACTGGTAGGTAAGACACTTATAGCTATCACAAATCTGCCACCTAGAGCAATGATGGGAATTGAATCTTGTGGAATGTTACTTAGTGCAATCCATGAAGAAGAGGGCGAAGAAAAACTTCATCTTCTGATGGTAGATGACCATATTCCGGCTGGTGCAAAATTATATTAATATCAGGACACTTCGCTTTTAGTGAAATACTAAAGGCGGAGTGTTATTTATATTATAGGAAATTACTCTGTAATGTTCCTATAACATAAATAACACTTCGGGCAGGATCGCACTGCGATGGAGAGTAATGATACTGCTGCAGGTATGCCATATATGGCATATATAAGGCACAAAAAGGAATATGTCAATATCCCCCCGCAGGGCTTACTGATGTCAGAATTGTCTGATATCATAAAAGCCAGTTACCAATAAAGAAAAAGCGAGGGAACATGAAATGAAAAAGGGTTTATTGACAATGGCCGGAGTGCTTCTGACTGTATCACTAGTCAGTGCCGGAACAACAGTGCCTGTACTGGCAGAGGAAGAAACAACACTGGTATACGGAAGCGGAGATTATACCAGGATCAATCCTGCTATGGATGAACATGGAGAGATCAATATTCTGATCTTCAACGGTTTAACTGCACATGACGGAGATAATCAGGTAGTTCCGGGACTGGCAGAGAGCTGGGATTTTGATGATGAAACCAATACTTATACATTCCATATGGCAGAAGATGCGAAATGGCAGGATGGCGAACCTGTGACAGCAGAGGATGTTAAGTTTACTATCGAAGCGATCATGGATCCGGAAAACGGTTCTGAGAATGCACCCAACTACGAGGACGTAGAGGAAATCAATGTTATTGATGATCATACGGTTGCGTTCAAGCTTGAGGACAAAAACGTTGCATTCCTTGACTATATGACAATGGCAGTTCTTCCTAAGCATCTGCTTGAGGGAGAAGATATGCAGACCTCTGATTTCTTCCGTAATCCGGTAGGAACAGGTCCATACAAGATCGAATCCTGGGATGAGGGACAGGCGATCACACTGGTTAAGAATGAAGATTATTTCAAGGGTGAGCCTTCCATCGATAAAATTGTATTCAAGATCGTACCGGATGACAATGCGAAAGCACTTCAGTTAAAATCCGGAGAACTTGATCTGGCATTATTAACACCGAAGGATGCAGCTGCTTTTGCAGATGATGAGGCATATACATGCTACGATATGAAGACTTCTGACTATCGTGGAATCATGTTTAACTTTGGAAATGAATACTGGCAGAAAAACCGTGATCTGATCCCGGCAGTATGCTATGGGCTTGACCGTCAGGCGATCATCGACGCAGTTATCCTTGGACAGGGAATGCCGGCTTATGGACCTCTTCAGAGAAATATCTACAATTATGAAGATGTAGAGCATTATGATTACAATCCTGAAAAAGCAAAAGAAATTCTGGAAGCTGCAGGATGCGAGATGGGTGATGACGGATTCTATTATCGTGACGGCGAAAAAGTGGGATTTGTAATCAGCGTAAGTGCAGGAGATCAGGTACGTATTGATATGGCTCAGATCGCAGCACAGGAACTGAAAGAGATCGGCATGGATGTATCAGTAGAGATCCCTGCACAGACAGACTGGGCAGGACAGATGGCATTCCTGATCGGATGGGGAAGCCCATTTGACGCTGACGACCATACATACAAAGTATTCGGAACAGATAAGGGAGCAAACTACTCCTGCTATTCTAATGCAGACGTTGACAAGTATCTGACAGAAGCAAGACAGTCAGCTGATCCGGAAGTTCGTGCAGAAGCCTATGCTAATTTCCAGAAAGCTTTGGCAGAGGATCCGGCTTATGCAATGATCTGCTATATTGATGCCAACTATGTTGCTGACAGCAATATTAAAGGAATTGATTCTGATACAATTATGGGACATCATGGAGTTGGAATCTTCTGGAATGTAGTAGACTGGACTATTGAATAATAAAATGATATCAGGGTCAAAAGGTCAAAAAGTCATTCATGCTTGCGCCATAAGATCTTTGACTCTAACATCATAAAAAAGATAAAGGTTGTGACGGGGGCACTAAAGGTGCCCCCTTTTTACACGAGCGGAAAAAGGATTAAAAATGGAACATTTATTAGAGGTTAAAAATCTTTCAGTCAGCATTGATGGTCCTGCCGGAGAAGTCCAGGCAGTAAGAGATGTGTCTTTTTCATTAAAAAAGGGAGAGGTGCTGGCCATAGTTGGAGAATCCGGATGCGGGAAGAGTGTGCTTTGCAAAAGTATCATGAAGCTTTTGCCACCAAGCGCAAAGATTAGAGAGGGCAGCATCTGTGTGAACGGACAGGATATCACCTGTTACAGGGAAAAGGAGATGCAGAAACTGCGTGGAAGAGTTTTTTCGATGATCTTTCAGGATCCTATGACATCCCTGAATCCAACTATTAAAATTGGAAAACAGATTGGGGAAGCAGTGGTGATCCACAATAAGAACTACACGAAGGAACAGGTAAATAAGAAGGTTCTGGAGCTTATGGAACTGGTAGGTATCTCCCATCCAAAGGAAAGATATCATCAGTATCCCTGGCAGTTCTCCGGAGGAATGCGTCAGAGATGTGTTATGGCCATTGCTCTGGCAGCAGATCCGGATATTTTATTTGCAGATGAACCAACTACTGCACTGGATGTGACCATACAGGCACAGATTCTGGATCTTCTGCGGGAAATACAGATGAAGCTTGGAACAGCTACCATACTGGTATCCCATGATCTGGGAGTGGTTGCACGTGTGGCAGACAGAGTGGCAGTCATGTATGCAGGCAAGATCGTAGAGATCGGTACAGCAGAGGAAGTGTATTATGATCCCAGACATCCATATACATGGGGGCTGATGAGATCACTGCCTGCATTTGCAAATGGAAAAGAAAGCCTGTACACCATCCCCGGCATGCCTCCTACTTTGATAGATCCGCCGAAAGGTGATGCTTTTGCATGTCGAAATGAATATGCCCTGAATATTGATTATGAAGAAATGCCGCCTATGTTTAAGATAACAGATACTCATTATGCGGCAACCTGGCTGTTGGATCCAAGAGCACCGCAGATCAAATCACCTGTGGGAGGAACAGCGCATGAGTAAAAAAGTTTTATTGGATGTCAGGCATCTGACTCAGCAGTTTCATCTGACAAAAAAGATCAAGGTAAAGGCTGTAGATGATGTCTCATTTCAGATCCATAAAGGTGAGATCTTTGGTCTGGTAGGGGAATCTGGTTCAGGAAAGTCCACAGTTGCCAGATGTCTGATGAATATATATCAGCCGGCTCAGGGAGAAATCTGGTATAAAGATGTAAATATCTGCGACAAAAAGGAATTCAAAAAGCATAAAAAAATGCTGCAGACCCGCCGCCAGATGATATTTCAGGATTCCGCATCCAGTCTGAACCAGAAAATGAAGGTGTCAGATATTATTACGGAACCAATGAGAATCCAGCATATCACACCTCCGAGAGGAAGCTTTGTGAAGGAAGCTGCTTTTCAGATGGAATATGTAGGACTTGAGAACAGTTTCCTGGACCGTTATCCATCTGAATTATCAGGGGGACAGAGACAGCGAGTGGCCATAGCCAGATCTCTGTGTATGGAACCGGAATTTCTGGTGGCTGATGAACCTATAGCTTCTCTGGATGTGTCCATACAGGCCCAGATCGTCAATCTGTTCCGTCATCTGCAGGAGGAGCATGGATTTACATTTCTGTTTATAGCCCATGATCTGGCTATGGTTGAGTATCTCTGCGACCGTGTGGGAGTTATGTATCATGGAAAACTGGTAGAACTGGCGCCATCAGAAGAATTGTATTCCAATCCGGTGCATCCTTATACAAAAACATTGCTGTCTGCAATTCCTGTTCCTGACCCGATCAGGGAGAGAAAAAGAGTTCTGCAGTACTATGATGGCGAAGGAATGGAAAACAGCGTGTGGACAGAAGTGTCACCCGGACATTTTGCAATGCTTCCGGCTGAAGGAAAGGGGTGCAGTATATAATGAGACAAAAAAAGTTAGTCTACTATGGTAAAAAATGCCTGATATTCCTGATCTCAGTATTTATATTGTCTGTAGCTGTATTTTATGTAGCCCGTCTTGCACCGGGAGATCCGCTGATCTCCTATTATGGTGACCGTACAGAGAAGATGAGTCCGGAAGAACGTGAATGGGCTATGGGAAAACTGGGATTGAACGAACCGATTTCTGTGCAGTATGTGAAGTGGGTAAAAAATGCCTTTCATGGAGAATTTGGAATTTCATTTAAATATAAACAGGATGTGGTAGAAGTGATCGGCGGCCGTATTGGCAATACACTTGTACTTGGAGGAATCGGATTTATCATTATGTTTGCCGGAGCTTTGCTCCTGGGAATTCTGTGTGCCTGGTACGAAAACCGGCTGGCAGACCGGATTCTGTGTAAGCTGGGAACCATATCCAGTTGTATTCCTGAGTTCTGGATGGCTCTGGTCCTGATCCTTGTTTTTTCTGTAAATCTTAAGATCCTGCCAAGCAGTGGAGCTTACAGTACAGGAAATGCAGGAGATATCGGTGACAGAGTGCTGCATCTGATCATGCCTCTGACCATCGTGGTCATGGAGCATTTATGGTATTATGCTTACATGATCCGAAATAAGATCCTTGAAGAGGTTCGCGCAGATTATGTACTTTTGGCAAAGGCAAAAGGCCTGGATAAGAAAAAGCTTATGTTCAGACATTGTGTCCGAAATGTAATGCCTGCTTATCTGAGTATTATGGCCATTGCAGTCCCCCATGTACTTGGAGGAACCTATGTGGTAGAAAGTGTATTTTCTTATCCTGGAATCGGAGCTCTGTCCTATGAGAGTGCCAGATATCATGATTACAATCTGCTGATGCTGCTTTGTATGATGTCAGGAATCCTGGTTATTTTCTGTAATATCGTCAGTCAGACTATTAATGAACAGATAGATCCCCGTATGAAGGATGAAGTAATAACCGAGAAATCGGAGGTAGTAGAAGGATGACCAATCATTTATTTGAACTGGCAGGAAACAGAAAGACAGAAACCGTAATTCCCAAATCAAAGAAAAAGTGGTATCAGGGAAAACCCGTTGTTTCAGCAGCAATCCTGATTCTTATCGTACTGGGCTGCCTGTGTGCGGAACTGATCATGACAAAGGATCCTGCTTATATGGATCTGTTAAACTATAATAAAGCTCCTGACAGGGAGTTCCTTTTTGGAACAGATACTATGGGAAGGGATATTTTTTCCATGATTTGGTATGGAGGAAGAATCTCGATCCTGATCGGTGGATTAGCCACAGTTATTTCTACTTTTATTGCAGTGGTAGTCGGTGCCTTTAGTGGAGTGGCACCTGCCTGGCTTGATGAACTGATCATGAGATTTACAGAAATATTCTTAAGTATACCAACTCTGCTCCTGATTATTTTGCTGCAGGCTATCATGGGAGAGGCCAATATCCTGAGTCTGTCCTTTGTGATCGGTGTGACCAGCTGGACCAGTATTGCGAAAGTAGTACGCACAGAGGTACGGCAGATACGAAACAGTGAGTATATCATCGCTGCAAGATGTATGGGAGCGGGATTCTTCCGTATTTTGTGGAAGCATCTGGTGCCGAACTTTTTCTCATCCATTATGTTTATGGTAGTCATGAATGTAAGAACTGCAATGATCTCTGAGGCGACTTTAAGCTTTATGGGCATTGGACTTCCGATAGAGGTTATCACATGGGGAAGTATGCTGTCTCTGTCAGATAAGGCATTAATGACAGGTTCCTGGTGGATCATTCTGATCCCCGGACTTTTCCTGATCACCACAGTACTCTGCCTGACCAATATAGGAAACGCCTGCAGAGAGCAGACAAACAGAAAAGAAAGTAATTTTTAAAATTTGATTGAAATCTCGCTGTTTTGTTGCTGATTTGTCTGATTTATGATATTATGGAAATATCTTAAAAAATCTAAAAAATAAGGCAGGAGTGGTCAAAATGTATCAGGAAGAATACAAACGTTGGTTGGCAGCAGATCTGCAGGATGCGGATCTTAATCCGGAATTATCCAAAATCGAAGGAAATGATGAAGAGATCAAAGATCGTTTCGCAGTAGCGCTGAAATTTGGAACAGCCGGACTTCGCGGAGTTCTCGGAGCCGGAACCAACCGTATGAATATTTATGTAGTCCGCCAGGCAACACAGGGACTTGCGAACTGGGTAAAAACACAGGGTGGCAATCAGACAGTAGCCATCAGCTATGACAGCCGTCTTAAGAGTGATGTATTTGCAAAAACAGCAGCAGGCGTACTGGCGGCAAATGATATCAATGTCAGAATTTATGACGCACTGATGCCTGTACCTGCACTTTCCTTTGCAACACGTTACTATGAATGCAATGCAGGTATTATGGTAACAGCATCCCACAACCCGGCTAAGTACAACGGATATAAAGCATATGGTCCTGACGGATGCCAGATGACAGACGATGCAGCTGCCATTGTATATGAAGAGATCCAGAAAACAGACGTACTTACAGGTGCGAAATATATGTCCTTCGCAGAAGGCGTAGAACAGGGAAAGATCCGTTTCGTAGGAGATGACTGCAAGCAGGCTCTCTATGAAGCCATTGAATCCCGCCAGGTTCGTCCGGGTCTCTGCAAGACAGCAGGACTGAAACTGGTTTACAGCCCGTTAAACGGATCAGGACTTGTACCTGTAACTCAGGTATTAAAAGATATCGGAATTACAGATATCACAATCGTTCCGGAACAGGAATATCCGAACGGATACTTCACAACCTGCAGTTATCCGAACCCGGAAATCTTTGCAGCTCTGGAGCTTGGATTAAACCTCGCAAAAGAAACAGGTGCAGACTTAATGCTTGCAACTGACCCGGATGCAGACCGTGTTGGTATCGCAATGAAATGCCCGGATGGTTCCTATGAGCTGGTAACAGGTAATGAGGTAGGTGTACTCCTTCTTGATTATATCTGTGCAGGCCGTATCGAAAAAGGTACAATGCCAAAGAACCCGGTAGCAGTGAAATCCATTGTTTCCACACCACTTGCAGATGCAGTTGCAGAGCACTATGGAGTAGAACTCAGAAGCGTACTTACAGGATTCAAGTGGATCGGCGATCAGATCGCACAGCTTGAAGCAGCAGATGAAGTAGACAGATTTATCTTCGGATTTGAAGAGAGCTACGGATACCTTGCAGGACCATATGTACGTGACAAGGATGCTGTTATCGGATCTATGCTGATCTGTGAAATGGCTGCATATTACAGAAGCATCGGAAGTTCCCTGAAACAGAGAATGGAAGAGATCTATGCACAGTACGGACGTTACCTGAATAAAGTAGACAGCTTCGAATTCCCGGGATTAAGCGGAATGGATAAGATGTCAGCTCTGATGCAGGGACTTCGTGACAAACCTCTCACAGAGATCGCAGGTCATGCCATCGTAAAAGTAACAGATTACCAGAAACCGGAAGAAACAGGACTTCCTGCAGCAAACGTACTGATCTACAAGCTGGATAACGGCGAGACAGTAGTTGTCCGCCCATCCGGAACAGAACCAAAGATCAAGATCTATTACACAACTCTCGGCAAGAACCTGGAAGAGGCAGAAGCTGAGAAAGAGAAGCTTGCAGAAGCATTAAAACCGATTATGGCATAAGCAATTGTAAGCAGAACTGAATAAAATATACTAAACCGGAAAGGCTGTGCTCATTGGAGGTGCAGTCTTTCTTTTTGTAACCCGCAGGGGCCTTACTGTTACTGTTCACTCCGTTCACAGTAACGACTTACTTGATTCGGTTAAATAGGATTGATATAATTAACACTCTTTGCTACAATAAAAAACAGCGAAAATAAGAATAAGACTGCTTATGAATGAAAGGAAAACATACTATGGAAGAATATGAAGTAATCAGCATCCCGGTATCTGACGGAACAGAACGGGATTTTGCGATCATGGATACCTTTGAATTTGAAGGACAGGGATATCTGGCAGTTTCTCTGATCGAAGGAGATGAGATCCAGGAGGGCGTTTACATTTACCGTTATCACAATGCAGAAGATGGAGATGTTGTGGTAGAGCAGATCACTTTGCCTGCAGAATACAAAAAGGTGACAAAATTTTACGAACAGATGTAAGCAAAAAATATCTCGAAAAGAACCTGCATCTTGTGATAAAATAAAAAAGAAAATCAAATTTTGATCAATAAAAACAGGAGGAAAAAACGATGGAAAAATCAATCGTTTATTTTACTGATTTCAGATGTCCGGTTGGCACCAGCCAGCTTGATAAACTGAAGAAACTCTGCGTTACAGCCGGAATCAAAGACATTGATATGGATGGAAAATTCGTGGCTATTAAAATGCATTTCGGAGAACTTGGCAATCTGGCTTTCCTGCGCCCAAATTACGCAAAAGCAGTAGCTGATCTCTGTAAAGAGCAGGGAGGACTTCCGTTCCTCACAGACTGCAACACTCTTTATCCGGGAAGCCGTAAGAATGCACTGGAGCATCTGGAGTGCGCAAATCTCAACGGATTTAACAGCATTTCAACAGGATGCCAGATCATCATCGGTGATGGCTTACGCGGTACAGACGAAGTAGAAGTACCGGTAGTTAACGGTGAATATTGTCAGACTGCACTGATCGGACATGCGATCATGGATGCAGATATTTTTATCAGCTTAAGCCATTTCAAAGGACATGAAGCAACCGGCTTCGGCGGTGCACTGAAGAATATCGGAATGGGATGCGGAAGCCGCGCAGGTAAGATGAAACAGCATGCCAGCGGAAAACCTGCAGTAAATGAAGAACTCTGCCGCGGATGCCGTCGCTGCGCGAAAGAGTGCGGAAGTGATGCGATTACATATCCGAATAAAAAAGCAGTCATTGATTATGATAAATGTAAAGGCTGCGGCCGTTGTATCGGAGCCTGCGGTTTTGATGCCGTATACAATCCAAACAGCAGTGCGAATGAACTTCTTGACCGTAAGATGGCAGAATATGCACAGGCAGTCTGTCATGGCCGTCCGCATTTCCATGTAGCGCTTGTTCAGGATATCAGCCCGAACTGTGACTGCCATGGCGAAAATGATGCACCAATCCTTCCTGATATCGGAATGTTTGCAAGCTTTGACCCGGTTGCTCTGGATCAGGCCTGCGCAGATGCCTGTCTGAAAGCAACTCCAATCGAGAACAGCCAGCTTGGAGAACACCTGGCAAAACCTGACTGGCATTGCCACCACGACCATTTCAAAGATTCCAACCCGAACATTGAATGGCAGGCAACACTGGATCAGGCAGAGAAGATTGGTCTGGGAACCAGACAGTATGAATTGAAGATTGTGAAATAATATGTTTATCAGCAGTGGAAAATAAATGCGAAAAAGTAATAAACAAAAAGGACCGGATGAATGAACTATATTGTCTTTGACCTGGAATGGAATCAGAATCCTTCGGGAAAGAAAACACGTAACGACAGGCTTCCATTTGAGATTATCGAGATTGGGGCTGTAAAAGTAAACAGCAAAAAAGAAATAACGGATCATTTTCACCGACTGATCAAACCACAGGTCTATAAATGGATTCATGACAGCATCCATGAGGTAATTCATGTAGATTATAAAGATCTAATGAAAGGAGTGCCCTTTGAGCAGGCAGTTAGGGAATTTATTGACTGGTGCGGAGAAGACTGGTACTTTTTTACCTGGGGAAATCAGGACGTGATGGAACTTCAGAGAAATATGAAGTTCTATGGCCTGCTGGATCTGCTTCCCGGACCTGTGACCTATTATGATGTGCAGAAACTATACAGTATCAGTTATGATGACGGTACACACAGGTGTGCATTGGAGCATGCGATCGATGAGCTGAAAATAGAGAAATCCAGGGGATTTCACCGGGCGCTTGCAGATGCGTGGTATACAGCGAAAGTCCTGGAGAAAATAAATAACATAATCATCATCAATCATCCGTCACTGGATGTTTACCAGAATCCAAAGAAGAAAAAAGACGAGATACATATTTCCTATCCGGATCATGACAAATATGTATCCAGAGAATTTGCCACAAGAGAGCGAATCATGAAAGACCGCGAGGTGACCAGCACCAGATGTCCGGTCTGTCATCTGCCTGCAAAGCGCAAACTCCGATGGTTTATGAATAATCCAAAGGTTTATTACAGCATATCCAATTGTGAAGAACATGGGCTGATAAGAGGCAAGATCCGCATCCGAAAAACAGAAGATGAGAAATATTTCGCTGTGAAGACATTGCGTTTCACAGATACAGAAGAAGCAGAGGAACTTCGTGAAAGAAAAGAAGTCCTCCGCCTCAGGCGAAAACTAAAAAGAAGCGTTGAGAAGGAAATCTGAAAGGATTTCCTTTTCATATTGCATTCCATATCCGACCATATGGCCGTCTAAATAATATTTACTTTTAATTCGCTTTGGACCGACAGAATTGTTCAGAAGTTTCTGCTTCTTTACAAGCTGGCTCACATCGGTTCCTGTGGGGACAGTTACGTACACATGCCTCATATAATAGAAGGAACACAGATTATTCCAGTCCTTTAACAGGTGCTTTTCGCATGGGAGAAATACTGCCGGTACCGGATCGGTATCTATATTCAAGTCTACTTTTTCAAAATTGTCGAAGCCGTAATCCAGCAGAGAAGTTGTGTCAGGAAAAGCACCGTTTGTAGAATTCAGCACAACTGCAATGAGAATGGAATTTCCTCTCTTGGCATAGGTGACAAGCGTACTTCCCGCTGCATCGGTGTATCCGGTCTTTCCTCCCAGAACCCCATCGTATGCATAAGACTGTCCGGGCATCATCTTATGGTGATTGAGAAGATAACGGGTTTCAGACTGCTTATTAGTCGGAGGAATCTCATAAACCTGTGTGGTCACAAATTTACGGAATCTGGGATTATACCAGGCTGCCTTAGCAATCTTCATCATATCACCTGCGGTGGTATAATGCGTCTCATCCGGAAGACCATTTGGATTATTAAAATGGGTGTTCTTACAGCCAAGCTGAGCTGCCCTCTGGTTCATCAGTTCAACAAACTTCTTTACAGAACCGCTTGTTTTTTCTGCCAGAGCAAGAGCCATCTCATTGGCGGATTCCAGCATCAGAGCCATCAGGGCTTGCTCTACTGTGAAAACCTCTCCTGTTTCTGCGTAAATGCTGGAGCTTCCGGCCTCAATCCCATAAGCCGCTTCCTGAGACATGGTGATCGTATCGTTCATATCCAGATATTCACAGGCCAGAAGAGCGGTCATGATCTTAGTAATACTGGCGGGATATAGCTTATCTTTGGCATTCTTGGAATAAAGAATAGTATCAGTGACTGCATCCATCAGCACTGCGGACTGTCCCTCGATATTAGGACCTGTGGGCCATCCTTTGACAGAATCGATATCTGAGGCCTGTGAATAGGTTTCTGAATGACCGGCTTCAGGAGTGGCAGAGGTCTCGGCAGCGTAAGTGACTGCAGGCTGGGAGGTCAGAATCCCTGCACAAAGCATTCCGGTGAGGAAACGTTTCATTAATTTATGAAATTTTGTTTTAAACATTTGAAATTACCCTTCATTAAATATACATAGTAGTTGCTTTCCATATCCTAGAGCGTGTCTGAAAAAGGCTTTCTGCAAGATGTGCGTCACAATTTGTGGTATATTTTGCCCGGATGAGGGCGCCGTAGCGGGCTACGGCAACTGAATTCGGGTGAAATATACCGCAAAGTGGGGCGTGCAGATTGCGGGAATGATTTTTCAGACACACTCTAGTACATCGTTTTAAATGACGTTCGGACAAAATATTCTACCTTATTATATCATTAATTACAATGCCTGTGTAAAATTTATATGATAGTATGTTAACAGTGTGTTACTGTTCGGGAGTTTGACAGTAACCAGTGTTATTAAACAGTAACAGGATTACCCTAATATTCAAAAAAATACTTGACACAGTGAATTTTGTGACCTTATAATGAATCCGCATAGTTAAATAAATGATATGTCCACAAAAACGTTGATGGAGAGAGTAACTGCAGGGGAAAGCAGACAGCGAACCGGGGAGGGTGTGAGCCCGGTGGTGAGTAAATGCAGTGAAGATCACTCCGGAGTTGCAGCTCTGAAGGGTGTACAGACAGGTAAGAGCTGACGGAAATCCCCGTTAAAAGATTCATGTATCGGCAGAGGATGCCTGTACAATGTAACAGGTGGTATAGCGAACGTCAATAAACCTTCGTCCTTTTACAAAAGGGCGATTTTTTTATGGGCTTATTTTCGTTCTTAAAGGACACTGGAAATATTTTTCAGCGTATATAAACGTCCTGCATATTTTCAGGTGTCTGATACAAATAATTTAAACAGGAGGTAAATTACTGTGTACCAGAAAGTTGATACGAACTTAAACTTTGTAGACCGTGAGAAAAAAGTAGAAGAATTCTGGAAAGAAAACCATATCTTTGAGAAAAGTATGGAGAACAGAAAAGAAGGAGAAACCTATACATTCTATGATGGACCGCCCACTGCAAACGGCAAACCGCACATCGGCCATGTACTTACCCGTGTAATCAAGGATATGATTCCGAGATACCGTACAATGAAGGGCTACATGGTTCCGCGTAAAGCAGGATGGGATACCCATGGACTTCCGGTAGAACTGGAAGTAGAGAAGAAGCTTGGTCTGGATGGCAAAGAGCAGATCGAAGAATACGGTATGGAGCCATTCATCAAACAGTGTAAGGAAAGCGTCTGGAAATACAAAGGAATGTGGGAGGATTTCTCCTCTACTGTTGGTTTCTGGGCTGATATGGAACATCCATACGTAACTTACTATGACGATTATATTGAATCCGAATGGTGGGCATTAAAAGAAATCTGGAACAAGAAGCTTCTGTATAAAGGCTTCAAGATCGTTCCTTACTGTCCAAGATGCGGTACCCCTCTTTCCGCACAGGAAGTATCCCAGGGATACAAAACTGTAAAAGAGCGCTCCGCAGTTGTAAGATTCAAGGTTGTTGGTGAAGATGCATACTTCCTTGCATGGACAACAACACCATGGACACTTCCGTCCAACGTTGCACTCTGCGTAAACCCGGATGAGACTTACTGCAAAGTAAAGGCAGCAGACGGATATACCTATTATATGGCAGAAGCACTCCTTGACAAAGTCCTTGGCAAACTTGCAAAAGAAGAAGGCGAGAAAGCATATGAAGTTCTGGAAACCTACAAAGGAACAGACCTGGAATACAAGGCATACGAGCCGCTTTTCGCATGTGCAGGAGAGGCAGCAGCAAAACAGAAAAAGAAAGCTCATTTCGTAACCTGTGATAACTACGTTACTATGAGTGATGGTACAGGTATCGTTCACATCGCACCTGCATTCGGTGAAGACGACAGCAGAATCGGACGTAACTATGAACTGCCATTCGTACAGTTCGTAGACGGACAGGGTAACCTGACAAAAGAGACACCATACGCAGGCGTTTTCGTAAAGAAAGCAGATCCTATGGTCCTCACAGATCTGGACAAAGAAGGCAAGCTCTTCGATGCTCCGAAATTCGAGCATGATTATCCACACTGCTGGAGATGTGACACACCACTGATCTACTATGCAAGAGAATCCTGGTTCATCAAGATGACAGCAGTTAAGGATGACCTGATCAGAAATAACAATACAATCAACTGGATCCCTGAGAGCATCGGTAAAGGACGTTTCGGCGACTGGCTTGAAAACGTTCAGGACTGGGGTATCAGCCGTAACCGTTACTGGGGAACTCCACTGAACATCTGGCAGTGTGAATGCGGACATATGCATTCCATCGGAAGCCGTCAGGAGTTATTCGAGATGAGCGGTGATGAGAGAGCCAAGACAGTAGAGCTTCACCGCCCATACATCGATGAGATCACACTGAAGTGTCCGGAGTGCGGTGGAGAAATGCATCGTGTACCGGAGGTTATTGACTGCTGGTTCGACTCAGGAGCAATGCCTTTCGCACAGCATCATTATCCATTTGAAAACAAAGAATTATTTGAGCAGCAGTTCCCTGCAAACTTTATCTCCGAGGCAGTAGACCAGACTCGTGGATGGTTCTATTCACTCCTTGCAGAATCCACACTGCTCTTCAATAAAGCACCATACAAGAACGTAATCGTTCTGGGACATGTCCAGGATGAGAACGGACAGAAGATGAGTAAGTCCAAAGGAAATGCAGTTGATCCATTCGATGCACTGAACAAATACGGCGCAGATGCCATCAGATGGTACTTCTACATCAACAGTGCTCCATGGCTTCCGAACCGTTTCCATGGCAAGGCAGTTGTGGAAGGACAGCGTAAATTCATGAGCACACTGTGGAATACTTACGCATTCTTCGTATTATATGCAGACATCGACAACTTCGACCCGACCAAATATGAACTGAACTATGACCAGCTTCCTGTAATGGATAAATGGCTGCTCAGCAGATTAAACACAACTGTTCAGGCTGTAGACAATGATCTGGCTAACTACAAGATCCCGGAAGCAGCAAGAGCACTCCAGGAATTTGTAGATGAGATGAGTAACTGGTATGTAAGAAGAAGCCGTGAACGTTTCTGGGCAAAGGGAATGGAGCAGGATAAGATCAATGCTTACATGACTCTGT